>Ga0164306_10000625_pt1 | contig 14774 bp, 14 predicted proteins | sample Whisoiple_242_MG_FD_110213 | JGI IMG/M metagenome (GOLD analysis project Ga0164306, IMG submission 110213) | Soil microbial communities amended with fresh organic matter from upstate New York, USA - Whitman soil sample_242_MG | ecosystem: Environmental > Terrestrial > Soil > Unclassified >... | reverse complement strand
TGGTGGTCCGAGAGGGCCGTGAGCAGCGAGTCGGCGCCGGCGGGGTCCGAGGCGTTGGCCTGGAGCCCGCCGAGCAGGGCTGGCAGCGCACTCTCCGCCGCCTGGCGGACCTCGTCACTCCCGACCCCGAGCTGGCCTGCCAGCTGGTCGATCGGTACCTGGTCGAGGATCTCGTCGTACGAACCCATGGGTGCCCCTCCTGCTCGTGGGTGGCGCCGGTGCCGACCCCTGCTCGTCAGGCTAGCCACGTCCGGTCGTCGGTGGCGGGCCACGCGGCGCGAAGCCTGCTGCGAAGGGTCACACGGCTCCCACCGCGGAGAGGGGCAGCGAGATGAGCCGGTCGGCGCCGTCGTTGTTGCTCGTCGTGATCCAGACCCGGCTGCCGACGAAGTGGATGTCCCGGATGCGACCGTAGGTGCCCTGGAGGTGGCGGGTCGGGGTGCCGGCGGAGCCGTCGGCGTCGACCGGCACCCGCCACACCGACTGCCCGCGCAGGGCTGCCAGGTAGACGGCCCCGTCGGGCCCGACGGCGATGCCGCTCGGTGACATCTCGGAGGTCGGCCACTCGGCGACGGGGTCGACGTAGTCGGGGTTGTCGGCGCGGCCCTCGACCTCGGGCCAGCCGTAGTTCCTGCCGGGCTCGACGAGGTTGAGCTCGTCGAACGTGTTCTGTCCGAACTCGCTGGCCCACAGGCGTTTGCGACGGTCCCAGGCCAGACCCTGGACGTTTCGGTGTCCGTAGGACCAGATCGGGGAGCCGCCGAACGGGTTGCCCGGGGCCGGGTCGCCGTCCGGGGTGATGCGCAGGATCTTCCCGCCGAGGGAGTCGAGGTTCTGTGAGAGCGAGGTGTCGCCGGCCTCGCCCGTGCCGACGTAGAGGTAGCCGTCGGGCCCGAAGGCGATGCGGCCCCCGTTGTGGTTCCGACCACGCGGGATTCCGGAGAAGATGACGACGGGCTCGCCGATCGTGCCGTCCCGCCACGGCACGGCGGCGATGCGGTTGTCGCTCTCGGTCGAGTAGTACGCGTAGAAGACGGGATCGGCGTCGAAGTCCTCGGGCACGGCGAGCCCGAGGAGTCCGCCCTCGCCCTCCGTGCGGGTGATCGGCAGCCTCCCGGCGACCGTCGCCCTGCCCCCGGAGCCGGGCTTGGGCACGTGGTGGATCAGACCCGTGTTGCGCTCGCTCACGAGGGCGCTGCCGTCGGGCAGCACGGCCACCGACCAGGCGATGTCGAGCCCGCCCATCAGGGTCACGGGGCCGACCGGCTGGGCTGCGGGTGGACGCGTCGGGGTCCTGGGGGACGACGACGCCGAGGTGCTCCCCGTCGCGGTGGTGGCGCTCGAGGTCGCCGAGGTGGTCGTGCCGGCACCCGTCGCGGGGGCAGAGGGTTCGGCCGTCGAGCACGCGGTCGTGACCAGGGCGACGACGACGCCGCCCACGAGCGCGCGGCCGATCGGTCGGGAGGTGTGCGGCATACCTCATTGTGTCCCACGTGGCGTCTGGGGCCGCGGCGTCTCAGCCCCCGCGTCGTTCGAGCGTCTCGACGAGCCCGTCGCGCACCTCGGGATGGACGACATCGGCGTCGACGACCCGTCGTGCTGCGGCGAGGTCGCCGGTGAAGGCGCGGAAGAGCACGAGCAGGTCGATGTCGTGGGAAGGCCGCTCGATCTCGATGGTGGCGCCGGTGTGCACGGTGCCGGGGGTCACGACCGAGAGGTAGGCGCCGGTGCGCCCGGCCTCGGTGAAGCGGCGCACCCAGCGGGGCTCACCCATGTGCGCGGCGAAGGTGCTGCACGGGATGCGCGGCACCTCGACCCGCAGCACGACGTCGCCGATGCGCCACCGCTCGCCGACGAGCGCGTGTGTCGTGTCCACGGCGAGCGTCGTGATGTTCTCGCCGAATCCCCCTGAGGGGATGGAGCGCCCGATCTGCTGCTCCCAGAGCTCCTGGTCCTCGCGCGGGTAGGCGTAGACCGCCTGCAGTGCGCCGCCGTGGTGCTTCGGGTTGCCGATCTCGTCGCCGACGACCCCGCTGCCGAGACCGCCGTGCTTCGGCCCCGGGTCGCGGACCGCGAACGACTCGACGGGCCGCTTGTCGATCGCGGTGGGTCGGCCGCCGCGCTCGGGGGCGGTGCGTCGGCCCGAGCCGAGGGCGAGGACGTGGGGATGGTGCGTCACCCGGCGAGCCTAGCGGCGTCGCGCCGGACCTTTCCCCGACCGGTCCACGACCGTTCCCGGTCCCCTCCGGGTCGGGCCGCCCGTCTTGGCTAGCGTGGACGCCATGGCTACCCAACCCGTCGTCGTGTCCCTCCCCGACCCCGAGTTCGCCGAGGCGCTCGCCGACCTCGACGGCGTCGACACGGTCGTGTGGGACATGGAGGGGCCGCACCCGCGCGGTCCCGAGATCCGGTACGCCGTCATGCCCTACATGACGAGCCTCGACCTCGCCGACGTCACCCGCGGGCTCGACGCCCTCGAGGTCGTGCAGCTGCAGAGCGCCGGCTACGAGCAGTTCGTGGCCCGGCTCCCCGAGGGCGTGACCCTCTGCAACGCGGCGGGCGTGCACGACGCGTCGACGGCGGAGCTCGCGCTGACCCTGACGCTGGCGTCGATCCGCGACATCCCGGAGTTCGTCGGGTCCCAGCACCAGGGGCGCTGGGAGCCGCTGCGCCTGCGCGCGTCGCTGGCCGACCGGCGGGTGCTCGTCGTCGGCTACGGACGGATCGGCCGGGCCATCGCGCGGCGCTTCGCCCCGTTCGAGGTCACTCTGACGGCGGTGGCCTCTCGAGCCCGGGAGGGCGACGAGCTCGTGCCGCGGGTGCACGGCATCGACGAGCTGCCCGACCTGCTGCCCGACCACGACGTGGTCGTCGTCATCGTGCCGCTGACGTCCGCGACACGTCGTCTGTTCGACGCGGCGCTGCTCAGCCGTGTGCCGGACGGCGCCCTCCTCGTCAACGTGGCCCGGGGGCCGGTCGTCGACACCGACGCCCTCGTGGCCGAGTGCGCCTCCGGCCGGCTGCGGGCGGCGCTCGACGTGACCGACCCCGAGCCGCTGCCGCAGGACCACCCGCTCTGGACGACGCCGGGCGTCCTCGTCACACCGCACGTCGGGGGAGCGACGGACGCGATGCGCCCGCGGGCCGTCGCCCTGGTGCGCCGACAGGTCGAGGCGCTGCTCGCCGGTGAGCCGGTCGACAACGCCGTGGCCGGACCCTTGTCTGCCCCTCGGACATAGTGGACACTGTCAACATGACCGAGACCATCGTCGCCATCGGCACGCGCAAGGGGCTCTGGATCGCCCGCAGCGCCGACCGGCAGGACTGGACCCTCGAGGGTCCGCACTTCCTCATGAGCGAGGTCGCCTCCGTCGCCGTCGACACCCGCGAGGGACGCTCGACCGTGCTGGCGGGCGTCAAGTCGTGGCACTGGGGACCCACGGTCCAGGCCTCCACCGACGGTGGCCGCACGTGGACCGAGAGCGCCGAGCGGGCCCTGGCCTTCCCGGCCGACACCGACACCGCGCTCGAGCGCGTCTGGCAGCTGACGCCCGACCCCAACGACACCGACGTCGTGTGGGCGGGGGTCGAGCCGCACGCCCTCTTCAAGAGCACCGACCGCGGCGAGCACTACGAGCTCGTCCGCGGCCTCTGGGACCACCCCCACCGCCCGACCTGGGAGCCCGGCTTCGGCGGTGGCGCCGTGCACACGATCGTCCCCGAGCCCGGACACCCGGAGTCGGTGCTCGTCGCGATGAGCGCGGGCGGCGTCTACCGCTCGGGCGACGGCGGGCAGACGTGGGCTCCGAGCAATCCCGGCATCCGGGCCGGCTTCATGCCCGACAACGAGTACCCGGAGTACGGCCAGTGCGTGCACAAGGTGGCTCGCGGCCAGGGCGAGGGGGAGCTCTTCGCCCAGAACCACAACGGTGTCTACCGCTCGCACGACAACGGCGCGACGTGGGACTCCATCGCCGAGGGGCTGCCGACCGACTTCGGCTTCACGGTCCTCGCCCACCCGCGCCGTCCCGGTGTCGTCTGGGTGGTGCCCGTGGCCGACTCCGGTGAGCGCATCCCGCCGGACGCCCAGCTGCAGGTCCAGCGGTCCGAGGACGCCGGCGCGACGTGGCGTCAGCAGGCGAACGGTCTGCCCGGCCACAGCTACACGTGCGTGCTGCGCGACGCGGCCTCCCTCGACGCGGCCGACCCGGTCGGCGTCTACCTCGGCACCCGCAACGGCGACGTCTTCGCCTCGGCTGACGAGGGTGAGACCTTCCAGCGCATCGCGACCCAGCTGCCCGACGTGCTCGTCGTGCGCGCCGCCCAGCTCGCCTGACACGCAAGGGATTCCGTATGCCGTCCGCCCCCGTCCGCGTCATCCTCCCCGGCATGCTCCGCGACCTCGTGGGTGGCGTCGCCGAGATCGAGGTCGAGTCGCCGTCCGAGTCGCAGACGGTGGCCGAGCTGCTCGACCGGGCGTTCTCCGGTCATCGCATCCTCGACGGCAAGGTGCGCGACGAGCGCGGCCAGATCCGTCGGCACGTCAAGGTCTTCGTCAACGGCGAGGACGCCACGCGCGGCGAGGGCATCGACGCACCGGTCCCGGCCGGAGCCCGCGTCCACATCATCAACGCCGTCTCAGGAGGCTGACGGCAGCCCGGACATCGGCCCGAGCACGGGGAAGTCGGCCCGCAGTACCGCCCCGCCCGGGGTCTCGCGGCCCAGTGTCAGGTCGCCACCCAGTGACCTCAGGGTGTCGCGCAGCAGCCGGAGCCCGAGGTGCCCTCGGTTCGAACCGGCCGGAGGCTCGTCAACCGTGGCCGAGGGCCCCACGCCGTCGTCGCGCACCTCGACGACGACGCGCTCGCCCCGGAGGGCGGCCGACACCGCCACGGTCGAGGCGTCCGCGTGCTTGTCGACGTTGCGCAGCCCTTCGCGGACGACCCGGAAGGTCAGCTGGGCGACGGCGAGCGAGTCGTCGAGCCGGGGGTCCACCGAGACGTCGACGTCGGTTCCACGCCGGCGCTGCCGGTCCGCCAGCTCCTCGACGGCAGCCACGAGGCCCCCGCTGCGCAGGTCCGCCGGGTAGACGTCGGTGAGCAGCTCGCGCGCCCCCGTGGCGCTGCGTGCGAGGTCGGCCGACGCCTGCTCGAGCAGGTGTCGCTCCGCGGTCGCCTCCTCCGGCAGGGCGGCCGCCACGGTCGGCAACGCGTACCCGAGCCCCACGATGTCCTGCACGAGTCCGTCGTGGAGGTCCTGCGAGAGGCGACGGCGCTCGAGGTCCGAGGCCGACAGCGCGTGGGCCATCATCTCCTCCCGCTCGGCGAGGCCGCGGTCGACGCGGCGGGCGAGGGACAGCGCGAGCGGGAGCAGGGCGAGGGCGAGCAGCAGGAGCGAGACCAGGCCCAGCGTGGTGAACTGCCAGCGGATGTCGGCGACGTCGTGCTGGATGCGCTCGGTGGGCCAGTAGGCCTCGAAGACGAGGGGATGGCCGTCGGCGGCGAGGAAGCCGACGTAGACCTCGATGAGCTCCTCATGGGACTGCTCGGCGGCGTTCTCGGGCTTGTCGAGATCTGACAGCTCCGCGGTTGCGCCGGTGCCCCCGAAGAGGGCTGCGACGTCGGGATCGAGCTCGTACGTCCTGCCGGTCATGCCCGCCTCGTCGGTCCACAGCACGAGCCCGTCGGCGGTCCAGATCTTCATGTGGGCGATGGACCCGTCGGCCATCCGTGCCCGCATGAGGCGCTCGAGGGGTGCCATGGCCTCGGGCCGGCCCGCCCGCACCCCCTCGTCGACGAGCGGTGCCACGACCGAGTTGGCGAAGGCGACGCTGCGCACGTCGGCCTCGTGGAGGGACAGGGACTCGGCCAGGGGTTGGGACAACAACAGCGTGCCCGAGGCGACGACGAGGAGCACCGCCACGCTCCAGACCACGAACCGGGTCACGGCGCTGCGCACGACGGTCGACCGGCCGGGTGCGAGCGGCCCGCGGCTCGCCCTGCCGGAGGCGCGGTCAGATCTCATCGTCGAGCCGGATCAGCTTGCGCCGCAGAGCGATCATGACCGCCTCGAGCTGGCTGTGCGCGTCGAGCTTGACGAGGATGTTCTTGATGTAGCCGCGGCAGGTGAGCACCGAGATGCCGAGGGTACGGGCGATGGCCGTGGGGTCCCGCCCCTGGGCGAGCAGGGCGAGGACCTGCTGCTCCCGAGAGGTCAGCAGCTCCGGGGTGCCCTGTCTGCCGGACCCGTTGCCGACGAGCGCCCGCAGCAGCACCGGGTGCACGGCGAAGGTCCCGCGACTGGCCTCGCGCACCGCCTGGATCAGCTCGGCGAGTGGGCCGCCCTTGGGCAGCAGCGCCGAGGCTCCGGCCTCGGCGGCGCGGGCCAGCAACGCGTGGGTCACGTGGGCGGTGAGGACGACCACGCGCACCTGCGGGTGGGCGTCCGTGACGCGGCGGGTCAGCTCGATGCCGTCACCGTCGTCGAGGTGCACGTCCATGACGATCGCGTCGGGCCGCGCACGGTCGATGATCGCGAGCGCGTCGACGACGCCGCCCGCGGTGCCGACACTCTCCATGTCCGGCTGGGCGGACACGGCGAGCGACAGGGCGTCGGCGACAGTTCGGTGGTCGTCGACGACCAGCACACGCATCATCTCGGACGACATCGAGCCCCCTCGTCGTCAGGACAGTGCGCTCCCCGGCGCACCGTTCCGCGAACCAGTATCACGGCTGGAGGCCTCGCGTGCGGAGAAACGGCCCTCGAAAAGTGGGGGTCGGGGCACCCGCCGCTGGGTGGTCCGGCGTCATCCGGAGGCGCCCACCATGGGAGGAGTTCTGCAAGGGGGGATCCGGATGAACGGAACTGCTGGGCTTCGCGTACGCCTGTGTGGGGGACTCGTCGTGGGAGACGGGGACCTGGCCCTCGGCCCGCGCGACGTCGGAGGGGCCAAGGCGCGTCAGGTGCTCATGGCGCTGCTGTTCGAGGCCGGTGCGAGTGTCTCTAAGGGACGCCTCATCGAGTTCCTCTGGGGTGGAAGACCGCCCGCCGGTGCACTCGGCACGCTGGAGGCCTACGTCAGTGTGCTCCGGAAGCGGCTCGCGACGGTGTTCCCGGGCGGGACGCCGGTCGTCACGGTCCCGGGCGGCTACCGCTGGGACGTGGACCGGGCGCCCGTCGACGTCGTCGAGTTCACCCGGCTCGTCGCCGCCGCACGCGCGGTCGACGTGTCCGGGACGGATGCGCTGGACGCGTATGCCGCTGCCCTCGCCCTCGTCGAACGTCCTCTGGCGCCGGTGGACGGCGACCTGCCCTGGCTCGAGGAGCACGTCTCCGGTCACCACTCCCGGGTGCTCCGCGTGCTCACCGACGCCGCACGCCTCGCGCTGGACGAGGGCGACCCGTCCCGCGCCGAGACCTGGGCCCGGGACGCGATCGAGCGCGACCTGCTCGTCGAGGCGGCCTGGCAGGTGCTGCTCGAGTCGCTGGAGCGCCAGGGACGCCAGGCCGAGGCGATGCGGGAGTACGAGACCTGTCGCTCGGTCTTCGCCGAGGAGCTGGGCTGCGACCCGGGACCGGGACTGCGCACGGTCTTCACGCGTCTGCTCGCGGCGACGTCGTCCGACGACGACGGGCTGCGCGACCTCGTCGACGCCGTCGTGCGCCTGCACGTGCGGCTGCTCGCCCACGGGGGTGCGGGTCGCGGGGCGGGTCGGCTGCCCTCCGCGCACGCGGCCGGAGGTCGTGGGGCCGGGGGCATGGCACAGCCCGAGGCGCTCGCCTCCCTCGAGGAGGACTGCCGGCGGCTCCGGTCACTGCTCCGCGCCGCGAGCGGAACGGTGCCGTCGGGTCTCCCGGGTGGCCGACCGGCCGGAGACGTCAGGAGAGCGGCCACGGCGTGACGACGCGTCCGTCCAGGTCGTCGAGGAGAACAGGCCCGAGGACCCGGGAGTCCACCGAGCGGGAGCGGTCGTCGCCCATGACGAAGACGGCACCTGCGGGCACGGCGACGGGGCCGAACCACACACTGTCCATCGACTCCTCGTCGACCCACGGCTCGGTCACCGGCACGCCGTCGACGACGAGCCGCCCGTCCTCGAGGCCGACCACGTCGCCGCCGACCGCGACGACGCGCTTGACCCACGACGTCCCGGTGGGCACCTGGGCGCCGGCGTTCGTCGTGGACGCCGCCCGCTCGGCCCACCCCGGGCCGACGACGACCACGTCGCCGCGGGACACGGTCCCCGCCCACGGCGTGCGGAGCAGGATCACGTGGTCGCCCGCCGAGAGCGTCGGGCTCATCGAGTCGGAGGTGACACGGACCGGCTCGACCACCCAGTGCGACCCGACGGCGAGACCGACGGCGAGCACGGCGAGTGCCCGGCGCGCGCGGCGCGAGCCGTGGTGGAGGCCACGACCCCGACGACCCGCGACTGGCGACTGCACGTCCGGCCTCCGAGGGGAGCGCACGGTCCCGGCTGCCGACGCGCCCTCCCCGGGCGGTCGCCCCGACGCGGGCATCGGCAGGCTCACGTGAACCTGGCCACGGCCCAGACGATCCAGCCACAGACGCCCACCGCGAGCAGCAGGTTGGTGACGGAACGGCGCTGGGCGGGGGCCATCAGGCCGACGAGGAGGGCCAGCGCCGCGAACTCGGCGGTGACGCAGACGGCATCGGGCAGCCCCAGGGCCTCGACGGTCGAACCGCCCTCGGACCCCGGGATGACGGGCATCCCGTTGCCGTGGCCGCCGGGCACGAGCAGGGGACCGTGGTGCCCGCCACCGGACACGGCCGCACCCTCGCTGTGGAACGGCAGTCCTGCGGTGCGGGACACGACGTAGAGGGCGATGAGGCCGGCCGTCGAGAGCACCGCCGCGGGCAGGACCCGCCTCGCGGTGCCGCGCCACAGCGCCTGGCCCAACCACAGCTGGGCGGTGGCGACGACGGCGAAGAAGACACCGGCCGGTGCCCACTCGTCGACGTGCTCCGGCGTCACGACCACGTGGACGAGCCCGGCCACCCCGAGGAGGGTGCCGGCCGCGCGGGCCTCGGCCGACGGCGTACGCCAGCGGTGTGCCTGCTGCGGCGTGCCCTCGTCGTCGACCGCGGCACCGTGAAGGCCCTCGTGGGCCGTCGCGTTCACAGCTCGCCGTCCTCGGGCAGCGACCTGCACGGATCACTCATCGGGTCGGTCGACTCCCCGGCCACGACCTCGAACTGGCTCATCATGTCGTGGTCCTCGTGGACGAGGTTGTGGCAGTGGATCATGTACTTGCCCCGCCCCTCGAAGCGCATGACGACCCGCACCGTCTCGTTCTCGCCGACGTAGACGACGTCCTTGGGCCCGAGCTCGTGGGCCATCGGCGCCGCGCCGTTGCGGTCGAGCACGCGGAAGTCCACGAGGTGGATGTGGACCGGGTGGAACCAGCCGCCCGACGAGTTGCGGATCTCCCACACCTCGACGTCCCCCTCTGCGGGGTTTGCCTCGACGAGCGCGAACCGGCTGCGCACGACGTCGTCCCACGTGTGGCCGTTGATCGTCCACTGGCTGTTCTTGCGCACGAGGTCGAGCTTTCGGGTGCGCACGGCGTCCGCGGCGGTCAGCGCCATGACCGGGTTGGTCGGGTTGAGCTGGTCGGGAACGGCGTTGTCGGCCGGGTCGAAGTCGTCGCCGACGACGTCGAAGGCCATGACCTTGTTCGTGTTGTCGTAGTCGATGTTGTTCTTCGGGCTCGAGTTGCCGAGCACGACCCGCCGGCCCACGGGGTAGCGGCTGAAGTCGACGACGACCTCGTAGCGCTCGGCCATGCCCTGCCGGAAGCTCCTGACCCGCTGGGGTGCCGGCATCAGGCCCCCGTCCGTCGCGATGACGACGAACGGGTCGCCGGAGTCGAGCGACCACTGGTAGGACCGTGAGATCGAGGCGTTGAGCAGTCGGAAGCGGTAGCGCCGCCGCTTGACCTTCATGACCGGCCACGGCACCCCGTTGACGAGGACGACGTCGCCGAACATCCCGGACTCGTCGTGGTTGTCGAAGTAGAGCTGCCCGTCCGTCGCGAACATCGCGTCGCTGACGACCAACGGGACGTCGAACTCGCCGTGTGGAATCGGCAGCGACTGCTCCAGCGGGTCCGTGAGGTGGTACTGCGCTGCCAGGCCCATGAGGACGTTCTCCGCCGTGTGGTGCAGGCCGTGGTCGTGGTACCAGAGCGTCCGGGCCGTCGGGGTGTTCGGGTAGACGTAGTCCTTGTACTGACCAGGGTTCGTGATGTCGCTGGCGTACCCGTCGTACTCCGGGGCCGACGGTGACCCGTGCAGGTGCACCGAGGTCCATGGCGTGTAGCGCAGGAGCGGGTGGGTCGCCGGCAGGTTGTTGACCTGGCGCATGACGGTGCGGCGGCCCTGCGCGACCTTGACCGTCGGCCCGGGCACGCTGCCGTTGTAGCCCCACAGTGGCGTCTTGAGGCCCGGGACGACGTCGGCCATGACCGGCTTCATGTAGACCTTGTAGTAGTCGGTCGTGCTGTCGACCCGGCTGGGCTGGAGCACGGGCGGCACCCGGAAGGGCAGCGTGAACGGCCTCGGCAGCCTGCTGCTCGCGAGCCGGCTCTGCGTGCTCGAGCCCGCCCTGACGGTGCGCTCCAGCGGCAGGGCCAGGGCGGCGCCACCCACGACGCCCAGCTTCATCAGGTCACGACGCGACAGTGACATGGTTCCTCCTCGATCGACTCCAACTTCCTCTAGGACAGCGGGGCGACCTTGGGATCTCCTTGTGGGTCAGGGGAGCCCGTGCCCAAGGTTTCCGCAAGGCCGCGCGCGGAGCCTGACGGGAACGCCCGTACCGGGCGCCCGTCACCGGACCTACGCGTGAGAAGGCAAGTCATGAGACGTCCAACCGCAGCGGCGCTCGCCGCAGTCATCGGCCTCCCGGTCGTCATCGGTGTCAGCGCATCCGCCGCCGTCGTCGGCGGTACGCCCGGACCGGGCCTGGCGGCCGTCGGTCCCGTGAGCGCGACCAACGGCTACCCCACTTGGTACAAGGACAAGAACGGGCTGCGGCTCGAGCTGTGCGTCGCCGCCGCCGACCCCCTCTGCCCCGCTCGAGGCGACCTGCCCGACGAGACGGCGCCCGTCGCCTTCCCTGACAACTACCCGGACGAGGCGTTCTACTCGCTGACCGGCGCCCAGGTCGACACGGCGAGCGCCGGCGTCGCGCGCCTCGACATGGCCCTCGAAGGAGCGTTCTCCGCCGGGCCGGTCGTCGACGGCGAGCAGGTCGTCTTCGCGCGCATGCGGATCAAGATGACCAACGTCCGCAACGCCACCGACTACACGTTCACGACACCCGTGGGGACGAAGACCCTCAAGGCCAACCGCGACGGGCTGATCTTCGACACCGAGGACATCGGCATCGGTGCGCCGGGCGACTTCTCCGGCGCCCTCGGCGGCCGCATCGGGCCGTTCCTGACGTGGGACACGTTCGGCACGCGGACGGACCCCGCTCTCAAGGGCGACACCTACGTCGGCGACGGCATCACCGACCACCGGATCAAGGGCAGCCCCTACGGCACGAACGTCTTCCGGATCCAGGGGCCGGGCGTCAACCCGTCCGCGACGACCGACGCGTGCCCGACCGTGACCGGGCCCGTCACCGACTGCATCGAGACGGACCTCTTCACCGTCCAGGGGAAGGTCGCGACGACCTCCGGCGTGTCGGCCGACGCCGCGACCTACGCCCGCTCGTCCGGCGGTACCTCGCTCGTCGACGTCTTCGCCTCGTCGGAGCCGGGGGAGCTGCAGGCCATCGAGGTGGGCGACGCCTCGAGCGTCGTCGGCTTCGCCACCACGGCCCTGACCGGGGGCGACGGGAGGTACTTCGCCCGGGTCGCCGCCGACGGGCTGCCGAGCCGAGTCCAGGTCTCGAACGTCGGCGACCTGCCGCCGTCACGCAAGACCATCGCCGTCGTCGACCGGGTGTCGGGCACCGCCGTCTTCGATGCGGGCCGGCGCGTGCTGTCGGTCGGGGCCAGCTCGAGCGACACGTTCGCCGACCCGACGCTCACCGCCGTCGGTCTCGGTGTCCTCGTCGGCGGCACGCTGGTCGTCGACCCCCTCGTGGCGCCGCCCGTCACGGTCACGGTCACCTCCGCCGCCGGTGGCGCCGTCACACTCCCGGTGACGGTGACCGGCCCCGCCACGGACCCGATCCCGGTCAGGGCCCAGGCCGGACCCGACCAGACGGTCCAGCCGGGACAGGTCGTCACGCTCGACGGGTCCACGTCCCGGGGCACGATCCTCTCGTACGCGTGGGAGAGCCCCGAAGGAATCTCCCTGACCTCGCCGAACAGCGCCGTTGCGTCCTTCACCGCCCCTGACGCTCCCGGCGACTACGAGCTTGCCCTCGTCGTGACGGGACCCGGGGGCACGAGCGACCGGGCCACGGCCACCGTCACGGTCACGCCGCCGGTGACGGTCGTCGTCGCGAGCGCCGGGTCCGACCAGACGGTGCGGCGCGGGACCGTCGTGACCCTCGACGGTGGGGCGTCACAGGGAGCCGCGACCTATGCCTGGGCGCAGGTGGCCGGCCCGACGAGGCCGACGGTGACCCTCTCCGGCGCCACGTCCGCCCGACCGACGTTCACGTTCCCGCTCTTCCACGCCTCGGACGGCAACGCGGGCCCGCTGACGTTCCGGCTCACGGTGCGCGATGCCACCGGGGCCCTCACGTCCACGGACGACGTGGTGGTGACGCCCACCTCCGACACCGTCGTCGTGACGACGGCGCGCTTCAAGGGCCAGTGGCGCATCGACGGCACGGGCAGCGTCGTGGCGGGACAGCGGGTCACGGCGCACCTGGGTGGACTCGCCGGGACGGTCATCGGATCAGCGGTCGTCGACGCGGCCGGCGGGTTCTCGATCCGGCCCGCCACCGGACCCGTCGCGACCCAGGGCGCCACGGTCGTCGTCGAGTCGGAGCTGGGCGGTGTCTCCACCCCGTTCACGGTGCGGCTGAACTGACCCTCCCCGGGGTGGGCGCAGCTACCCCCGGCCGTCCACCCCCGAGGTGGCCTCCTCCTCGCGGAGGGGGCCACCGTCGTGAGTGCTGGCTCGGGTCGTCCGCCTCGGTCGCGCCGTCGTCAGCGACCGACGCCGAGGAGGATGGGCAGGACGGTGCGCTCGAGCTCTCCGACCGCGAGAGAGCGCGGTTCGACGAGCCGCTGGGTCATCGAGCCCTGGGCGAGCGCGATCGCGACGCGGACGAAGAGGTCGGTGGGGATCGGGAGGGTGAGTCCCTGGCGCGACACCGCCTCGTCGACGACGGACACCAGCTCGTCGCGGACCCGACGCTGCTGGGCAGCCCAGGTGCGTCGCGCGTCGGCATCGCGGATGGCGTGCAGGGTGAACTCGGTCGTGAGCACGAGCCAGCGCTCTCTGCTGTCGTCGGCCAGCGCCGCGAAGACGTCGCGGAGCACCTCGTCGGCGCTCGCGTGCTCGCGTTTGCTCGCACGGCGGATCCGGTCGACGAGCGCCTCCGAGTGGCGTCGGGAGAGCTCGACGACGAGGTCGTCCTTGGAGCTGAAGTTGGAGTAGAAGGCGCCTCGTGTGAAGCCGGCGCGTTCGCAGATGTCCTCGACGGTCGCGCCGTGGAACCCGCGCTCGGCGAAGACCTCGCTCGCGGCCTCGAGGACACGGTCGCGGGTGGCCTGGCGACGCGCGCTGATGCGTGGAGCGGTGGACGGGTGTGTGGCGGACGGCATACGCAAAGGATACAACCTCGAATTGAATACGACCTCGTATCGGAGCATACTCGTCAGGTGACCACTCCCAGCTCAGGCCGACCCACGGACCCCGACCAGCGCACCGTCGTCGTCGACGACGTCAGCGTCGCCGGCACGCACGAGCCCTTCGTCGAGCACGTGAGCTTCACGGCCCCGGGGGGCGTCGTCACGTTCGTCCCGACCGACCCGGGCATCCCCCAGGTCGCACTCGCCCTCGCCATCGGAGGCCGGGTCGCCCTGCTGCGCGGGCGGGTCAGCATCGGCGGGGTCCCGGAGCGAGCCGAGCTGCAGCTGCGCACGCGGCTCGTCGACGTCGCCGACGTGACGGCCCCCGAGGACTCCCTGGCGGTGCAGGCCGTCGTGCAGGAGGAGCTCGCCCTCGCCGAGCGTCCTGCCTCCCGCTCCGCCGTCGCCACCTTCCTGTCCGAGCACGACCTCGCCGACCGCTCCGGGGTGCCCTGGGAACAGCTGCCCGCAGGGGTGCGCACGAGCCTGCTGCTCGAGCTCGGCGCCCTCCACCCCCACGTACGCGTCCTCGTCCTCGCCGGTGCCGAACGGCACGGCGGGGACCACGGGGTCTGGCTCGAGACCTGCCATTGGCTGGCCCGCGAGGGCTTCGCCGTCATCGTCCTGACGACGGCTGCCCTGGCATCCACGCTGCCTCCCGACGAGGTCGAGGCTGAGCCCGCGCCGCAGCCGGCGCTCGCGTTCACATCGCAGCCCGACCCGGAGACGGAGCCGGAGACCGTGCCGGAGCCCGAGCCGGAGCCCGAGCCGGAGCCCGAGTCCGAGACCGAGCCGGAGAGCGAGCCGGAGAGCGAGCCGGAGACCGAGCCGGGGCCGGAGACCGCTCCCGACCCGAAGGACACCACCGCAACCACCCCGAAGGAGTCCTCGGCATGAACCCCGTCCGCCTCGCGGTCGCCGAGCTGCGCCGCCTCACGAGCTCGCGCCTGGCCCGGCTCGCCCTGGCTGCGCTCGTCCTCATCCCCACG
>Ga0164306_10000624_pt1 | contig 14779 bp, 13 predicted proteins | sample Whisoiple_242_MG_FD_110213 | JGI IMG/M metagenome (GOLD analysis project Ga0164306, IMG submission 110213) | Soil microbial communities amended with fresh organic matter from upstate New York, USA - Whitman soil sample_242_MG | ecosystem: Environmental > Terrestrial > Soil > Unclassified >... | reverse complement strand
TTAATATGTTGTTACTTTTTATTGCGTGCTAATTCATACACTTGTATCATTCTAACAATTGTATCTATTAGTAATTCTATTGCTAACACGCCCATGAATTTTGCAATTAATTAGCCCGGGCCTAATCAAGTATTCTGCCGTGGTACCATGCCTTGTGACGAGAAAAAGATAATCCTATCGAATTTAACAACCTTTGCATACAGCAGAGGTAATAACAGAACCAACATAAGTTCATAATTAGTCTTGCTGGGGTTCGGTAAGAGGGGCTTTTACGTGCAAGTGGGTGAGAAGTATAATCCATAAATCAGGTACTTCAGGTTTAGGTGTGATTAACCTAGCAAGAGGCTGGACGTATGATGTAGTGGTCAAGTGCGCATATAAGATACGTTAGCGAATTTATGCATCCAGAATATATCGGGCCAGATAGGACAGGGACACCTTTCGTCTAACGACAGGGAGACTGCAATCAACTTATAGACCAATTACGTGTTGATAATTGGCCTGAACCGAAGGGCACATAGACCCGATACGTTTGTGCCGTCAGTGGGGGACCGTTTCGAGATTAAACGAGCGCCCTATAACATTCATTGAATTTATCGCTGTTTGGCAGCAGGGTATTGTAGTGCTATCTGATTGGTTCAGTGGGGCTCCCTTACTAATTACCTTTACTACTTCAAGTGTAAGACTAAGATTTGTCAAGACTGTATAGAACCTTTATCACATCAAGAATATAATCGGGTTTGACTGAGCACATCGAACAATCTGTTAAGTGGTATTAACAGCAGGATAGTCTAAGACACAGGTCATCTAGATATATAGTTGAGGATTATAGTCAAGACACATAATGCGTCTAACAATAACTATACGAAGGTACTGAAGATAAAAATATAAATATATAATGCCTGTACCATGTGAATCGATCCGTTCGGTTCAGCTCTCTGCTTATCTTTATATTCAGATTATACATAACCAAGAGTACAAGTATTATGGTTGTCAATGAATCTTCAGAGAACGAGATAATAGTCCGAACGTTCATGAAAGAACTTTGTAGGAGAGATAATGAACTTAATCGTATTGACAATAGTGAGCATGGCCGACGTCCTAATGTATTTGTCATTGAAGAAATACGACAAGCAGTACTAAGTGAATATAGTATAGATACGATCAAAAGTGCATTAAGAGAATACATGTTAAGAAACATAGGTAACGATCCATTAGAATTGTTGGATGGAGATTTAAACGTTAGACTAGCAGATGTGGGACGGACACGCTGTCATGAGTATGGTGTGTAGTTGCAAGACATCTAGATACGACATTACTGTGTAGGCATACATCTAACTTCCTCTTAATTGTCGATATGGATTATGTGAAGATCTTTCATTTGTCTTAATATAGTTACCAACACAAGGCCAGGTATCAAAAGTATAGTATCATATATGAAATTCCATGCACTCTATTCTAAATAATTTTAATTTATGGAACACATATTCTTTAGTGCCCGTGCACGCATTATCTTCTGGATTACTTTATTTAGCATTAGAGTTAGCGGATTGTACAGAAATGGTAGGAAGGCGCATGGCGGTAGCTGCATGATCTGTAAATCCAGAATGAGCTCCGAGCCATGATTAAATGCTGGATCGCTATCCACTCAATTGTCTGCACTGCACATCATTTCCAACCAGATTTCCATTAAAGCTTTCAGAGAATTTCTATGTGCGATAACTATGTATTAGAATAATAGCCGCATTAGTATTTTTATATCATGAATTTAAAAAATCTTGCAAGCGAGTAACTCTTATCTTAATCTCTAAAAATTGTTTGTAAAAGTCTATATATCATAACCCATCTTTATCATAATTGTACTTAATATATTTGAATTTAGTATTCCAATCGGTTTTTAAAAGACAAGTTTCAAATGATATATATGGGCAAAAAAGTGCTAAATCTGAATCTAATATTGAAAAATTCTTAATTGACCGTTCTAAACATATCGATCCATCAAATTTTCTGTTTGTTGAAAACGGTTCAAAATCTTTAAAAAAAATTGCAATGTTGTTATTTGTATCTCTAACCCTGTTATCAACTGCAACACTTATTGATAAATCCAGAGTCTTTGCTTTACCAGATGAGGGTAGCCATTCTGGATTCGGTGGTCTGTCTTCTTTAGGTACTTCTCCTTTTCCTGGTAAGGCTGGTCCTCCCCATCTCAATTCTCCCAACGGTCTTCCGCATAATGTTAAATCTAACACGATAAATCCAAACAACATACATCCAAATAATATCAATCCAAACAACATACATCCAAATAATATCAATCCAAACAACATACATCCAAATAATATCAATCCAAACAACGCCAAGTCAGCGGCACATTGTACAGGTTTTGGACTAAGCATCAATTCTTGCCGTTCAAATGAGATACATCGAGATAATTCGAATCATATTGAACAACATTGTACAGGCTATGGTGTAAGTGCAAATCCATGCGATAAAGCTGTTGACCCATGTCTAATAAATCCCTGTCCAGTTAGCCCTTGCAATGTTAGCCCGTGTCATACTTCTGACGGAAAGGTTGTAGTAGGCACAGAGTCTACTGCAAATTCATATAATTCGTCTCCGATAATAATTAATGGAGAGCAAAGTACTTACACAACTACTAATAATGCGAATGATGATCAAGAAAAGGAATTGAGTTCTGGGAGTATCCCTGTCGCTAATGCTGGTTCTGACAAGAATACGCAATCTTTGAATCGTGTTACTTTAGACGGGAGTAAAAGTTACGATCCGGATGGAAAGAAAATAGATTATTCATGGTTACAGCTAGCAGGTGGTCCTATCGTATCATTATCAAATAACAATAGTATCAAACCTACATTTGAAGCGCCGCAAGTCACCGAATCCACCACATTAACATTTCAATTAATAATAAATAATAATGATGCAGTCAGCAGTCCTTCATATGTAACTATTACAGTTGAACCCTAGTCGAGTAGTTACATATTTTCAAATTTTGTTCCCAATATCTTACGTTATTTAATCTCATGCCATACTCGAGAATGAAATCGCATTCTGAAGAATCGCATGAATTTGTTTATCTAAAAATTAACTCTCTTGATGTGAGATAAGACTTCATCTAAAATATAGCGTATTTATTTGACACCTACAACTTCTAGATAATACTGTTCCTTATCAATGTTTTCTGGTTTAACACCTTCAATATCCATCAGATCTTGCATTATTCCCTTTCCTCTCTCTATCTTCCCATTCGGTAACTTGACTATGCCATTAATAAAACCGCTGCTTCCACATATAGGATTAAAAATTTTATCGGTATTATTGATATTTCCATGATATTTTGAAAGAGTTTTTTCTTTGGTTCCATCTGGGCCTACAAAGAATCTTCCGTTTCTATATATAACTCTGGGATGATCTGATGATAATATTTCTTTATCTCTAGTGAACGTAAAAATGACCTTAAGACCCTCTATTTTCCTTGCCATATCGATTAACCACTTGTAATAGATTACGTTCAAATATGACCTGTCATCTTGCTCCTTGATGACGTGTAAAGATGGATTGCTATAGAATAATGTAAGACAAATATCTGGATTCCCTGAATCTTCCAGATATTGAATAAGGCATCTGGCAGACTCTATTCCGTTTGCACCTGACCAGTAGGCTATATCATTCTCTAGTCCAGCCGCAATCTTCCACAAAAAATGATTTTTTGCTGGATTTAACCGAACATCAATCTTGTCGCCAATCTTGGTCTGTTCGAGGAAATAAGCTGCAAAACCGTCAGCCTTTCCGGTCGCCGGATTAATATAGCCATATGGTTTTTCGTCCTTGATTGTCAAATCAATCAAATTCCTAGTGGGAGATGATGCAATTGAATATGCTCTCTCAACGAAGCCTTCTTCGAACTTTCCTGATGCTAAAGGCCTTCTAAGAAATGCGCGAATCGTGACGGATTGTCCTACATTAAAATTAAATCTCTGGGATCCAGAGTTGGGTGAAAAAGAATATGTGTATGTATCAGGGGTTTCCCTTACCTTATCAACTATTTGCCATTCGTAATGCTGTCCTGATCCTTTAGATGACACTCTAATTGTCTTCTCATGATTCTATTTTTACTTTCATAATATAAATGCCTCTCTAAGTTTTAGCCAAAGTCAATATTTTGATTATTTCAAACAGACATTATTAGTAATAGTCATTTTTACGTGAATATAGGATATAACTTGATTAGACTAAGCAGTAATTAGACCTCAGACTTTTTGGTTATGTTTCTAAATATATATCTAAATGTTTCATCAATATCAATAGAATTTAAAAATCTTGAGCCACTCGGCTTTGTAGAAAACATCATCAATATTATCAGATCAGTTAGTCTGTGCATGTTGTAAGTTATACATCTGAATGATAATTCCCTGTTCTGTGTTCTAATCGATCTAGACATCAGATGCTCTCCGAATAGTCGTTTTATGACCGAGACAATGGTCTCATCCTTGTTTCGTTGATTGTACAACACTTTGGAGTAACCACGTTTCATCTGCTTCCTATGCCTACCATGTGTTCTCCATATCGGTACATGTTCATATCTAGCTGGGATTATACTTAATGCATGCAAATCCTCTCTTACTAAAAGATGATGATCCTCACTATCATAACCCTTATCGGCTGTCACCACAGATAATGGAAGTATATTTGACGTCCTTGTTATAATTGGTCTAAAATCTATATTATCATGCCTTGTAGGAGCTCGTCTTATCCTTATGTTACAGATAATCTGTTGTAGTACGTCAACCCCAATAGATAATTTCGCATATTTTCTTCTTAATCCTGTTCTTTCAGTATAATATTGTGAAGATGAGTTATCTTAAATCCGGTCGAATCTATTCCCACAAATATATGCTTGGTACTGCTAATTATAATGAATGATGAAATTATCTTTTCAAGCAATGAATTGTTGATTCTATCTGTAAACTTTTGCAATGTTGTAAAATGAGGAATACGTGACAATTGTAGGTACAATCTAAGGTAATGTGCTTCAACCAGCCATTCGACAAACATCCTATAACTCTTACCTTCATACTGTCTTATTGTGAGCAATATCAAATGCTGCCACATTGTAAATACATGATTGCTCTTTCGGTGAAGAAACAGAGGTATCCTTGAACTTCTTAGAACCCGGTACATAGTATTTGCCAATCTAACATATCTGGATTCCTTCAACAACCATAGTGGATTATGCTCCTACAAAGCTCTAATGGTGTTCGATACATGATTTCTACAGAGCCGAGCCACTCATATCTATATTTATATGTTGTCTGTGCTTTACTTTTCTAGTGGTACTCTGTTGACTGCTTTTATATAGCGTATTTAGGGTCTTAAAGAGACTAGAAGATTTTTCTACTCCGATTAGGTCGCGCTAGTCAAGTCTAAATCACTCATCCCATGGTCCGATGCCGTGAATATGTTCAACAGTAATGTGGGTAATATATCCCCCTGGTGCTTCATCAGGAACGTACTTTCTGCCTGGGGAGATATAGATCTGGGCTAGTCGGTTTACTAATTCGGGTGCACCACCCTCGGTAATTCTGGCACGACCATTGATCACGAGATAATTATCTAGTTCATTAGTCTTCCCACCAGTCACCATTGAGAGTGCGACCCGAGCATCGCGCTGAATATTCTTCAATTTTTTGTAGAGATTCAGATGAGCACAGACAATTTCATCACCCTCAAGACCAACCCAGACGATAGAGACCTGAGGACTGCCATCCTTATTCAGAGTCACAAGATGAGCGAGATTGCCTGCTGTCAAGGCTTGCCGTACTTTATTATTCAAAATCATAATAATGAGATCCTTTCCTGCATGATTAGTAGTTAATAATATCTTTTATTTATTTTCACTCGAAATGGCGAACAAGCAGTAATAAAAAATGAATTAAGCATAGATCACTTTTACGACGTCGAATGGTTCACAGAAAGCTCAGTCAAATTAAAAAGGAGTTGGAATGTACTTGATAAGATAAGGATAGTCTTCCATTCAATCTTGTATGTAAGCGAACTTAGCAGTAATTGTTACTTCGGCATCATTGATGCAACCTTTGAAATGTACCCAGTCATAAAAGGGCTAAAGTTTTCTCGATGCTCTATAATGAGCTATCAAGACAATCAAATTAACCATTAACTTGATTCTTTATGTGAGAATGAAAGTCCTTCCACATGTTATGAGAAACATCAATGAATTTAACATACCTGCCGGAAATTCCCATGGCTATGAAGTATTATATTTTGGTGTAAATCTCATACTCATGTTTGACTATAGACTTGCCTTTGACATAGAGGTAAAGAATTCTTATGACGAAATACAGGTTCTAATTGTTAGTAGAAAAGACATCCCAGGATGGAAAGAAAATAATGATATTAGAAGTTCTAAAATTAAACCATATTATGACAGAAGTGGACTAAAAATTAATGATGTCTTTAGGCCTATTATAAGCGATGCATATGCATTTGTGTTAAACAATCGGAAGTCGTCTATTAGCCAAGAAGTAAAAACAGTTGAAGTTACTTTGATTCATAATTGGCAGCAGGAAGTAAAGGAATCTCAATTAAAGGATCGTTTCGACGTATAGGGAATGGAAAGGTCATTTAATTGTGTACAGATAATCAGAAAATAATCTTTGCCCTGTGGGAATGGTAGTAGTATTATTTGTTCGAACTAGCCTATCATATTTCCTCTTAACTTCTTGTCAATCTATTGAAGGAAAACCAATTATCTTTCTGAACATATCGGCAGTCTTTGATCCAAAGCCAGCATAATAGACTTTGGCAAAATACCGAAAGATAGATAGAGTTGCAGAGATGAAAAAACGGGCTAGATTTCTGAAGAAAGATAGAGAAGAAGAACAGGAGATAGACTAAACCTAGCAATAGTAGCAGCAAAATAATCATTATGCTGGACTTGGTCCCGCAACTGCTAACACATTCCGGAAAATGTTGGATTTGTCAGAAGTAACATGGAACGATGACTTTAGAGTCTCGGAGACAGAAGGCGAAGCATTACCTGGTAATCCAAGACAAACTAGTCAACCAGATTTTTTGAAATTAATCATTTAATGTGTAGTTTAATTAACTATGACTTACCATCACATTACTATATAAAGCGACATCTTTTGGATTATGTTTTTTGGTAATATTATTTATGATCACATTCCATTACTTCGTTTATAATTTTCAATAGATCTTCATTTGCCACAGGCTTTTGAATTATACAGCTGTCTGGTAGTGAAGAAAGAATATTTGAATATTCTCCATAGTTAATTTCTGCAGCTGTAAGAATGCACACTTTCATCTTCTCATCAAGTTTTTTAATCTCTCTATAAAAGGAAAAACCATTCATCTCTGGCATCTTTATGTCAAGAATTAATAGATCGTAAAAATGTGGTTTGAAGTTCTCTAAAGCATCGTGAGGATTATCAAATGAATCAACAGTAAAACCATTTGATTCGAATATCTCACGTAATGCAGTATTGATGTCAGCCTCATCATCAACTATAATGATTCTCTTTGACATTTTCATTTACCATTGATTTTTTACTTTCTTTCAGATTTGATCCTACATACTGAATTCATTAAATCGCTGGACTATACATGCAATCTTTTATGGTCTTGTCGGCTGTCATATATGATATATAAGGCCAAGCTGTCTCAGGTGGAGATAGAGTTATAACAAACTCTAAAGCTGGATCGATTGAATGTTCAAACATATAGATAAATTATTAATGGTTCATATTTTTATTCTGGTAGACAGTTATTTTGATTAATAATAAATATTGTTTATTTATTGGAGCTAACCAGATTTTACTCAATAAAATTCTAAAACCTAGATAGACCAAGCATTCTCTACAACGTGGTGTTCTACAGAAATTTGACGTAGCTCACGAATTAGATCCTTAAATTCCCTAACATCCCTTTGAATCAAAATATTATGCAAATAGTTACCCTATCAACTAATCCAACTCTGTTGCTAAAATTTCAATTAAATATTTTATCGACACTGGCTTTTCAATAAAACATCCAAAGCCTACATTACGATATACTTCTCTTAGTGCTCGAATATTTACTTCCAATGCAGACATAAAACATACTCTCATGTTAACATCTAATTCTAATATCTTTTCACATAGCTGAAAGCCATTCATGTTTGGCATATAAATATCAGTTAAAAGAAGATCGTAATAATGTAGTTTGAATTCTTTTAACACTAATAAAGGATCGTTATATGCGTATACTTCAAATTTTTTCTTCTTGTCACCGTCGCCATAATAATAACCATCTAAACCTGCTTTGAAAGTTAACGTAATATCAGGATCATCATCTACAAGAAGTATCCTTTTAATAAATGGAGATTTTGGTTGTTCTTTTGTTTCTGTTTCTATGATGGTATCTAAACGCGATCCCTCATTTTGTAGGTAATTAGGATCGGTAAGAAATGAAGACTCTGAAAGATATTGCTGCTGATGACGATCAGCATTGTTACTATAAGAATGACGAAATGAACTAACCACATTATCTAAAATCTGGTAAGGAGAATGGTTCTTAGCTGGTGTAAGTAACATTGTCTTGTATCTCTCAATTTTAGACCCCATATTATATAACTCTATATAACCTTACTACTTTGGATCAGTCCTATTAAGTTAAGCCGATACAGCGAAAGCATTGAACGTCCTCTTCCACGGCATATGACGGTTTATCAAAGGAAGAGACCGTCCACAAGACTAGTCTATTCGACGAATTGAATCTTTCTACACTTGTTTTAGTATTAAATAGACATAATACGGACACGGTAAGCAATGTTCGAATTCAATGTAGAACTCACGATGAAAATAAATGCCAGCACCGTTATCCCCCTTGGATTAGCTATTGAAAAGTCTGTAAGCAAGTAAATCTGCTGCCATGACTTTTAAGACTCTGTAAAGTTAAGATATCCACCCCTTGTTACGATGACAGACAAATAGATTCTGCCATTTTTGTATATGTTGTAATTTACATTTGTTTTTCTACAAGGAAATTGTCATCAAAATCTTCAGTTTTTGAAACGAACAAGGGTTAGACCTAGGTTGTGGGAATTTTTCTGAAACTTTGAAATAATGAAAAATAGCTAATTCGGCTATAAAATGTTTAATAAAAATGCCATTTGGAACGTCTCCTACGAGATAACAAATAACAAAAAGTTGGACTGGTAGCTGCGATAGGGCTATTCGCAGTTATCGGCGTCGCAATGGCATTGATTACTACCTCGATCTCTAATGTGCAGGCCGATCCTCCCCACCATCATCATTGCGCGCTACCGCTTCCTAATGGAAAACCATATAATGGCAATAAAAATGGTTGTCCACCAGGTCTTGAAAACTAACAATGACTATAAATTAAGCTGAGTCAATTAGCCTTTTTTTATTTTTGTTCTGCTATTCATCTCTACAAATTGGATACTGCGTTATGACTGCGAATACGAGTATTACATCGTCATATATCTTGTGCGTGTCGCACAACAAAATTAGAAATACCTTTTTGCAAAATACTTATACCGGATCTAATATAGTCTGAGTTAGATTACGAATATGTGAGTTAGTTCTACTTAAGATGTAGTTAATATATTGAACAAATATTTAGTTTCTACCTTTAGATTCTCCAGACTTACTTATCGGTAGATAGCCATTCCTAATTGCAGAATTAATATTCGTTTAATAATGTAGTTAGGCCTGAACCTAGTTGTCTTAGACTACAGCATCAGTCTAGCCATCCCCTGATAATATTGGATGCTTCATCAGTGAAACACTTTCTAATATAGGATAAGGTACTAATATGCGCCATACAACAAATTTTCTGTGATCATCTATTTGAGTTTGTAATAGTTTTTCTATCCATGAGATCGTAGTTGAATTTGTGGGTGGGCTTCCTTTCTACTACCTACTAGCCTCTGCATTAACTTTTTATTAATGAGCCACCTCATAAAATCGCGCAACAGGTAGTTTATTGCAGGTCTTTGACCATCCCATAGTTGTACTATTTTAATTTCTTGTGCACTTTTTGAATTGATGGTCCCAGATCCCAGGAACTCTCACGAGACATGAGTTTACTGTAGGATTATTTAGTTATAGTAAAGAGTATTGCGTAATGTACCTTAATCATATTTACTCATTTCATATCATAGCAAGATTTTACAAATTACAAGTAGGATCTACTACAACATATCAATACCTCTAACTAAATAATTATTATGGAAAAAGGAATAAACCATGAAAGGCTTAGGCTACTCATAATAGCTGTGGCGATTGTAGCAGTTAGTAGTATTGCTATAATCGAGGCTGAGCCAAGAGCTAGTGCGCATACAGACCAACCATTAGTACTCGCGGCGCAATCCTGTGTCATATACCAAACTTATACTGCAACAATTGACTGTTCATTGACAATAGGTAAAAGTACATTCAAAGTAGTATAAAATTTTACTTTCGTACGCAGAACGCTTCTCTTTTCTGGCTATTTCCTATATTGCATATAATCTGTTAAAAAATCGTTTTAACTTTCGACTAATGCAGTTTCTAATTCATTTTGTCTGTAGAAGGAGTCAATCCTTGCTCTGCTTACACAGTATATATTAATTGGTGGACTTTAAACAATATTAGTAGTCTACTCGCCGGCTTAAGATCCAGAGATAGATTTCGATTTCTGTAGATCTGTGGTTATAATATCAGATATCTTCCTAAATCCAATTTGCACAAGAATATAACCATATGTGTGTATGTTAATGTCACCCATGTCTGGAAGTACAACTCATAACATACACAAAAAGTTATACACTGTACTAAGAATATTGGAAGATGAGATTGAAATTACATTATGACCAAACAGAAACGAGACGATAACAATAGCAAAATCTATTCTATCAGTCCTTCTAAACTTAAGGAACAACGACAGATAATACTGAATTTGTACAATTCAGGTATTGAACCTGATGTCATTGCCTATCAGTTAGATATTAGCCAAGAAGAAGCTAACAAGATCATAAAAGAAGACGAAGAAAAGAAGAAGGAATTGGAAATGAAACAGAAAATATTAGATGCTTCTCCTTCTATGGGTAGTTCATTTTATCTTGACGCCGTAGTTAACATTGATTTGGCTATCAGAAATGCGCAAACCAGAATGTGGAAGGCATTAAGATCGGGACCAGAGTTTAATATCTCTATTGAAGGAACAAACAAAATATTAAATCAGTTTTCTAAATCAAAGGTTACCTTTGTAATCCTACATATTGACCTTGTCGGTTCTACTCAATTATCAATGACACTGCCACTTGAAAGGCTTACAACTATAATTCAAACATTTAGTCAAGAGATGTCTATTATGATAGAATTGTATGGTGGATATGTCTTGAAGTATATAGGCGATGCAGTTTTAGCATTTTTTATGACAAACCTAGCCAAAAATGGTTCTGATAGTAATTATAGATACAATGATGAAGAAGATGTAAACAATGGTCGTAGTTCCCAGAATCAAGAAAAGAACAAATTGTCAGAATATTACTATTTGCCCTGTATAAATGCGATTAATTGTGCGAGATCTATGATCAAAGTAGGCAAGGAGGGTATAAATCCAATTCTCAATCAGTTCGATTACTCAGATATAAATGTGCGTATAGGAATAGACATCGGAGAAGTTGCAATAATACAATATGGATGGGATATACACACAGCAGAAGGAAAAGAAGTAGAAGGAAAACAAATAATGTTTAAAGAGCCACATTATGACATATTAGGACATACAATTAATGTAGCAGCAAAAATGACAAATCTGGCAAAGCCTAATGGTATTACCATAGGCCAAGCAGCATATAATATATTAGATGAAAAGCAAAGGTCGACTTTTGAAGAATTGGATATCAGTCCTAATATTTGGAGTTATCTAAATGAAAAAACAGGAAAAATGTATAAGGTTTACAGTAGTACATCGTAATTCAAAGAGCATCTTTTAACAGGATCCAAGATCGTATGCGGCCAGGTTTCCATCTGTATTGATCACTTTAATTCCATAAACAGGGGGGTCAAATGCTCATTTAACAATATTCAATTATTCAATATTTTATATGATTATTGGTTTCTTAATTATTTACAGACCAGAGGTGATGAAATAAGTAAATTTGCGATAAAATGAGCAAAGTACATAGAGCAAGAAAGAAAAGAGAAAGATAAATAGGCTCATTTAACAAAACAACCAGCGCCTCATATATATAACCAGTTAAAAGTATTAAACATAATCAGGTAACTATTGATAAATTAATAAATTAATAACAAACGGTAATATATCCCTCCCGTAGTCATAGGCTGAGGATTTTAAATCAAATAGTGACAGTAATTGGATACCGGTTAATCCAAATTTAATCAATACTTCAGCAGCTGTAATTATTATTTTTTATATCACTCTTCTTTCAAATACATTCATCTTAGTTATTGAGATAAACAAAGTAATGCTTCAGATAGGATTATGACTATAAATATGAGATAGAAGACCATAACAAATCATTTCTAAATGTATTAGATATACATTGGACTTGAAATTCTTTATCTAATCAATTGTAACGGTGTTGAGAAATAATTAATTGTTTTATAGATGTAGCTATATAATGTGATTGATCTTCCCTGCGATAAATTACTGTTAAATCTTGCGTTGTTTTGCTATTATGTTAGTACAAATTACCTAGGGTATAAGTATAGCGAGATATGATATTCCAAATGCCTAGCAATAAAAATGAACAAACTAAATCAAGCTAGAAAAATCCTTTTTTCAAATACGACAAAAATTACCATTATCTCTATAATATTGGTTATCGCAGTATCATATGCTGTATTCTTTTATATACTAAACAATACTGAGACGAATATCAGAAAAAGTCTATTTGAACAGCAAAAGGATCGGCAGATAGAATCGGTAGGAGCCATGTCTCGTCACATTGGATCAGATTTAGATTTGATAATGTCAAGACTAGAGCTCTTGGTTAATTCAGATACGTTGCAACATGGAAACCTATCAGGAAATAAAACAGAAGAAGTACTGCAAAAAGCATTACATCGGATAAACTCAACCGCTCCGCTAGACAGGCTTTTAGTTTTGGATAGAAACAATCTAGTAAGATCTAGTACAGCTGCTAAATACATACCAGAATTTGTAGATGCCATTAACCTATCGTCTATGCAATGGGCAAGAGAAACAAAAGACACTCTGGCACCAGTATTTTCTAATGGTTTTCTAGGCAGAGATGGCGTATATAGAATTGCTATTACTTTTCCCATTGTAGATGAAAATACTGGAAAATATTTGGGTTTGGTAGCAGCCTTGTTACCTACTGTTCCTTTGTTTAAACATTATGGGAACATCTATGATATCAAGTCGCAGTATCTAGCAGTTTTAGACAGAAACGCAATTCAATTAATTCATCCTGTAAAGTCATTTATTGGTACATCATTTTATGGTAACTATACACAACAAGCTACAGGACATAACCTGATTCTTAATAATATAATAAGTACAGTATTATCAGGAAAGCCATATTCAGGTACTTATGAATTTAGAAATGGCGAGAGACTTAACACTGGGTATCCCATCATGGTTGGATCAAAACCAAAGTATTATGGATTTGTAGTTACCCCTACGTCAACAATCTTTTCACAGATAGACAATGTTATCTCTATGCATATGATTGAGATATTCACCCTGCTTGCAGGCGTTACTATTACAGTTGCTGTGTTAGTAGTCTTTCTAATTAAATGGAATACTAACCTCGATAAGGAAGTAAAAAAGAGAACAAGAGAACTCGAATCAGCAAACGAACAATTAAAAGTTAATGATAAGATGCAAAAAGAGTTTATAAATATAGCAAGTCATGAAATGAGAACTCCAACTCAGGCCATACTAGGATATTCCCAATTGCTACAAAACTACCCCCACAAATTTGATGAATTCATGCGGGCGATATCAAGAAATGCTGTTAGACTTCAAAGACTTACTAGTGATATATTAGATGTCACTAGAATCGAAAGCCATACTCTAAAACTGGACAAAGAGAAATTTAACATTAAGGATATAATCGTACACTGTATAAATGATGTGACGATGAATAACTGGAAGGATGTAAAATTATCATATGAACCCAAAGATATCATAATAAAAGCAGATAGGGGAAGAATATTGCAGGTTATATCTAATCTTCTATGTAATGCTCTCAAGTTCACCGAACAGGGAAGAATATGTATAACTTCAGAAAGAAATGATAATCTCATGCTAGTTAGCATAAAAGACACAGGAACAGGCATAGATTCGGAGCTTTTTCCAAGATTATTTTCCAAATTTGCTTCAAAATCCTTTTCAGGAACAGGTTTAGGATTATTTATATCAAAAAGTATTATAGAGGCTCATGATGGAAAAATATGGGCTGAAAATAATAAGGATGAGAGAGGAGCTACGTTTGCGTTCAGTTTACCAATTGCAACAAATAGGTTTTAATAATACAGCATCACGTATTGACTAGTCTGCTACTATCAGCAGAGAAATTGAAATCGCGGAACAATTTTGACCTTTTCCAGTCTTTATGACTGCGTTATGAGATCCTCGCTGGCAAAACCGGCCACCGTGAGTACCTACAAAAGCAAGAATAAACCAAGGGAAATACTCGAATGATTGCTCAAATGAGTAAATTCCCCGGCGAAAGATATGG
>Ga0164306_10000623_pt1 | contig 14781 bp, 11 predicted proteins | sample Whisoiple_242_MG_FD_110213 | JGI IMG/M metagenome (GOLD analysis project Ga0164306, IMG submission 110213) | Soil microbial communities amended with fresh organic matter from upstate New York, USA - Whitman soil sample_242_MG | ecosystem: Environmental > Terrestrial > Soil > Unclassified >... | reverse complement strand
GTCGACGCGGGTGTCGACCAGTACGACGAGGCCAACAAGGACGGCCAGGAGTTTCTGGACCGCTACCAGGATCGGTACGGGCGTCGCCCGGCGTCGTGCGTGCCTGTCGTCAACTACGACGTCGCCCGCACGCTGTTGCAGGCACTGACCGACGCCCATCCGCTCAGCCCCCGGGGAGTCAAGGAAGCACTCGAGCGGGTGAAGATGTCGCCCGCGGCATCCGGGCGCCGGGTACGAGAGTTTCGTTCGGAAACTGGACGCGCCCGAGCGTGGATGGGCGCCGGGTACCTCGTCGCACGACAACTCGATGCCGAAGGCGTCAACTCTCACCTCGTCGATCGCTTCGGTGAGGAATAACCGCATGACCGATGAACTGACGCAGGGCGTCAAGGATGCGCAGGCCAAGTTCGACGCCGGGATGGGCGCCGACGGCGACGCCTCGCCGTATCCGATGCTCAACGAGCTGCGGGCAACGGCGCCGGTGCATCACGGCTGGCCGGAGATGGGAATCTTCGAGAATCCCGAAGAGGGCCAACAGATCTTCTCGGCCTATACCTTTGACGCGGTCAAAGCGGTCTTCACCGACAACAAGACCTTCAGCACCCGCTGCTACGAGGCGATCGTCCGGCCGCTTCAGGGGCCGACCATTCTGGAGATGCAGGAGCCCGAGCATCAGGTTTACCGCAGACTGCATGAATTCGCCTTCGCCCGTTCATCGATGCGCCGGTGGGAGGCCGAGCTCGTCCGTCCGTTGGTGGAACGCACCGTCGAGCGGCTGCGCGACGCCAAGCGCGCGGATCTGGTGGAGGAAGTCTTCATGCCGATCCCGGTCCGCGTCATCGCGGCACTGATAGGCCTGCCGGAGTCCGACATTCCGGAATTCCACCGCTTGGCCATACAACTACTCGGGTTCCAGGCGGACATGGACACGGCGCTCAAGGCGTCCGCACAGCTGCGTGAGTACTTCGTCGGAATCCTCGCCGACCGTCGGCGCGAGCCCCGCGACGACATGGTCACCGTCCTGGCCGGGGCCGACGTCGACGGCGTCCGGATGTCCGATGAGCAGATTTATGGCTTCATGCGCAATCTGTTGCCTGCGGGCGCCGAGACGACTTCGCGGTCCACGGCCAGTCTGGCTTTCGGGCTCTTGACGCACCCCGCTCAGCTCGCGGCGCTGGTCGCCGATCGAGGCCTTCTGCCGCAGGCGATCGAGGAAGGCATCCGCTGGGAAACCCCGCTGCTGAACTTCATGCGCCAGACAACCCGCGACGTCGAGTTCCACGGAGTCGCGATACCCGAGGACTCGATGGTGTCAGTCAATCTCGGAAGCGCCAACCACGACGAGGCCAGGTGGGACGACCCCGAACGGTTCGACATATTCCGGGAACGGAAGCCGCACATAGGATTCGGGCACGGTGCCCATGTGTGCATCGGTATGCACCTCGCCCGCCTCGAGAGCACCCTGTTCTTCAACACCCTGTTCGACCGGTTGCCGGGGCTCCGTCTCGACCCCGATGCCCCGCCGCCGTACGTCGCCGGTATGCACTTCCGGTCCCCGCCACACCTCAACGTGGTGTGGGATTGAGCGTCAGGGACTGATACCCAACCTCGCGCCGACTTCGAAGACCTCGTCGTAGATCGATCCGGGAACGGTGAACGGTTCTGTCGCGGCCACATCGGCGAGGTGGGCGGCGATGTCGTCGGCGGTCGGGCTGCTGCTCGGCTCGGCCATCCACCCGTCACCGAGGCCGATGAAGACCCGCGCGAAACGGCCGCCGCACGCCGAGTAGTTCTGGTGGCTGAACTCGCAGGCTCGACTGGCCAGATAGACCACGATCGGGACGACGAGCTCGGGCCGTATCGCCTCGAAGAACCCGCTCTCCTCGAGGGCTTTCGGATCGCCGAGTGTCTCGGTAACCATCCGCGAAAGCCCGAACGGCAGAACGGTATTGGCGAGTATTCCGTGCGGCTCGCCTTCGAGGGCGATGACGTTGGTCAATCCGACAATGCCCGCCTTGGCCGCCGCGTAGTGCGCTTCCAGGTGCTGACCGAACATTCCGGCCGAGGAGGCGATGAACACGAAGCGGCCGTAGCCCTGTGACTTCATCACCCGGTAGGCAGGCTGTGCCAGATAGAAGCCGCCGTCCAAGTGCACGCGCAGCATGCGCCGCCAGTCGTCGGGGGTGAGTTCGTCAAACGCAATGCTGTTGAAGATTCCCGCATTGCTGATCACCGCGTCCAAACGCCCGAACTGATCGAGTGCGATTTGCACGATCGCCTGACCCCCCTCGGGACTGTCCACCGAATCATGCGAGGCCGCCGCTACGCCACCCGCCGCGGTTATCTCCGCGACGACCTCGTCGGCGACGGTCGCGTCAGAGCCCTCGCCGCCCATCGAGCCGCCGAGGTCGTTGACCACCACTGACGCACCGCGGCGGGCGAGTTCGACTGCGTAGTGGCGGCCGAGCCCGCGTCCAGCGCCGGTGACGACCGCCACCTGCCCCGTGAAGTCGATCATGTCCTGCTCCTGCCAATTGACTGGCGCTGGGTGGGGACCTTACGTTGGAACAGATATTTGGTCAACGAGCGAGGTGAGGTGGACGTAGACGAGACGAGCGACGCCGGCGGCCCCCAGAGGCTGTGCCTGTTGGCGTCCGCCCTGGCCGGACGCAATGTCACTGTGGCGCCTGCGGATCCCGGTGAACCCGCGTGGACGGATGGCGTCACGGTCTTCGTCGACGCCGTTGCCAGCGCGGTGCACCAGGTCGAGTCGGTGACGGTGCAGGCGTCGTTGCTCGCCTGCGGTGGTCTGGAACCGGACATAGTGCGCAAGCTGGTCCGGCGCCGAGCACTGGCCAGGAGGTATCTGGCCGTCGAAGGCCAGCGGGCACTGACGGCGAATGACGATCTGCTTCCGTTTCCCGTTCGGTCGATCGTCGACCTGGATCTGGCAATACGCTCGGACTCGCCTGCGGCATCGTTGAAGATAGCGTCCGGTCGGGATGCGATCGCCGATCCGCCGGCCAGCTTCGGCGTGATCAGGCCGCGGAACCTGTTGTCGGCGCACGCTGCCGCTCAGCGTTCGGGCTCCGGCGTGCACGGCCCTCGTCACGAGACACAGAAGCGGTTGGCTGAACTCGAGGACACCGTCGACGAATCCGCCGACGACGACGTGATGGACCCGTTCTCCAGTCCCATCGGCGGGGGCGGAGCCGCGGGGAAAGTGTTGCAGCGCTTGATGAGCCGGGTTCGTCAACTCAGCGGCGGCGGCCCACCAGGGGCGGACTCGCCGACGCATCGGTCGCTGAAGGGGATTCGCGGCGCCGGTGCGGTGACCTCTGTTGCGTCGGCGCTTTCAGGCATCGAGGATGCCGACGCCGGCGACAGGCAGGGAAGGAAGTATCCCGAGTGGGACTCCCACCGTCGGCGATACCGGCCCGACTGGTGCACGGTGCACGAAATCGATCCGCCCCGCACACCGGGCCCACGATTAGGGCGCCCCGATGTTCACGCCTTGCGGCGGCCGCTCACTCGGCTTGGGATCGGGCTCGATCGCTCCCATCGACAGCCGCAGGGCGACGACATCGACGTCGACGCCGCGGTCGAAGCCAGGGTTGAAACCCTCGCAGGCTCCGTGCCTGACGAGGCCGTATACCTGGACAACCTGAGCCGCCGTCGTGATCTCGCCGTCCTCGTGTTGCTTGACGTCTCCGGGTCGGTCGCCGAGGCGGGCACCCTCGGCCACACCGTGCACGAGCAACAGCGCGCGGCGGCCTCGGCCCTGACCATTGCCCTGCACGAACTCGGAGACCGGGTGGCGCTGTATGCGTTTCAATCCCATGGGCGTGCATCGGTGAACCTCGTCCCCGTCAAGCGATTCGACGACAGTCTCGATGCGCTGGTCATGCAACGCCTCGGCAGCCTGACCCCAGGGGCGTATTCGCGACTCGGCGCCGCCATTCGCCACGGCACCTCGGTCATCGCGGAGAAGGCAGGTACTTCGCGTCGGCTGCTCGTGGTGCTGTCGGACGGGCTGGCGTACGACCACGGCTACGAGCGCGTCTACGGTGCCGCCGATGCGCGACGCGCGCTCGGAGAGGCGCGCAGGCAGGGAATCGGCTGCCTCTGCCTGACAATCGGTGCGGGCACCGACAGCGATGAGCTACGCCGTGTGTTCGGCAGCGCCGCGCACGCGTCGATACCCAAACCCGCGCAATTGGCCGACTACGTCGGACCGCTGTTCCGCGCGGCATTGCGTTCGGCTGACCTGCGTCGCCGAGTGTCGTAAGCGCGGCTCATAGTTGAACCAAACATCTGTTCCGCGCTAGTCTGCTGTAGTCGCCCGACGGAAGGGAAACGATGCCGGTGAAGCCGCCGCGGCCGTATTACGTGCCTGTCGCCAATGAGGAGCAGGTATTCAAGGCGGCCTTTCGGCAGGGCTTGTCGATCGTGCTCAAGGGTCCGACCGGTTGCGGCAAGACGCGGTTCGTCGAGGCGATGGCGCACGATCTCGACCGTCCGCTCATCACGGTTGCCTGCCATGACGACCTGACCACCGCCGATCTCGTCGGTCGATTCCTGCTGCGCGGGGGCGACACCGAATGGGTGGACGGGCCGTTGTCGCGCGCAGTCCGCGACGGTGCGATCTGCTACCTCGACGAGGTCGTGGAGGCGCGCCAAGACACGACCGTCGTCTTGCATCCGCTGGCCGATCACCGGCGTCAGCTGCCGATCGAACGGCTGGGGATCACGCTGGCCGCTGCCCCCGGCTTTTGCCTGGTCGTGTCGTACAACCCCGGCTACCAAAGCGTGCTCAAGGATCTCAAGGATTCGACGCGGCAGCGGATGGTCGCCATCGACTTCGGATTCCCATCGCCTGACGTGGAGGAGAAGATCGTCGCCACCGAGGCCGCGATCGACCACGACCGGGCCGTCGAATTGGTGCGACTCGGCCAGGCGATTCGCAGGCTGGAAACCGGGGGACTGCGGGAGGTCGCGTCGACGAGGGTGCTCATCGCCGCCGGACGCCTCATCGGCGAAGGGCTGAGTCCGCGCGAAGCCGCGCGCGCCGCGATCGCCGGACCGCTGACCGACGATTCGACGGTGACGCGCGGCCTGGTGGAGATGATCGGCGTTTACCTGGCCGACCAGCAAGCGTGACCAAATGATTGACCTGTGCGGTCAGCCTCGCTAGGGTGTCAGAACAAATATTAGGTTTTATTTCAGGCATGGCGAGCTGCACGCTAACGGAGGTTCCATGTCGTACGAGAGCACTGCAGAGCCCATCAAGGTCGGCTACCTCATGGACTTCAAGCTGCCGGACCTCTACCCGCAGGAGATGAAGGAGGACCTCTCCAATCCGTTCGATCTTGTGTTCGGTGAGGCCATGGAGGAGGGCCTGATCGACCGGCCGATTCAGATCATCTACAAGGAAGTGGAGGGGCTTCCGAAGGGATCGGTCAAGGCCGTGATCGACGCATACGGCGATCTCGTCGACGAGGGGTGCCTCGCGGTATTCGGTCCGCACATCACCGACAACTGCGTACCGACCCGCGAGGCCATCGAGGAGCGGTTCAAGGTGCCTGCCCTCAGCGTGACCGGCAGCGACGACTGGCTGGGCGAGTGGACGTTCTCCTTCCCACAGGGATCACTCACCGACGAGCCGATCTTTTGGGCAGACCTACTCGTCAAGGGCGGTCATACGGAGGTCGGGGTGCTCATCGAGCAGTCGCTGGTCGGCGACACCTACGTCAAGCACTTCCGGAATGCCTGTCGGCGCAGGGGCATTCGCATCGTGGCAGAAGCCTCCCTGGCGCAGACCGCGCAGGACGTCACCGAAGCGGTGCGCACCATGCACGAAGCCAAGTCGAGCGCCCTGGTGCACTGTGGCTTTGGATTCGGGATCGTCTTCCTCAACACTGCGCTGGAGTCGCTGGACTGGGACCCCCCACGGTTCACCAGCACCGCATTCCAGAACGCGTGGATCAACCCGATCATGTGGAACGCCTTCATGGGATGGACGGGCGTCGACCAGTACGACGAAGGCAACGCCGTCGGTCAACGGTTCCTCGACAAGTACGAAGCCAAGTACGGCCGGCGCCCGCAGTATTGCGTGCCGGTGGTCAACCACGACGTCGCGAATTCGCTGCTGCACGCCTTCACCGACGCGCATCCGCTGAGCCCACGCGGTGTCAAGGAGGCACTCGAGCGGGTGAAGATGCTGCCCGCCGCGGCCGGTGCACCCGGCACCAGGGTGTCGTTCGGAAACTGGACCCGCCGCGCATGGATGGGCGCCGGCTATCTCGTGGCCCGCAGGCTCGATGCCGACGGCGTGAACTCCCATCTCGTCGACCGCTTCGGTGAGGAATAACCGATGACTACTGAGCAGACAACGCTGTCCACCGAAAGTCCTGCGACCGAAGCGAAGAAGGGGTCATGGAAGGCCGCAGTGTGGATTGCCGTCACTCTGGTCCTGCTCGTGCTGATCGCCGTCAACGCGCGTGTCGGTGCCGTCTCCCCGCGCATCCGCAATCCCGAGGTGACCGGCGCCCCACGTCCGGTTGAGCCGCTGTTCGGCTACGCGCACTGGCTCGGCCTGTTCCAGATCTTCACGATCATCTCGATGAGCATCCTCATCGCTGTCTACGTCGTGGCATGGCGGCGACACGGTGCCCAGCCGGTGCTGCTGATGGGCATCGTCACGACTTTGATCGTCTGGCAGGACCCGATCATGAACTGGTCGCCGTACGCCGTGTACAACCCGCAACTGTGGCACTGGCCCGAGGACTGGCCGCTGGTTTCGCTGTCGCCCACAGTCGAACCGTTCCTGGTCATCGGGTACATCATGTTCTACCTCGGCCCGTACTTCCCGGCCATCTGGATCCTGCGAAAGCTGCAGGCGCGCAGGCCCGTCGACTCGTTCGTGTGGCGTCACCCGCTGATCAGTCTTGCGCTGCTCATCCTGCCGATCGGGTTCGTCATCGACATGATGCTCGAGGTAACACTCGTCCGCACCGGGTTCTACATCTACTCACAGGTCATCCCATTGGGTTCGATCTTTGCCGGTGAGCCGTGGCAGTTCCCGCTCATCTGGGAATCCCTGATGGTGACGTTCGTGATGATCCCGGCCGGTGTGCTGCTGTACCGCGACGACACCGGTCGGACGGTGGCCGAGAAGCTGGCCCAGCGAGCCCGCATCTTCGTCAGCCGGCCCGCGCTGGGCATGTTCGTGGTGATGTTCGTGATCATCAACCTCGCCTATTTCGCGTACGGCACAGGGTTCGCGATCATCAAGTGGACCAGGACGGCAACGTCGGTTGCCTGCCCGTGGCCGTATCCGGAGGCCAAAGTCTATGACCCGCAGGGCTTCTACGAGGAGAACGGACAACCCGGCCCGTATTCGGTCGGGATCTGGTCCACGTGGATGAGCGCTCAACCCGACGGTCGCCCGGACGTGCAGCTAGGCGCCGTAAGCGATCGATGTGCACCCACGAACCAGAATGGCTGAAACCCGCAGCGTCGTCATCACCGGGGCCTCACGCGGGCTCGGGTTCGCCTCCGGCACGCACCTGTACAAGCAGGGCTGGCGGGTGGTGGCGGCCATGCGATCGGTTGACGAGGGAATGGCAAAACTGCGCTACGCGACCGGCGCACCCGAGGATGACCCCCGGCTGATCGGCGTGCGGCTGGACCTGACCGACAAGGCCTCGATCCAGGGAGCTGCGGACGCCATCGTGAAGGCGGTCGGAGCACCGTATGCGTTGGTACACAACGCCGGTATCGCGGCGGCCGGGATGGTCGAAGAAACCCCAATGAGCCTGTGGGAGCGGATGTTCGCCACCAATATCTTCGGCCCGGTGGCGCTCACCAAGGCGCTGCTGCCGTCCATGCGGGCGGCCGGCCGGGGCCGTATCGTGCTCGTCTCCAGCGTAGGTGGCGTGCGCGGAATGCCAGCGACCGCACCGTATTCCGCTGTCAAGGGGGCACTTGAGCGTTGGGGCGAATCGATGGCCGGTGAGGTCGCCCCGTTCGGTATCGGCGTCACGATACTGGTAACCGGTACGTACGACACGGACATCATCACCGACGCGGGAACCACGGACACCCGCGATTTCAGCGGCCCGTACGCCGCCCACCACAGCACCATGGACAAGCGTGGGCGATTCGCCATGAAGTACGGTGCTCGCTCGCCGAAACGCTTCGCGGCGGGACTCGCCAAGGCGCTCGATGGCAAGGCGCCGTTCGTCCGGCGACCGGTCGGGCCAGACGCGCGCATGCTGCTGATCGCGAACCGGCTGCTCCCCGGTGCCGGCCTGCAGAACATGTTGCGCCTGATCCTGGGAATCCTCCGATTCGGCGCATTGGGCGGTACGTCGGCGGCAAACATGGGAGCACCAGATCCGCAATCCCAGGAGAGCGAAAAGCATGCCTGACACTCGCACCGTTCGTTTCGAAACCAAGATGATGATCGACGGCAGGCTCGTCGACGGCGAGGCCGGCACGTTCACCAACATCAATCCGGCCACCGAAGAAGTCATCGGCGAAGTCGCCGACGCGTCGACGGCCGATATGCACCGAGCAATCGATGCGGCGAGACGCGCGTTCGACGAAACGGACTGGGGTGCCAATCACTCGTTCCGCCAACGCTGTCTGCTGCAGCTTCAGGAAGCGTTGGAGTCCGAGCAGGAGGAACTCCGCGAGGAGCTCATTCTCGAGGTCGGGTGCCCGCGGGCGATCACCTATGGACCGCAGCTCGACGCGCCGCTGTCCGACGGGCTTCGGTATCCGGCCAAGCTGATCGACGAGTACCCGTGGGAGACCTCACTCGGCGATGCGCTTGTCTCGGTCACCGGGATGAACACCACGCGGAAGGTCTGGCGTGAACCCGTCGGTGTAGTCGGAGCGATCGTGCCGTGGAACTTCCCGTTCGAGGTCACCATCCAAAAGATCGGCCAGGCGCTGGGAACCGGCAACACCGTCGTGTTGAAGCCCGCTCCGAACACGCCCTACAACGCGACCCGTCTGGGCAGGCTGATCGCCGAGCAGACCGACATCCCAGCCGGTGTGGTGAACGTCGTCACCGCATCGGACCACTTCGTCGGCGAGGAACTCACGCTGTCGCCGAAGGTCGACCTGGTCTCGTTCACCGGTTCCACCGTCGTCGGTAGGCGGATCATGGAAAGGGGTGCGGCGACGATGAAGCGCCTCTTTCTCGAACTAGGCGGCAAGTCCGCGACCATCGTGCTCGAGGACGCGGACTTCGCGCTGGGCTGCATGATGGGCATCGCGCCGTGCATGCACGCAGGCCAGGGCTGCGCCAACCCCACGCGGTTGCTGTTGCCACGGGCGCGGTACGACGAGGGTGTCGAGATTCTCAAGGGCATCTACGAAGGCGTCGCGCCCGGCGACCCGCAGGATCCCGGGACGCTATGTGGACCAGTCATTTCCGACAAGCAGCGCAGCCGAATTCGCGGATATATCCAGAACGGAATCGACGAGGGCGCGAGGCTGGTGGTCGGTGGACCCGAGCGGCCGGAGGGACTCGACAAGGGCTTCTACGTCAAACCGACACTGTTCGCCGATGTCGACAACTCGATGACCATCGCGCAGGAGGAGATCTTCGGTCCGGTTCTCGTCGTGATCCCGTTCGAGGATGAGGACGACGCAGTGCGGATCGCCAACGACAGTCCCTACGGCCTTGCCGGAAACGTCATGTCGGGGTCGCTGGATCACGCCTTCGCCGTGGCCAAGCGCTTGCGTGCCGGCTTCCTCGGAGTCAATGGCGCAGCGGGGTACGGCGCCGACACGCCGTTCGGGGGTTACAAGGCCAGCGGCGTCGGACGGCAGAACGGCATCGCGGGTTTCGACCAGTACACCGAAATCAAGTCCGTCGCGTACCCCGCCGATGAGCGCTAGCGCGAAGAGCAGTAGCAGCGTCTGAAGGAGATGTGAATGCAGCTGTTTGACGACCTCGAGGACTTCGGCGAATTCGACGATTTCGTATCGGGCGACGTGCGGGATCCGTACAGCGAACTCGCCCGGTTGCGACGCGAGGAACCCGTGCAGCGCATCGAGATTCCGGGGATGCCGGGGCAGGAAGGCAAACCCATCTTCATGGTGCATCGCTATGAAGACGCACAGCAGATGCTGCGGGACAACGAGACGTTCTCGTCATCGATCATCATTCAGGCGTTCGGCGATGTCTTCGGCAAGCACGTGATGCTCGGCATGGATGAGCCGGAGCACGGCAGACACAGGGCCTTGGTGTCAAAGGCGTTCTCACAGAAGGCATTGGTGCGCTGGGAAGACGAGCTCGTCGGCACGGTGGGCAACGAGTTGATCGATGCGTTCGCAAATCGGGGCAATGCGGATCTGGTGAAGGAGTTCAATTTTCCCTATCCGACCCGAATCATCGCCGGCCTGTTGGGCCTCCCGCAGGAGGACTTTCCGCAGTTTCAACGATGGTCGATCTCGTTGTTGTCCTTCACCGTCAACCCCGAGCGTGGCCGCGAAGCATCTCGGGCGCTGGCGGAATACTTCGCGCCGATCCTGGCCGCCCGGCGGGACGAACCCCGCGATGACCTGATCAGCGGACTGGCCGCTGCCGAGATCGATGGTGAGAAGCTGTCAGACGAGGAGATCTTCTCGTTCCTGCGGCTTCTGCTCCCCGCGGGCGTCGAGACCACCTATCGCGCACTCGGCAACCTGCTGTTCGCCCTGTTGTCTGACCCAGATCAACTGGACGCCGTACGGGCCGAACGCTCCCTACTGCCGCAGGCGATCGAAGAGGCGGTGCGGTGGGAGCCTCCGCTGATCATGATCACGCGGGTGGCCAGCCGAGATACCGAACTCGGTGGTGTCCGGATCCCGGTGGGCTGTTCGGTGATGCCGGTGCTGGGTGCGGCCAACCGGCAGGACGAACGCTTCGCCGAACCGAACCGCTTCGACATCTTCCGAGAGGTCAAACCGAATATCGGTTGGGGGCACGGCGTTCACGTCTGCCTCGGCATGCATCTGGCGCGGTTGGAGATGCGGGTGGCGCTGAACCTGTTGCTCGATCGCCTGCCCAATCTGCGGTTGGATCCGGCGGCCGACGACCCCTACATCCGCGGTCAGGCGCTCCGCTCGCCGACGTCACTGCCGATTCTGTTCGACGCATCGGCTGGCTGATGACCGAATTGCGCTTCGACGGCCGCGTAGTCATCGTCACCGGCGCCGGTCGCGGCATCGGCCGCAGTCACGCGCTGCTGCTGGCCGCCAAGGGCGCACGCGTGGTCGTCGCCGACTACGGAGTCGGCATCGACGGTGGTGGGTCGACGCCTGAACCTGCCGAAGACGTCGTCAAGGAGATCAAGGACGCCGGCGGCGAAGCCGTAGCGCATTATGCGTCGGTGGCCGACGAACTCGGCGCTAAAGCCATTGTGGACACCGCTATTGATGCGTTCGGCCGCCTCGACATCGTGATCAACAATGCGGGTATCCACGACCCTGCTCTGTTCGACGCTGCGTCAGTCGAGCAGTTCCAGAAGATGCTCGGCGTCCACTTCTTCGGCAGCCTGTTCGTCTCACGCGCGGCGTGGCCACATTTCGTCGAGGCCGGATACGGCCGGATCGTCAACACCGTTTCCGAGGCCATGCTCGGCGGTATCCCGGAATTGACCAGCTACGGGTCGGCCAAGGGAGCGGTCTTCGGACTCACCCGGAACCTCGCCACCGAGGGTTCGGCGCACGGCATCCGCGTGAACGCGCTTGCGCCACGGGCTTACACGCGCATGTCGGCGTCGCACGCAGAGGCCTTGTCGGAGTTCTTCGCGATGCCGCAAGACGTGATGGACGAGATCAATGCGGCGATGCCACCCGAACTGTGTGCCCCCGCAGCGGCGTTCCTCTCCCACGAGTCCTGTCCGCTCAACGGTGAGGTCTTAGTGGTCGGCATGGGCGGCGTCTCGCGACTCGCGGTGCTGCGCTCGGCAGGCATCTTCAAGTCGGAGCTGACAGCGGAGGACATCGCCGAAAACCTGGACCGGGTCTTGGATCTCACCGACGCCCAACTGACCGAATCGACCAGGAGTGTTTTGTGACCGATTTCGAAACAGTGAACTTCTTTACCGACGAATCACTTGTGCCCGACCCCTACCCGTATTTCGATTACCTGCGTTCGAAGTGCCCGGCGGCACCCGCATCCCCGTTCAATGTGCTGGCCGTCACCGGCTACGAGGAGGCGCTCGCTGTCTACAAGGACCCCGCCTTCAGCTCGTGCGTGTCCGTCGCCGGTCCGTTCTCCGGACTGCCGTTCGGGCCGGACGGTGACGATGTCAGCGAGCTGATCGAGCAACACCGGGCACACGTCCCGATGAGCGAACACATCACCACCCAGGACCCACCGCTTCATACCCGCACCCGTGGGTTGTTGAACAAGCTCATCACCCCCAAGCGGCTCAAGGAAAACGAAGATTTCATGTGGCGCTTGGCCGACAATCAGCTCGACAAATTCATCGGCCGTCGCGAGTGTGAATTCCTAGAGGACTACGCGAAACCGTTCTCGCTTCTGGTCATCGCCGACCTGCTGGGCGTGCCGGCCGAGGACTACGACGAATTCCGGGCCGTCTTCGCGAGCGAACAGGTCGGTGCCCTAGGCGAAGAGTCACCCACCTCGCGCAATCCATTGCAATGGCTCAACGACAAGTTCTACAGCTACATCGAGGGCCGCAGGAGCACGCCCCGTGAAGATGTGCTGACCGACATGGCGGCGGCCAAATACGAGGACGGGTCGACTCCAGACATCGTCGACGTGATGAATCTGTCGACATTCCTCTTCGCGGCCGGAACGGTGACGACGACGAAGCTGGTCAGCTCCGCGGTGCGAATCATCGGGGAGAACCCGGAGTTCCAAGCTGTTCTCCGCGAAGACCGCAGCAAGATACCGGCGTTTCTCGAAGAGACACTTCGGATGGAAAGCCCGGTCAAGGCTCACTTCCGAATGGCGCGCACGTCGACGACCATTGGAGATGTCAAAGTGCCCGCCGGCACGACGGTCATGCTCCTTCCCGGAGCGTGCAACCGAGATGAGCGTAAGTTCGAAAATCCCAACACATTCCGTGCCGATCGTCATAACGTGCGCGAACAGATCGCGTTCGTCCGCGGCGTCCATTCCTGCCCGGGTGCGCCGCTCGCCCGTTCGGAGGGCCGAATCTCGCTGAATAGGATCCTCGACCGGATGTCCGACATCAGGATCTCCGAGGAGCACCACGGTCCGGCCGATGCCCGTCGCTACACCTACGAGCCGACGTTCATCATGCGGGGGCTCAGCGAGCTGCACGTCGAGTTCACACCGATCGGTTGAGCACGCTTGCGCCAGAGTCGGTTCGATCGCGACGTTGTCTTCGCCGCTGTTGACCTCGCCCTCGACTTTCTGACGGGGCCGCTACCACTCGGTTTCGTCCCGCGCGGCCGGTTGCGTGGAATCTGTCTGCATGCCACAGACGTCGATCGGACATGGGGGAAGGGCGTCGACGTCCGGGGGCCGATAGCGGCTCTGATGATGAGCGTCGGTGGACGCGCCGCATTACTCGACAACCTCGACGGACCCGGGGTGCCACTACTACGTCATCGGCTGTTTGGCTGATCGGAGACGACCGATGTCTGAATTCGAGGCAAAGACGTCACTGTGACAGCGGGTGTGTCGCGCCGGGTGCTGTCCGCATGACCCAAATCCCGCGGCGACTTCGACATCGACCGCCTTCGGCACGATCGGATGGGCACGCCAGCGGGGCGGCCAGATGACCCGGCCGGAAGGCTGCGCGAACTGCTGAGCGGCGCTCTCGGAGCGACAGTTATCGCGGGTGTTCCTGCCGGGCGACTACCGAGATCGCTTCCGCAGTGCGGAGTTGGCTATGCCGTGACTGCAGCGGCGATCGCGGCGGCCGAGCGGTCGACGTCTTCATCCGTCGTCGCCCAGTTCGAAATCGACACCCGCAACACGTATTCACCGTTCCAGGTGGTCCCGCCGAGCCAACAGGTTCCGTCCCGCTGGACCGCGGCGACGGCGGCGCGGTTGGCATCGTCGCCGCCGGGCAGGCGCACCAGCACCTGATTGAGCACCACGTCGTTGAGAACCTCGGCACCGGGAATACTGCCGAGCTGCTTGGCCATTCGACGCGCCTGCGCGCAGTTGCGTTCGATCATCTCCGCCACCCCCATGCGGCCGAGTGAGCGTATCGCGGCGTAAATGGGCACCGCCCTTGCCCGGCGCGAGCTCTCCGGCACGTAGTTCGTGTTGTCACGCTGGCCCGGATCGGCCACAAGATAGGGCCCGGCCAAGCTCATCGCGGCGAGGTGAGCGTCCGGGTCGGCCACGATCGCCATTGCGCCGTCGTAGGGCACATTGAGCCACTTGTGCGCATCGACGGCCCAGGAGTCCGCACGCTCTACGCCCACGGTGAGGTGCGCGGTGGCGGGTGCTGCCGCGGCCCACAGACCGAACGCACCGTCGACGTGCAACCAGGCCCCGTGCTGCGCGCACGCGTCGGCGATCGGCCCGAACGCGTCAAACGCACCGGTGGCCACGTTGCCGGCCTGCGCACACACGATCGTCGGCCCGTCGTTGGCGGCCAACGTTGTTGCGAGCGCATCGGGGTGCATGCGGCCTTGCTCGTCGGCGGGTATGCGGATCGGCGTCTCCGCGCCGAGGCCCAATAGCCGCAGCGACGAGTAGATCGTGGCGTGGGCCTGGTCACCACACACGATGCGGACGGCCGGTGCGCCAATCAGCCCGTCGCGCTC
>Ga0164306_10000619_pt1 | contig 14813 bp, 15 predicted proteins | sample Whisoiple_242_MG_FD_110213 | JGI IMG/M metagenome (GOLD analysis project Ga0164306, IMG submission 110213) | Soil microbial communities amended with fresh organic matter from upstate New York, USA - Whitman soil sample_242_MG | ecosystem: Environmental > Terrestrial > Soil > Unclassified >... | reverse complement strand
CGGCTCCACCGCCAAGGGTGTCGACGGGCGGGCCGGCGGTGAGGGCGTCTCGGCCAGGGTGCACCCGGTGATGCTGCCCACCAGTCACCCGCTGGCGAGTGTGGACGGGGCGTTCAACGCCGTGTACGTCGAGGCGGAGGCCGCCGGCCGGCTGATGTTCTACGGCCCCGGAGCCGGCGGTGCGCCGACGGCGTCGGCAGTGCTGGGCGACCTGGTCGCCGTTGCCCGCAACCGGGTGGCCGGCGGCATCGGTCCGCGCGAATCTGCTTATGCCGCACTGCCGATCCAGCCGATGGGGCAGGTGCTGAGCAGGTATCACATCAGCCTGGACGTCGACGACAGGGCAGGTGTGCTGGCCGCTGTCGCCTCCGCCTTCGCCGATGCCGGGGTGTCCATTTCCACGGTGCGGCAGGAAGGTCAGGGTGGCGGGACGGCCGGCGACGGTGGCGCGAGCCTGGTCGTGGTGACCCACAGCGCGCCCGATGCCGCGCTGGCCGGCACCGTCGACAAACTGGCGGAACTGGACTCGGTGCACCAGGTCACCTCCGTGATGCGCGTGATGGGAGATCTGCGATGACCACGACCGCCGCAGCCGTCGGCTGGCCCGGATTGATTGCCGCGTACCCGGATCGGGTCGCGGTCCCGGCCGGCGCCAAGATCGTCACCCTGCTGGAGGGCGGCACCCCGCTGGTGCCGGCCGAGACGCTGTCCGACCGGCTGGGGGTTCAGGTCTATCTGAAGGTCGAGGGCGCCAACCCGACCGGCTCGTTCAAGGACCGGGGGATGACGGTCGCGGTCACCCATGCGCTTGCCTCCGGTGCCCGCGCGGTGATCTGTGCGTCCACCGGCAACACCTCGGCGTCCGCTGCGGCCTATGCGGCCAGAGCCGGGCTGACCAGCGCGGTGCTCGTGCCGCAGGGCAAGATCGCCGCCGGAAAGCTGGCCCAGGCCGTTGCCTACGGGGCCCGGATCCTGCAGATCGCCGGCAACTTCGACGACTGCCTCGAGCTGGCCCGCAAGACCGCCGCGTCACACGAGGAGATCGCGCTGGTCAACTCGGTGAACCCGGTCCGGATCGAGGGGCAGAAGACGGCGGCCTTCGAAATCTGCGACACGCTGGGCCGGGCGCCGGACATCCACTACCTGCCGGTCGGCAACGCCGGCAACATCACCGCCTACTGGAAGGGCTACCGCGAGTACTTCAACGACGGTGTCGTCGACTCGCTGCCCAGGATGTTCGGATTCCAGGCGGCCGGCGCGGCCCCGCTCGTGCTGGGGCACCCGGTGTTGCACCCGGACACCATCGCCACCGCCATCCGGATCGGCGCTCCCGCCTCCTGGACCGGAGCGATCGACGCGCGGGATTCGTCGCACGGGCTGATCGACATGGTCACCGACGAGCAGATTCTGGACGCCTACCGGCTGTTGGCCTCCACCGAAGGGGTGTTCGTGGAACCGGCATCGGCCGCCTCGGTGGCCGGGCTGCTGGCCACCGCCGCCGACGGCAGGTTGCCCGCCGGCTCGCTGGTGGTCTGCACGGTGACCGGGAACGGCCTGAAGGATCCCGACACGGCCATGACGTTCATGACCGAGCCGGTGGTGTTGCCGGTGGCGGCCGAGGCCGTCACCGATGCGCTCGGTCTGACGGGATGACGGAACCGACCCGGGAGCCGGGGTCGTTGGCGGACCGGCGTGCCATCGGTCCGACGATCACCGTGTTGGTGCCGGCGACCTCGGCCAACCTCGGCCCGGGTTTCGACAGCTTCGGGCTGGCCCTCGCCCGCTACGACGAGGTCTCGGTCAGCCGCACCGACAGCGGGCTGCTGGTCGAGGTGGACGGCGTCGGCGCGGACGAGGTGCCGCTGACCGCCGAGCATCTCGTGGTCAGGGCCATCGCCCGGGCGTACGAGCACGCCGGTGAGCCACTGCCCGGATTGCACCTGCGGTGCGTCAACTGCATCCCGCACGGCGGCGGGCTGGGTTCATCCGCTGCGGCGATCGTCGCCGGACTGTTGCTGGGTCGCGAACTGCTCGTGGCCGGCGGGTTCCGCAGGCTGTCCGATGACGATCTGCTGGGTCTGGCGAACGAGATGGAGGGCCATCCCGACAACGTTGCCCCCGTCTTGTTCGGCGGCTTCACCCTTGCGTACCTGGACGGTGACGGTCGACCGGTCGCCATCCGGCGTGAGGTGCATCCCGACATCAGGGTGGTCGTGTTCAGCGCGCACCAGGCCAGCTCGACCCATCACACGCGCGGGCTGCTGCCCGCCACCGTGCCGCACGGCGACGCCGCCGCCAACGCGGCGGCCGCCGGGCTGTTGGTCCACGCGCTGACCGCCGATCCGACGCACCTGCTGCCGGCGACTCGCGACCGGTTGCACCAGGATTACCGCGCGCCGGCCATGCCGGCGTCCGCCGAGTTGGTCGCCGAGCTGCGCGCGGCCGGGGTCGCCGCGGTGATCTCCGGCGCAGGTCCGTCGGTGATCGCGCTGGTCACCGAGCACTTCGAGGTGGAGCGGTGGCGTCGTCCGGGGTTCGAGATCGACGAGATCGCGGTCTGCACCACCGGTGCCAGGGTGGCGCTGCACTGACGGTGCCGCCGATCGTTGCCGGCGTTCCAGGACCACGACGGGGTCGCCGACGGCCACCATCGGAGCAACCAGGCGACGACACGCTCACCGACAGTTGCTCAGGCGGATGATGTGCGGTTACTGTTGAAGGCGATCACCGGCTGTGCCCGCTGCGAAGAATGGTCTGCGAGCCGGATATCGACGGTGGGGGACTGCACAAGCCCTCATCGCTCCCACCCTGAAGGATTCCTCGAGCCGGCATGTACTGCCAGGCGCCGGATCGCTCCAGGCCCGACTCGCCGAGCCGAGGCGTGGGCTTCAGGTGAGGTGATCACAGACTCCGCCGCATCCATCCTGGGTGCGGAACGGCAGCCGCCATTCGGCGCGCTCAATAACCGGCCGAGCACATCGGGCCGGACAGGAAGGATCTTCGTGACTGAAACCACGGAGTCGCTCGACACCTCCACCGGCACCGCGGGTCACACCGACGCTGCTGCACCGGCCAAGGGCCGGACCCGTAAGGGTGAGGGACTGTCGGGCATGGTGTTGACCGATCTCAAGGCCCTCGCGGGCACTCTCGGGATCAAGGGCACCTCAGGAATGCGCAAGGGTGACCTGGTGGCCGCGATCGCGGCCCGCCAGAGTGGCGCCGGCGCTTCGTCAACGGCGTCGTCTCCGGTCAAGGAGACCGCCACCCGGGCCAACGGCCGGGCCTCCCGTACCGCCGAGCCGGACACGGCAACGACCACCACCAACGGCCACACCGGAGACCCGGTGCTGCCGCTCGGTGACCTTGCACCCAGCACCACTCCCGCCCAGGAGAGCCGGCCGGCACCGGATCGTCAGTCCGCGAGCTCCGGTGAGCAGGGTGGCACCGACACCGCCGGCAGCGAACAGCGCGGCGACACCCGCGGCGCCGACGATGCGGCAGGCGAGGGTGACGACGGCCAGCGCGGCAATCGGCGCAACCGTCGGGGCCGTCGCGACGGCCGCGACTTCGCCGACAACGGCGCGCAGTCGGCACCCGCCGGCGAGCAGGCCCGCAACGGCCAGGTCCGCGAGCAGACCCGCGAGGGTGGTCAGCAGAATCGGGACGGCGGCCAGAACCGCGACGGCGGTCAGACCCGCGAGCAGAACCGCGAGAGCGGTCAGCAGAACCGCGAGAGCGGTCAGCAGAACCGCGAGAGCGGTCAGCAGACCCGTGACGGCCAGCAGACCCGTGACGGCCAGCAGGGCCGTGACAACCAGGGCCGGGACAACCAGGGTCGGGACAACCAGAACCGGCAGGGTGGCAACCGGCAGAACGACAACCGTCGTGACGACGATGACGAGGGCGATGGCCGCGGTCGCCGCGGTCGCCGCTACCGGGATCGTAACCGCCGGACCAGTCGTGATCGCTTCGCCCCGGACGGCCCGGCCGAGCCCGAGGTTCGCGACGACGACGTGTTGGTGCCGGTCGCCGGCATCCTCGACGTCCTCGATTCGTACGCGTTCATCCGCACCTCCGGGTACCTGACCGGCCCGAACGACGTCTACGTCTCGCTCTCCCAGGTGCGAAAGAACGGGCTCCGCCGCGGCGACGCCGTCACCGGCGCGGTCCGCGCGCAGCGTGAGGGTGAGGCCGCGCGGCAGAAGTTCAACGCGCTGGTCCGGCTGGACTCGGTCAACGGTCTCGAGCCGGAGCAGGCCCGGAATCGTCCGGAGTTCACCAAGCTCACCCCGCTCTACCCGAACGACCGGCTCCGGCTGGAGACCGAATCGCATCTGCTGACCACCCGCGTCATCGATCTGGTGATGCCGGTGGGCAAGGGGCAGCGCGCGTTGATCGTCTCGCCCCCCAAGGCCGGCAAGACCATGGTGATGCAGGCGATCGCCAACGCGATCACCACCAACAACCCGGAATGCCACCTGATGGTGGTGCTCGTCGACGAGCGTCCGGAAGAGGTCACAGACATGCAGCGGTCGGTGAAGGGTGAGGTCATCGCCTCCACCTTCGACCGCCCGCCGAGTGATCACACCCTGGTGGCCGAGCTGGCCATCGAGCGGGCCAAGCGCCTGGTCGAGATGGGCCGTGACGTGGTCGTGCTGCTCGACTCGATCACCCGGCTGGGTCGCGCGTACAACCTGGCGGCGCCGGCTTCCGGCCGGATCCTGTCCGGTGGCGTGGATTCGACGGCATTGTTCCCGCCGAAGCGGTTCCTGGGTGCGGCCCGCAACATCGAGAACGGTGGGTCGCTGACGATCTTCGCCTCGGCGCTGGTCGAGACCGGGTCCGCCGGTGACACGGTGATCTTCGAGGAGTTCAAGGGCACCGGCAATGCCGAGCTCAAGCTCGATCGCAGGCTCGCCGACAAGCGGATCTTCCCGGCCATCGACGTCGATCAGTCGTCGACCCGTAAGGAGGACCTGCTGCTGTCGCCGGACGAACTGGCGATCGTGGTGAAGCTCCGGCGGGTGCTGTCCGCACTGGACACCCAGCAGGCGCTGGAACTGGTGCTGGACCGGCTTCGCAAGACGCGGAACAACGTCGAATTCCTGATGCAGGTGGCCAAGACCACACCCGGCAACGACTGACCGGCCGGCTGCTGAGCCTCGCGTAGCGTCGCGAGGGTGACAACCCCTCTCGACGTGCTCGGCCGTGCCCACTATGTGCTGCTCACGACCTTCCGGAAGGACGGCACCGCCGTCCCGACGCCGGTCTGGATCGTGCGGGTCGGGGACGAACTTCGAGTCTGGACCATTCGCGACTCCGGCAAGGTCAAGCGGATCCGGCGCAGCGGCCGGGTGCAGGTGGCGCCATGCTCGTTGCGCGGCGAGCCGCGGGGCGAGTCCGTCGACGCGACCGCCCGGATGATGCCGGATTCCGAGGCACCGGTCGTGCTGAACGCCCTGGCCGCCAAGTACGGGGTGATGGGCTGGTGGACAAGAGCGATGTCCCGATTCACCCGGGGCCGGGCCGTCATCGGCATCACCGTTCCGTGATGTCCCGCGGCGCTCAAGGGTTCCGAAGTCTCGCGGAATACCCGCCGGGTGCCTCGCGTTTAGGAAACTGACCGGCCCATCTGGAATACTGGACGGTCGAGCCCGGCTCCGGTTCACGCCCCCGACGACTGTCGCGGACGACCCGGCGTCACCCTCAAGGGCCTATCGAAAGAGGAACCACCATGAAGACCGGAATTCACCCTGCTTACGTGACCACCGAGGTCGCTTGTGGCTGTGGGAACACCTTCACCACCCGCAGCACCGAGTCCAGCGGCAAGATCCACGTCGAGGTCTGCTCGAACTGTCACCCGTTCTACACGGGCAAGCAGAAGATCCTGGACACCGGCGGCCGGGTTGCGCGCTTCGAGGCGCGGTACGGCAAGCGCAGTCGCTAGCGCATCAACGGCGCCCGCAGGACCGGAGACGGTCGGCGGGCGCCGTTTGCTGTCCCGGGTGTTTGCGCGGATTCGACGGCATCACACCCGCGTTGGCGTTTCGTCGTGTTGATCATGACGTTGGCTGCTCGACACGCCGACGACACGCCGATCGCGAGACAGCTTTCGTCATGATCAACACCGATCTGAACCGGCCACGCGGCCGGCATGTGAGCGGAGAGGAGCCGAGACCGATGACCTCTTCGACCTCGGCCGATGCGCCGCGCGCGTCGGTGGAGCAGATCCTGGCCGAGTATCAGGACCTGCAGGAAAGGCTGAACGATCCGGGCGTGCACAGCGACCAGGCGGTCGCCCGCCGGCTGGGTCGGCGTTATGCGGAACTGACCCCGATCGTCACCGCGTCGACGGACCTGTCCGCAGCCCGCGGCGACCTCGAGGCGGCGCGCGAGCTGGCCGCCGAGGACCCCGGCTTCGCCGAAGAGGCCGACGAGATCGCCCAACGGGTCGACGACCTCGAGACTCACCTGAGCGAGCTGCTCACCCCGCGCGATCCCGACGACAGCAAGGACGTGCTGGTCGAGGTCAAGGCGGGGGAGGGCGGCGAGGAATCGGCGTTGTTCGCCGGCGACCTGCTCCGGATGTACCTGCGGTACGCGGAGCGCCGGGGCTGGAAGACCGAAGTGCTCTCCGCCACCGAGTCCGACCTCGGTGGTTACAAGGACGCGACGGTCGCGATCAAGGCGCCGAACGCGTCGGCCGACGGGGTGTGGGCGCGGTTGAAGTTCGAGGGCGGCGTGCATCGGGTGCAACGGGTCCCGGTGACCGAGTCGCAGGGGCGGATCCACACGTCGGCCGCCGGCGTCCTGGTTGCCCCGGAGGCCGAAGACGTCGATGTGACCATCGACAACAACGATCTGCGGATCGACGTGTTCCGTTCTTCCGGTCCGGGTGGTCAGTCGGTGAACACCACCGACTCCGCGGTCCGGATCACCCACCTGCCCACCGGCATCGTGGTGTCCTGCCAGAACGAGAAGTCGCAGCTGCAGAACAAGGAGCAGGCGCTCCGCATCCTGCGGGCCAGGCTGCTGGCCGCCGCCAGGGCGAGCGCGGACGCCGCAGCGTCGGATATCCGCAGGTCACAGGTCCGAACGGTGGATCGTTCCGAACGGGTGCGAACCTATAACTTCCCGGAGAACCGGATCGCCGACCACCGGGTCGGCTACAAGGCGTACAACCTGGACGCCGTGTTGGACGGCGACCTGGACGCTGTCTTGGACGCCCTGGCGCAGGCGGACCGGGCCGAGCGGCTGGCCACCGGCACCGCCGGACGCGCATGAGCCGGGTCGCGCTGCGGTCGGCGATCCTGGCCGCGTCCGGCACCCTCGACGAGGCCGGCGTGCCGAGTCCGTCCGTCGATGCCGAGGAACTCGCGGCGCATCTATTGGGGGTCTCCCGCACCAGGTTGGGTATGACGCCGCTGGTCGAATCGTCATGGGTGCAGGAGTACGAGGCATTGGTGGCCCAGCGCGCCGAGCGCATTCCGCTGCAGTATCTGCTCGGGACCGTGCAGTTCGGGCGGGCCACCGTGGCGGTCGGGCCAGGGGTGTTCATCCCGCGTCCGGAGACCGAATCGTTGGTGGTCTGGGCGCTGGACGCGATCGCCGGCCGGGAGAATCCGGTGGTGATAGACCTGTGCACCGGCAGCGGGGCGATTGCGCTGGCGCTGTCGGCGGCACGGCCCGATGCGCGGGTGATCGCGGTGGAGCGCTCGCCCGCCGCTCTGGCCTGGGCAAGACGCAACATCGGCGAGCACGTCGGCCGCGGCGGGAGACTCGTCGAGCTTCGCGGCGGCGACATCACCGACCAGCGGCTGCTGGCCGATCTCGACGGCACCGCCGACCTGGTGACCGCGAATCCGCCGTACGTGCCGGACGGCACCCAGGTCGAGCCGGAGGTCGCCAGGTTCGACCCGCCGGAAGCGGTGTTCGGCGGTGCGGACGGACTGGCGCTGATCCGGCCGCTCATCTCCATCGCGGCCGGTTTGCTGCAGGTCGGGGGCCGGCTGGCCATCGAGCACGACGACACCCACGGCGAGACGGTGCCGGCCCTGCTGCGCGCGCGCCGGGTACTGACCGACGTTGTCGAGCATCCGGACCTGACCGGCCGGCCCCGGTTCGTCACGGCGACCAGGGTGCGGATGACAGCAGCGTCCGGACCCGCAGCGTCAGGAACGGCAACAGGAGGAACAGACGCGTGACCACGTTCGACTGCGCGGATCCGGTGGCCCGGCGGGCCGGGCTGGAGGCTGCCGCGCACGCCGCCCGGACCGGCAACCTGGTCGTGATGCCGACCGACACGGTCTACGGGATCGGCGCCGATGCGTTCAACGCGGCGGCGGTACGGGATCTGCTGGCCGCGAAGGGTCGCGGGCCCGACATGCCGGTACCGGTGCTGGTCGGGTCGTGGACCACGATCGACGGGCTGGTGATGGCGGTGCCGCCGATCGCCCGGACGCTGATCGAGGCGTTCTGGCCGGGTGGCCTGTCCCTGGTCGTCGAGCACGCCCCGTCGCTCAGCTGGGACCTGGGCGACGCCCGGGGAACCGTCATGGTGCGGATGCCGCTGCACCCGGTGGCCCTCGACCTGTTGCGGCTGGTCGGGCCGATGGCTGTGTCCAGCGCGAACCGCAGCGGCCAGCCACCGGCAACCACCGCGGCCGCCGCCGCAGCACAACTCGGGGATGACGTCTCGGTGTATCTGGAGGGCGGCGAGTCGCCGATCGGGGTGGCCTCGACCGTCGTCGATCTCACGTCCCCGGTGCCGCGGGTGTTGCGCCAGGGTGCGGTGAGCATCGACCGCCTCCGCGACGTGATCGGCGACCTGGAACTGCCGGACTGATCCGCCCTGCCCAGAAATGCCGTAAGGCCCGATCCGACGGCATGTCGGATTCGGGCCTGCGGGCAGCTCCCGGCTTGGGGCTCAGTTCTGATTCGTCGCCATCGGAGGCGGTGACGGGTCCGGGCGTCGGGCCCGACCTCTCGAGGTGCGAATCGGAGCTACATCCAAGAGACGGACCAACTGCCTTGCGGTTGCGCGGTTTTCGACAAACTTCTGCGCGCGATCGCGACCGGTCGTCGGCGACGCGGCCGGCCGGTGTTCCGCAACGGCGAGTGGGTACGGCCGACCCGACTACCCTGGGCGGGTGACGGACTTCACCATCCCGGCGCGCGAGTATGCGCTGGTCTTCGGCGTCGCCGTCGTGGTCACGTTCCTGCTCACCGGCGTTGTCCGACTGGCGGCCGTCCGGCTGGGCGTCGTCACGCCGATCCGGGAGCGGGACGTGCACTCCCGCCCGGTGCCGCGGATGGGTGGGGTGGCCGTTTACGCCGGTTTCGCGGCGGCGGTGCTGATGGCGCTGCAGCTGCCGGCCCTGGGCGGGGCGTTCGTGTCCTCGTCCGAGGTGGTCGGGGTGCTGGCCGCCGGCGGCATCATCTGCCTGGTCGGGGTGCTGGACGACCGATTCGACCTCGATGCGATCGCGAAACTTGCCGGGCAGATCCTCGCGGCCGGCGTGCTCGTGCTGTTCGGCGTGCAGTGGCAGGTGCTCTGGCTGCCGGGCAGCGGCCCGACCGGGGGAAGTCTGGTCAGCCTCGACCAGACGCAGGGGATCGTGCTGACCGTGCTGCTGACGGTGGTGCTGACCAACGCGATGAACTTCATCGACGGCCTCGACGGTCTGCTGGCCGGGGTGGCAGCAATCTCGGCGTTCGCGATCTTCATCTTCTCGGTCCGGCAACTCGCGCTGTCCGGCGACGTCAGCTCGGCCTCCCAGCCACCGTTGATCGCGGCGGCCCTGGTGGGGGCCTGCATCGGCTTCCTGCCGCACAACTTCTCGCCGGCCCGGATCTTCATGGGCGACTCGGGAGCCATGTTCATCGGGCTGGTCATGGCCGGGGCCACCATCAGCGCGGGCGGGAAGCTCGATCCGTCGACGTTCGGCCCCCGGTCGACCATCGCGCTGCTCGCCCCGCTGATCGTCGCGCTCGCCGTGGTGTTCATCCCGGTGCTGGATTTCCTGTTGGCGGTCATCAGGCGTACCAAGGAGGGTCGGCACCCGTTCAGTGCGGACAAGCAGCACCTGCACCATCGGATGCTGGCGATCGGACACACCCACCGGCAAGCCGTGCTGATCTTCTATTACTGGGCGTTCGTGCTGGCCGGCGGCGCGGTGTCGCTGGTGTTCGTGAGTTGGGAGGTGACCATCGTGCCGTTCTCGGTGCTGGTCGCCATCGGCATCGCCTTCTCCGCCTGGCCGCGGATCCGCGCCAGGCGGCTGAGCCGGCGGCGTCGGGGCGAGGTCGCTCCCGCGGTGGCGCCATGACCGGGACACCGCAACCCGGTAAGCCGGTGGACCTGACCGCACAGGCCAGGGCAGCGCAGCAGATCGCCGACCGCAGCCGATCCGCCGGAATCTGGTCGCTCGGTCACCTGAAACTGTGCCTGATCACGCTGGTCACGGGCGGTGTGATCCTCGGGGTGATCGCCGCCCTCGTCTCCGGCCTCGGCGCGGTCCTCGGGGTGCTGCTCGGCACCTCGATCGTCGGCGCCTTCTTCAGCTTCTCTGCGGTGGTGATCGCCTGGGTGGGCAAGACCAACCCGGGGACGGTGATGGTCGCCGCCCTGTTCGCCTACGTGATCAAGGTGCTGATCCTGGCCATCGTGCTGATGACGATGCCGATCGACGGCCTGATCGACGTCAAGTGGATGGCGGGTGCGATCGGCCTCGGATTGTTCCTGTGGCTCGCGGCACATATGAGGTATGTCTGGACATTGAAGCTCTACTACGTCGACCCCGGCTGATCCCGAGTCGATCAGGTAAATCGCTCCCACGAGCCGAAACGTGCTGGCCGGGGCCTTTTCGGGCGGTCCCGGAACGTGTGCGGGACGCGCTCGGCCGGGTGCGGCGACACGGTGAGTCAACTGATAGTGTCCGGGGCGCCATGAAGATTCGTGTCAAACCCAGTCCCACCTCGAAGGGCTCGTCCTCGAACGGCGTGGACCAGGGTTGGGCCGTGCTCAGCACCCTGATCTCCGGGTTCGCCGTTTTCGGTGGAATCGGGTGGTTGCTGGATCAATGGTGGGGTACTCGACTGATGACACCGATCGGCCTGATCGTCGGGATGTCACTGGGTATCTATGCGGTGGTCATGCAGTTCGGTCGACCGGAACCGGTTGAGCAGACTGCATCCGCGGCACGCACGGTCGACAAGGGTATGGCGCTGCGCGCGGCGAAGGCCGCGAACAGGGCACGAGCAGCACAGGCACGACAAGCACTTTCACCCACCGACGGGCCACCTCCGGCCAACACCCGAAGGGAGACCGAGTGTCTCTGAGCCTGCTGTCACAGGCCCTCATGGCGGCCGAAGAGGGTGGTGAATTCGAGGCCCCGACGGTCGAGCACTCCTTCTTCTTCGACAAGATCGGTGACGGCTCCGTCATCGCCTCGGTCAAGGCAATGGTGCTCCTCGTCCTGGGCGTCATCCTGGTGATGGCGTTCTTCCTCGCCGCGTCCCGCAAGGCATCGATGATGCCGAGCAAGTTGCAGTTCGCCGGGGAATCGGCCTACGGATTCGTCCGCAACGGCGTCGCCATCGAAATCCTGGGTGGTCATTACGGCCGCAAATGGGCCGGCTTCCTGACCACTTTGTTCGCTTTCATCCTCATTCAGAACCTTTGGGGCATCGTCCCTCTCGCGCAGCTACCGGTGACATCGCATTTCGCGATCCCGGTCCTGCTGGCGGTGATGGTGTGGTTCATCTACATGATTGTCGGCATTCAGAAGCACGGGTTCTTCGGCTTCTTCAAGTTGATGTGCTACATCCCGGGCATTCCGGTGGCGATGCACATCCTGCTGATCCCGATCGAATTCCTGTCGAACATCATCCTGCGGCCCTTCACCCTGGCCATCCGGTTGTTCGCCAACATGTTCGCCGGTCACATGCTGATCACCATTGCCGCGGTCGGCACCATCTATCTGTGGAGCGAGGGCGGCCTGCTGAACTACCTGCTCGGCGTCCTGCCGTTCGTCGGCAGCCTCGGGCTGGTCTTCTTCGAGTTGCTGATCTGTTCCCTGCAGGCCTACGTGTTCGTCCTGTTGACCGCGATCTACCTGGAGTCCTCCTTGGCGGATTCGCACTGATCCGCTAGCCGATCCACCCAGCTCGACCACGCTTTCCAGCAGTACAGACCGACCAGAGAAGCACCTGGCCCGCACCGGCGCGCCAGCGATTGACCACCAGGATCCGCCCTGACGGATCTCGTGAAAGGGAGAAGCACCCCCATGTCAGCAGCACTTGTAGCGGCAGAACAGCTCGCCGAAGTCACCGGCAACGTCGGCACCCTCGGGTACGGCCTCTCCGCGATCGGACCCGGTATCGGTGTCGGCATCGTCTGGGCGGCGTACATCACTTCGACCGCCCGCCAGCCCGAATCCGCGGGCCTGACCCGGACCTACGCGTTCCTCGGCTTCGCGGTCTCCGAGGCGCTGGCCCTGCTGGGCTTCGTGGTTCCGTTCATCTTGACCTGATCCTCTCCACCGCCAGCTCAGAGTCGAGGATCGTCATGAACATTGCATCCGAGGAAGTCACCAACCCGATCGGCCTGCCCTGGGGCGAGGTCCTGATCGGAGCCATCGGTTTCGCACTGCTGCTCGTCGTGTTGGGCAAGTTCGTCTGGCCGATGTTCGAGAAGGCATTCGCCGCTCGGACGAAGGCGATCGAGGGCGGCATCGCCAAGGCCGAAGAGGCCCAGAACGAGGCCAAGGCCGCACTCGACCGTTACAACCAGCAACTGGCCGGTGCGCGGGAGGAAGCGGCAAAGATCCGCGAGGACGCCCGCACCCAGGCGCAGTCCATCCGTGACGACATGCTCGCCCAGGCCCACGCCGAGAGCGAGCGGATCGCCGCCGCCGGCCGTGCGCAGCTGGACGCGCAGCGTTCGCAGATCGTCGCCGAACTGCGGGCCGACCTCGGTCGGGTGTCGGTCGAGCTGGCCAGCAAGGTCGTCGGTGAGTCGCTGCAGGATCAGGAGCGGCAGAACCGGACGGTCGAGCGCTTCCTGGCCGACCTGGACCGCTGATGCAACACATCGCCAGTCGCGAGTCGCTCGTTGCGACGAACGATTTTCTGCTGTCGACGGCCGAGGGGCTCGACGAGGAGGCGCTGACCGCCATCGGTTTCGATCTGGAAAAGGTCTCCGACCTGTTCCTCACCGAAGTACCGCTGCGGCGCACCCTCTCGGAGACCACGCTGTCGTCCGAGACCAAGTCGAGCATCGCGGACCGGTTGCTGTCCGGCAAGATCGGGGACCCCGCGCTGGCGGTCGTCAAGTTCGCGGTCGAGCAGCGCTGGTCGTCCTCGCGGGACCTGCAGGAAGCAATGCGCCGGGTCAGCCGCACGGCGATGTTCCGGCGGGCCGAGCTCAGCGGCGATCTCGACGATGTCGAGGACCAGCTGTTCCGGTTCTCCCGGATCGTCGACTCCTCGCCCGATCTGTCGGTCATCCTGGACGATCCCACCGCCGATCCGGCCGCCCGGTCGGCGCTCGTCGACCGGTTGCTGTCCGGCCGCGCGCACCCGCTGGTCACCGAACTGGTGGACGCCCTGGCCCGGGACACCGCAGGGCGGTCGTTCACTTACGGAATGTCCGAGCTGGTCGACCAGGCCGCGCAGCGGCGGGACAAGGTCGTCGCGATCGTCAAGACCGCTGCGCCACTGTCCGATGAGCAGACGACCCGGTTGGTCGGTTCGCTCGGTCGGATCTACGGACGAGAGGTGTCCGTACACGTCGAGGTCGAGCCGTCGGTGCTGGGTGGCATCAGGGTGCAGGTCGGCGACGAGGTGATCGACGGCACCGTTGCCGGACGGTTGGAAGCACTCAAGCGCCGGATGGCCGGTTAGCGCAGCACGACCCGGGGAGCCCGCTCGCCCGGCGCACGACCTGAACCGCACGACCCCATAGTTTGATGACACGGCTTGATGACACAGAACGGGAACGCGATGACCGAGTTGACGATCTCCTCCGACGAGATCCGCTCCGCGATCGAGAGCTACGTCTCCGAGTATTCGCCCGAGGTGACCCGGGAGGAGGTCGGCATCGTCGCGGAGGCGGGCGACGGGATCGCCACCGTCGAGGGTCTGCCCTCGGCGATGTCCAACGAGCTGTTGTCGTTCCCCGGTGGTGTGCTCGGTGTGGCCCTGAACCTCGATGTGCGCACGATCGGCGCCGTCATCCTCGGTGACGCGAACACCATCGAGGAGGGTCAGGAGGTCACCCGGACCGGCGAGGTGCTCTCGGTACCGGTCGGCGACAACTTCCTCGGCCGGGTGGTCAACCCCCTCGGCCAGCCGATCGACGGGCTCGGCGAGATCGTCGCCGAGTCCAACCGCCCGCTCGAGCTGCAGGCCGCGTCCGTGGTCGAGCGGCAGGGCGTCAGCGAGCCGCTGCAGACCGGGATCAAGGCCATCGACGCCATGACGCCGATCGGCCGCGGGCAGCGTCAGTTGATCATCGGTGACCGCAAGACCGGCAAGACCGCGGTCTGCGTCGACACCATCATCAACCAGAAGGAGAACTGGGAGACCGGCGACGAGAAGCTGCAGGTCCGCTGCATCTACGTCGCCATCGGCCAGAAGGGCACCACGATCGCCGGTGTCCGGCAGTCACTGGAGGACGCCGGCGCACTGGCGTTCACCACCATCGTCGCCGCTCCGGCCTCCGACTCGGCCGGCTTCAAGTGGCTGGCCCCGTACACCGGCTCGGCCATCGGCCAGCACTGGATGTACCAGGGCAAACACGTCCTGATCAT
>Ga0164306_10000617_pt1 | contig 14834 bp, 23 predicted proteins | sample Whisoiple_242_MG_FD_110213 | JGI IMG/M metagenome (GOLD analysis project Ga0164306, IMG submission 110213) | Soil microbial communities amended with fresh organic matter from upstate New York, USA - Whitman soil sample_242_MG | ecosystem: Environmental > Terrestrial > Soil > Unclassified >... | reverse complement strand
ACGCAAACCGAAGTGCTCAAGCCTGACGTGATCAGCATGGACATCAACATGCCGCACATGGACGGTCTCCAGGCCACTGAGATCATCATGTCGAGCAATCCGCGGCCGATCCTGATTGTGAGCTCAGAGTCGAAGGAAGGCGCGGATGTCACGCTGAAGTCGCTGGAGCTGGGCGCGATTGATTTTGTGGCCAAGCCGAGCGGCGGCATCGATCTGGACATGAGTTCAGTGAAAGAAGAGCTGTGCCGCAAGCTCAAGATGGCCGCGAAGGTCCGCGTGGTGCGCACGGCGACGCGTTCCAAGTTGCAGCACGAAGTGGCTTCATCGTCACCGCGAGTGGAGCCGGCGTCAAAGAACGGCGATAACGGCATGCAGGAAGTGCGCGCGGCGGTGCAGGCAGCGGCGAAAGGCGCGGGAAAATTTCCCATCGTGGTGCTGGCTTCCTCCACCGGAGGGCCGGCCACGCTGATGAAGTTCATTCCGTTTTTCCCCAAGGACTTTCCCGGCGCGGTGATCCTGGTGCAGCACATGCCGGGAAACTTTACTTCGCAATTCAGCGCGCAACTGGCGGAGGCGTCGCAGATCAAGGTGAAGGAAGCCGAAGCCGGAGAAATTATCGTGCCGGGCCAGCTGTATGTTTGTCCGGGATCGCATCACCTGCGCGTTTCGCCCACCGGCAGGATATCGCTGGATGACGGGCCTCGCGTGAGCGGCTATCGGCCGTGTGCCGATCTGACTTTTGAAAGCGCCGCGGAATATGCCGGCCCGATGACCATCGGCGTGATCCTGACCGGCATGGGCAACGACGGAGCAAAAGGCGCGCAGACGATTCGCTCGGCCGGAGGACATGTGATCGCGCAGGATGAATCCACGGCGGTGATTTTCGGGATGCCGCAGGAAGCCATCAAGACCGGCGCGGTGGACCAGGTGTTGCCGATGGAAGCGATCTATCACGGGATCGAAAAACGCGTGCTGTACATTTTTGGCGCGGCCAAAGTGGGGGCGGTATGAGGTCCCGGAAACAGCTGCGCACGCAGCCGCAGGCAGCGCGAGAAGACGTGATTGTGTTTGCCGTAAGCGGGTTCAAGCTGGCCATCGCGGCCGGCGCGGTGAAGGAGATCCGCGGCATGGAAAGCCTGCATCCGTTTACGTTGGGCGGCATTTCCGCGCAGATCGCCAAGTTGAAGCACACGCTGGAGCGGAACGGCGCCACATATTTTGTGGTGGACGCGGCGCAGCATTTCCAGTTGCCGCCGTCGCACCCATCGCGCGTGCTGGTGCTGCGCAACATGCCCACCGGCGTGCTGGTGGATTCAACCGACCGCATCATGGAGATCTCTGCTTTGCATGCGCTGCCGCCGGCCTTCACGCATGAAGAGCGCGGCTGGTATCGCGGCCTGGCCGTGGTGAACGGGCAGGTGGTGCCGGTGGTGAACCACGGCGCGTTCCTGAACCGGGCTGAGCTGGAAACCCTGCGCGCGGGCCTGGAACGGGTGCGTGGAGTGGTGACCGTATGATCGCGGAGGGGGACAAATCGTACGTTCTCTTTCCGCTGGGTGAGAAGCGGTTTGCGCTGCCGGCGGAGACGGTGACGGAGCTGGCACGGCCGGACAGCGTGCAGACGTTTCCTCATCGCACGCCACTGTTGACCGGCGTGCTGGTGCGGCGAGGAAGGATTGTTCCGGTGTGCGACGTGGCCCAGGTGCTGGTTGGGCCGGCCGCGCCGCCAAGAAAGTTTTATTTGATTGCAAATTGCAAAATCGGCGCACGCCAGGAATTGACGGCTGTACCCGTCACCGGCGAATGCGAACTGGCCAGCGCGGCGCTCACGCCGCTCACCGGGAAGGAACCGTCTTACGTCAGCGGCCTGCTGGCGCTCGGCAATGAGACGGTCGAGATTGTGGCGCTGGAAAAACTGATTTGCGTGGAGGCCACGGCATGAACCCCACGCTTTCCACCCCGGCCAAGATTCTGCTGATCGATGCCAACGTGTTTCTGGCGCGGCGGATCACCGAGGCCTTGAAGCTCGAAGGGTTTGAAGTAGTACACAGCACACAGTCGGGCTACGCGCTGACCATGCTGGAATATGACACGCCTTCGGCCATTCTGTGTTCCACCAGCTTGCGTGAGATCAGCGCGCATGACCTGCCTCCGATCATCCATGCCGACCCCAAGACGGCCCACATTCCGGTGATCGCGCTGGGCGATGGCGGAGACCAGGCGCTGATGGAGGCATTCCGTTCCGGCTGCGCCGATTACGTGGACAAGCGTCTGGGGCCGGAGCTGATCGCGGCGCAGATCAAGACGTTCCTGCGCAGCAGCGCAGAAGGATTTCATCCGGTGCAGATGCTGGGCTCGAACGATGAGGGGCTGAGCGGCAGCCTGTCTCATCTGGACCTGCCCGGCGTGGTGCAGATGCTGGTGCATTCGCGCCAGACCGGTTCGCTCTCCGTGAATGCCGGAGATATTGACGGAATTATCTTTTTCGAGAACGGCAACGTCACGCATGCCGAGAGTGGCGACCGCATCGGGGATGACGCCGTGGTGCATATTGTGAAGTACTGCAACGGCGTGGAGACAGGGTCTTACAAGTTCCTGCCGGGTGAGAGCGCCTCCACCCGGACCGTGCTCCGTTCCGCCACGGAACTGATGCTGGAGGCGCTGCGCGAACTGGATGAGTCCGCGCATGACAACGGTGATGGAGGTTTTAGATGAGCACGATCCCCACTGTCTATTTCATTGATGACAGTGCGACCATGCGTGAGGTCATCAAGATCGCCTTCCGCAGGGAAAACATTAACGTTGTCGCCTGTCATGATGCCGCCGCGGCGCTGGCCGAGATCGAAACGGCCAGGCCGGACATTGTAATTACAGACGTGATCATGCCGGACAAGGACGGCTATGACGTCTGCCAGCATATCAAGTCGCATCCGGCGCTGGCCAAGACGCCGGTGATTCTGATGTCAGGCGTAGTGAATCGCGCCGTGGCGGAGAAAGCGTTTGCCGTAAAGGCCGATGAATTATTGCGCAAGCCCTTTCAGCCGCAGGACCTGATTGCGCGCGTCAAGCATCTGCTCAAGCCGAACGGTGTGCCTGCGCCCACACCCGCCGCGGCCGCGAATGCCGCGGTTGCGCTGAGCAGCATTTTTTCCGCGGCAGCAGCGGCGCCCATGCCGCCGCGCTCCGTTCCCGCTGCGCCGCCGGTGCAACGCGCCGTGGCAGCCGCGGTGTCCGCTCCAGCAATGCCATTGCCGGTCACGGCGACGGCCGCTGTTCCCACGCCGCAACCAGTCCCTGTAGCCATACCGCATGCCGCGCCGCCCGCTTCGGCCCCCGCGGCGGCCGCAGGGAATGGGAATGGCGCGTCCACAGCCGCAAAAGCCGCGCCACTCAATGACGCAGGCAAGCTGAAGATTGAGATCATGCGCCTGGAAGGGCTGGTCAAGAAGTTGCAGTCGGAATTGCAGGCCGAGCGCGAGTACTCCCGTGCGCTTGAGGCCCACGTAAAGACCTTGCAGGAAGCCGAGTAGCCGCCAAGGCCGAATGCCGCTCTACTTTCGCAGAACTTGCGCAGGCTGGTCCATGCCCGCTCCACGTTGGGCCATTCCTGGGATGGTCACCGGCAAGCGCCCGCGAAATGGAATCTCGCCGAACAATGCCTTCACCGCTCCCGTCTCAGACGTCAGCGCGTTGGAATACGCGCAGACGTAATTCTCAATCTGCGGAAAATCGGCTAAAAAGTATGGCGAACCAAAGCTGACGACTACGGTCTTGTCGCGCTTCGCTTGTAGCACGGACTGCAGCAAAGCCGCCGTGGCGTCAGGAACGGAAATGGTGTTTACGGCCGTAGCGCCTTCCCTGCGCACGGTGCGGCCGGGGACAGGAACCAGGTAGATTGCAGCGAGCACGTTCTCCGCCGAGCTTACGGCGCTCTGGATTTCCTGCATGCTCCCGGCAGCGATGCGCGGATCGACAAAGATGACGCGGACATCGGGGACACGCGCGCGCAGTTCACGTTGCAACTGGCGGCCGTTGTCACTCCTTACGTCGTCGGTAAAGATGATGCACAACAACCGGCTGCCTTCCTTCTGCACCACGCCATAAGCGGGAGCAGAAGCCGAGGCTACTGCCCGGCTGAGCGGCAGCATGCGGCCATTGTCGCGGACCAGCGTGATGGCGGAATCGGCGATCTGCTGCGCGGCGGCAAGATTTTCCGGACTGGAAACGATGGCGGAAAGAGCGTTGATGTCAACCTGGCTGGCCTTGTTCAGGCCAACGCTCGCTTTGGCCCGCAAAATCTTCAGGACTGATTCGTCAATGCGCTTTTCCGCGACCTCCCCACGGCGGACGGCATCCAGCAGGCCTTTGTAAGCGCCATCGAGATCTGAGAACAGCAGGAACATGTCATTGCCTGCTGCGAGCGTATCCAGCGCCGCATGCCGCGCCGCTGCGGACCCGCCTTCAGGATAGACGCTGGTCAGCCCGCCCATATCCATCGCATCGGTAATAACCAGGCCCTTGAAGTGGAGCTGCTGCTTCAGGATTCCCGTGACGATGCCGTTTGAATTCGTGGCCACCCGCGATGGGTCCGGTTCGAGCGCCGGCGCGGTAATGTGCGCGACCATCACGGCATCAGTCCCGGCGTCGATAGCTGCGCGAAAGGGTGGAAGATCGATCTGGTTGATCTGTTCGCGGCTTCGATTCACGGCGGCCACTCCTAGATGCGAATCCGTGGCGGTGTCGCCGTGTCCGGGAAAGTGCTTGGCGGCGGTGAGGAGTCCGTTGTTGCGGGCCCCGCGAATGTAAGCGCTCACCAGCACGCTCACCTGCGCGGGATCTTCACCAAAAGACCGCGTATTGATGACCGGATTCACCGGATTCGAATTAACGTCGGCGATCGGCATCAGGTTCCATTGCACGCCGATGGCACGCGATTCCTGGGCGACAATCTTTCCGAACTGTTCCGCGAACTCAGGCTTACCCGCCGCGCCAAAAGCCATGCTGTGGGGGAAGACCGTGGTTCCATTCAGACGCATGGAGACGCCGCGTTCGTAGTCGGCGGCCACAAGCAAAGGGACTTTGGACGTACGCTGAAGCTGGTTGATGAGCATGGCCGCCTCGTAAGGTTCGCTCTTGGAAAGCGATGGCCCTTCCGACGGGACAGTGAGCAGCACGGAGCCGAGATGATAGCGCTCAATCTGCGCCAGCCAGTTCAGGTACTCAGGGTTCCTGACGTTGACAAACTGCGGCATGATCAGGCGGACCATGAACATCTGCCCGATTTTTTCCTCAAGAGACAGCCTCTTCAGCGTTTTTTGCGCCCACTTTTCGCCGTCGCGGTCAAGATGGACCGGAGCCGGACGCTGGAAGTCGGCAGCCGTCGCTCCGGAGGACAGGGCCAGCAGACAAAGGCCGGCGAACATCAACTTTTGCGCCATCATTTGCAGCATGGCGCAACAATAACAGAAATTGCGACGGGGGCAGTCTAGTCTGCTCCACATTTTCGTCTGACCGCTTTGGATCGTGGATTCATCGCTAACGCGATGAACGTCTGCCTAAAGGCCCGCGATTCCATCCCCACCACGCGAAAGTCGCGCGTGGCGGGGGCCCCACGCAAGCGAATCGCTAGACGCTGATACCGGTAGTGGGCCAGTTTTCTTCGAAACTGACCCATTGCAGCCGGTTAAGCGGTTTCACCGGGTCACACCGGCGCAATCATCTGCTAGTCTGGCGGTGAGCCGCGGGCCTGGGCTACACGTCTTTAGCGCGAAGCTGGGAGAGCTTATGCCACTGACCTCGATTGACTGGATCGTGATTGCCGGCTACCTGCTGATCAACCTGGCGATCGGCATTTACTATCGCCGGCGCGCGGGCGGCAACACGGAAGAGTTCTTCGTCTCCGGACGCAACGTCTCCTGGTGGCTGGCGGGCACATCCATGGTTGCGACGACGTTCGCGGCGGACACGCCGCTGTTTGTGAGTGGCGTGATCGCGACGCAGGGAATCGCCGGCAACTGGATCTGGTGGACATCATGCCTGGGCGGCATGCTGACTGTCTTCTTCTTTGCCCGGTACTGGCGGCGTGCGGAAGTGCTCACGGACGTGGAACTGACGGAGATGCGCTATGGCGGCAAGCCGGCGGCGTTTCTGCGCGGCTTTAAGGCCGTCTATCTCGGGCTGGCGATGAATTGCCTGATCCTGGGCTGGGTCACCAACGCCATGGTCAGCATTATCGCGGTATTGCTGGGGCCGCTGATTGCCCAGGGCAAGGTACTGGAACTGGCGTTGGGCGGACACACGTTGCTGCATTACACGCTGGGCTCGCCCAGCCACACGGCGCTGCTGATCTGCATTTTTGTGCTGATTCCGTTTACCGGGATTTATACGTCCATCGGAGGGCTGTGGGGCGTGCTGGTGACGGACCTGTTTCAGTTCATCCTGAAGATGACGATGGTAGTGGTGCTTGCCTGGGTGGCTGTGATAAAGATCGGCGGCATGCAGGCGCTGAAGCTGCAATTGAGCGTTGTGGGCGAAGCGGTGCATAAAACCGGCGCGCAAACTTCGAACCCGCTGGCCTTTTTTCCGGACTTTCATCTTGGCTGGGCATCGAGCGCCATATGGACCCTGCCGGTGCTTACGTTCCTGATGTACCTGGGAGTGCAGTGGTGGTCGGCGTGGTATCCGGGAGCGGAGCCGGGAGGCGGCGGCTATGTGGCGCAACGCATGTTCTGCGCGCGCGATGAAAAAAATTCCCTGGGCGCCACGCTGTGGTTCAACATTGCGCATTATGCCGTCCGCCCGTGGCCCTGGATCATCACCGGCCTGGTGGCGCTGGCAGTCTATTCACCTCACGGCGGGCTCCGGCCGGATGCAGCTTTCGGCGCGAATCCGCAGCAAGGCTACGTAATGGTGCTGCGCGATTTTCTTCCGCCGGCGCTCCGCGGCGTGATGGTGGCCGCGTTTCTGGCCGCCTTCATGTCAACGCTGGGAACGCAGCTAAACTGGGGTGTTTCCTACCTGGTGAACGATTTGTACCGCCGCTTCATGGTCCGCAAAAAAACAGAAAAACATTACGTGGCCATCGGGCGGCTGTTCACGATCCTGCTGGTGCTGATCAGCGGCTACGTCGCGGGGCAATTGCATTCGGTAGGCGAGGGATGGCAGATTGTTCTTGGCCTGGGAGTCGGAACGGGCGCGGTGTACATCCTGCGCTGGTACTGGTGGCGGATCAACGCATGGAGTGAGATTGTGGCCATGCTGGTTGCCGCCGTGGTGGCGATTTATCTGCACAAGCACCTGCCCGGAGACGATCCGCTCACGTTCGCCAAAACGTCACTGATTACGGCCGGCATCACCACGGTGGCGTGGATCGCGGCCACCTTCCTTACGCCCGCGGAATCGCAGGAAAAGTTGCTGGCGTTTTACCGGCGTGTGCGGCCCACCGTGCATGGCTGGCGGCGGATTGCGGCGCTTGCGCCGGAAATCCCCCAGGTGCGCGACGTGCGCAGCAACGCCTTTGACTGGCTCATGGGATGCGTGCTGGTGTATGCCACGCTGTTCGGGATCGGCAAGATTGTGTTTGGCGATCTGCTCGTGGGACTCTTGCTGCTGGCGCTGGCGGCCGGCGCGGGCTACCTGATCTTCTGGGACCTTTCCAGGCGCGGATGGCAGGCGCTTTCCGGTACAGACGGACCGGCTGTTACACTCAAGATGGACTCGGCGCAGGCGCAGAAAAATCTTTCCTGACAAGTCCGGGCCCCAATCTCTCTCAAGGGAGCGACCGCTGAATGGGCTTCAAGATCGACTCTGTTCACTTGAATGACGTGAAGGTTGTGCTGCCGGAGGTGCGCGGAGACGCGCGCGGCTTCTTCATGGAAACGTATCGCGCAGACCAGTTTCGTGAACTGGGTCTGCCAACGGAGTTTGTCCAGGACAACCATTCCAAGTCGAAGAAGGGAGTGTTGCGCGGGCTGCACTTCCAGTGGGACCCGCCCATGGGCAAGCTGATGCGCGTGACCCGCGGCGCGGCGTTCCTGGTGGCGGTGGACGTGCGCAAGGGATCGCCGACGCTGGGAGAATGGTTTGGCGTGGAGGTCTCCGAGGAGAACAAGAAGCAGGTCTGGGCGCCTTACGGGTTTGCCCGCGGATTTTGCTCGCTTACCGACGATTGCGAAGTCCAGTACAAAACCACGGGGGTCTACAACCAGAAGGGCGAAAGCGGAATTCATTTCGCGGACCCCGACGTGGGCGTGAAATGGCCGATTGATCTTGCGTCGGCCGAAACTTCAGAGCGTGACCGCAACGCGCAAACGCTGGCAGAATGGCTGGCCTCGCCACTGTCAGAGAATATCCGGTACAAAAATAGGGGCTAGGCAGTTTAGTCTGAACAGATGTGGCACAGACACTCCTGTCTGTGCCGGCATTCATCACGATTCCCATCGCGCACAGGCAAGAGTGCCTGTGCCACAAAATTCATTCCGATTTCAGACGTATGCTGAGACTGGTCTACTGATCAGCTACTGTTTGCCGGATTTCAGCAGTATCTGCCGGGCGTTTTCCAGCTGCTTGCGGCGCGCTTTGTCGACCTTGGGAAATTGCAGGTCCAACTCTTCCAGCGTCTGGATGATGGCCGAACTCACGGCGATGTGAGTAAACCACTTGTGGTCGGCAGGCACAACGTACCAGGGCGCGTCCGGCGTTGAGGTGTGCTGGATCATCTCTTCATAGGCATTCATGTAGTCGTCCCAGCACTGGCGCTCACGGACGTCAGCCTCGGAAAACTTCCAGTTCTTTTCCGGTTCGTTCAGGCGGTCCAGGAAGCGCCGCTTTTGCTCTTGTTGGGAGACGTTGAGAAAGAACTTCCGTATTACCACGCCATTGCGCGTGAGGTAGCTTTCGAAATTGCGAATATCTTCAAAACGTTCTTTCCAGATTTTCTTGGTAACGAGTTGGGGAGGAAGGTGCTGTTTGGCCAGAAACTCCTGGTGAACGCGGACGACCAGCACTTCTTCATAGTAAGAACGATTGAAGATGCCGATTTTCCCGCGTTCCGGCAGCCGCCGGGTGGTGCGCCAGAGGAAGTCATGGTCCAACTCTTCCGCGGAAGGCTGCTTGAAGCTGGCGACATCGCATCCCTCGGGGTTCACGCCGGACATGACGTGCTTGATCAGGCTGTCTTTGCCGGCGGCGTCCATGGCCTGAAAGATCAGCAGGACCGCCCACTGGTCCTGTGCGTAAAGTTTTTCCTGGAGCTCCTGCAGCATCAGCACGCTATGCTGCAAGAGCTCATTGGCCTTCTCTTTGGAGTGAAGGCCGTGGGTATCGGCCGGACCATAATCTTTCAGGCGAAAAGAGCCGCCGTGTTTTACGCGGAACGCATCCGCCAGCTTCAGGGCTTTCTTTGCGAGTTTCATCGCATCTGTTGTATCCCAAAGCAAGCCCCCACCGCAAAGCCCGGCTTATGTCAGGCCTCCATGGAGAGGAACGGGTCGTCCGGACGGGGCCGGCCCACGGGCGCGACCTGTTCATTCTTGAGCAGCTCTTCATATTCTGCCAGAGAAGGGAAGAGGTCTTGCCGCGCTTCCAGAGGCAAGGTCGAGTCCTGTGGAGAAGTCACGAAAGCGCAGAACTTTTCCAGCAGCCTGGCTTCACGATTGAATTGATCGATCCAGAGGAATTGTCCCTGTTCGTTGATTTCCAGGAACCACCATTGGCCCTGCGCGTCGACGCCGAAGTCGAGGGAGCCAAAGCACACCCCGGACCGCCGCGCGAACTCCAGAACGCCCTTTTCGACATCGGGAGGTGTGGGAACCAGTTCAGCAGTAACGTGGCCCAGGCCGGCATCCTGCCGCCAGTCCAGCGCCTGCTTGGTGTTTTTGAGCGCGTAGGAATAAATGTGATTGCCCATCAGCACCATGCGTATGTCGAAATCTTTGGGAACGCGTTCCTGATAGATGGCGGGAGCGTAGGTTAGAACTTCATCGCTGGGCAACTGGTCGGGCGTCAGCTCAAAAGTTTCCGTAATGGCGACGGACATCTGGCCTTCCTTTTGCCACACATGCGGGGTAAAGCCTTTGCAGATGGTGCGGGAATTTTCGCGGGCAAAAAACTCCCTGACGGTTGCCGGCTGGTTGGACATCAGGGTTGACGGCGTCTTGAGTCCGCATTGGCGGGCCAGGCGTAATTGCACGGATTTCTGGATTGTCATCCTGGCAGCGGAATACTTGTTGATGCACCACACCGGCAGGGTCTCAAGGAAATATGCAATGCAGTGATAGAAGGAGCGGTACTCGAGCGAGGCGAACTTTTTGTCGGCTTCGGAGACCTTGGGGTTCGGGTCAGGCAGTTCCGGGCGGCGGATCCATATTACGTCGCCGGGGTCCACGGAGTGGCCGCCGAGCACGAGAGTATCGTCCTGGTTCATCAGCAATGAGGCCTGCCCGCCGTCGGTCCAGGAAAGTCCTGCCCAACAAACGACGCGATGCCCCGCTTTCTCCAGCGCCCACTTAATGGGGGCTGTGTGGTTATCGTCTTCCGGTGCTAAAACTATGAGCTTCATGGCAATCGCCTCCTCAGATTTCGGTTTCATTGAGTGCAAGTGGCGCCTCATGGCGCCCCTTGCAGGCTTTCATTTATGGTCCGCATTCCCCAATGGCCTGGTCGCCATTGAGCAGTTGTTGTTTCTTGTCGATAAAGCACGGAGTCAGGGTGTGGCGCACTTGAAACGCACCCTGCACGGCGTCGACTTCCTGTTCGGTAAGTTCACGGGCGCCGATACGGCCAAGCACCCTATTGTTCTTATCCATAGGTCCTCCTTGATGGTTGGAAAAATAGTCCTTAACACCGGCTGCAAAAAAAGGCGGCATCCGGCGGCGATACTCTTCAATTACCCGAGCATTCCCCGTCGAATTGGCCGACTGCAACCAGTGTGCATGCGGTCAACGTCCTGAACCCGCCGCTTACCTGCTCGACTTCCTTCTCGTTCAAGTCACGAGCACCCTGGCGAACCAATACTCTGTTCTGGTTATTCATGCTTTTTCTCCTTTCGTCATTGTGCCCGTTTGAGCGGGCCCAAGCTCTTCAAAAGCGGAAACGGCTAATGGTCCTTGCCGCACTCGCTGAGGAAGGTATCTCCATCAAGAGTGCGGGCTGCAGTCAGGGTGCATGCGGTCAACGTCGTGATTCCACCGGCTACCATGGCGACTTCATGCTCATTCAAATCACGAGCACCCTGGCGAACCAATACTCTGTTCTGGTTATTCATGCTTTTTCTCCTTTCGTCATTGTGCCCGTTGAGCGGGCCCAAGCTCTTCAAGAGAAGTCTTCACGGCAAAAGCGGCTATTGATCGGGACTGCCGCACTCGCTGTGGAAAGTATCTCCGTCGAGGGCGCCGGCTGGAGTCACGCTGCATTTGGTCGCGGTCCTCAGTCCGCCGGCTACCTGCACGATTTCGTGCTCGTCCAGGTCACGCGCGCCCCTGCGAGCTAACACGCGGTTGTGATCATTCATGTTTTCTCCTTTCGTTATTGTGCCCGTTGAGCGGGCCCAAGCTCTTCAAGAAGAGTTTGCCCGGGCGGCGCCGGCAAAGACGCCGCCTGAAATCGGTTAACTGCACTCGTGGAGATCTCCATCGATTTTGCCGGCCGCAGTCACGCTGCATTTGGTCGCCGTCTTGAGGCCACCGCATACCTGCTCGACTTCCTCGCCCGTCAAATCACGAGCGCCTCTGCGAATCAACACTCTGTTCTGGTCATTCATGGTGTTTCTCCTTTCATCATCGGGTCCGTTGAACGGGCCCGGGTCCGTCAAAAACAGTCTTTACGGCGGGAATGCCTATACATCGGCGCCGCACTCGCTCATGAAAGTATCTCCGTCCGCGCTGGCGTGTTTCGAAGTAGGGGCGGTGCAAAGGGTTGCGGTACGTATTCCGCCACCGACGTGCTCGACTTCCTGCTCACTCAAGGCACGAGCGCCCTGGCGAAGCAATACTCGGTTCAGGTCATTCATACTTTTATCTCCTTTGGTGATTTTGGGCCCAGCGATGGCCCAAGCTATGCAGAAGTTCGGCTACGCTGGGCGCAGCCGAACGCGCTTAACAGCCGACTTCACCAACGTGCTGATCTCCATCCGGAGAGGGACCGCCGCTGCACAGGGAAAGGGTCCGAAAGCCTCCATTGATAAGGTCGGTTTCCGTGGGCGTCAACTCGCGAGCACCCCGGCGGATCAATACTCTTTTTTCGTCATTCATGTTTGGTTCTCCTTTCATCATTGGGTCCGTGGAGCGGGCCCGAGCTTAGCAAAAAAAGTCGCCGGCCACGCTCAGGCGCAGCCGGGCGCGTTTAACAGCCCATCTCGCCGACGTGTTGATCTCCATCCGGAGAAGGAGAGTTGGTGCAGCGCGAAAAGGTAATAAAGCCACCATTGATCAGGTCAGTTTCCGTGGGCGTCAACTCGCGGGCGCCCCGGCGAACCAACACTCTATCCTGGTTATGCATTTTTTCTCCTTTCGTCATCTTGGGTCCGTTGAAGCCGGCCCAAACTTGTCAAGAGAAGTCTTCACGGCGGAAACGGCTATTGATCGGGGCTGCCGCACTCGCTGTGGAAGGTATCTCCGTCGAGAGTGCCGGCCGCGGCCAGGGTGCATGCTGTCAACGTCCTGAGCCCACCGGCTACCATCGCGACTTCCTGGTCATTCAAATCACGAGCTCCCTGGCGGATCAGCACTCTGTTCTGGTTCTTCATGCTTATCTCCTTTCATTATTTTGGGTCCGTTGGAGCGGGCCCAAGCTTGTCAAGAGAAGTCTTCCGGCGGCCTGGCGCCGGAAGGAAAGGCAGGTCGCCGCGGAGGGCGAGCCGCCATGAAACTAGCACTCGCCCAGGAATACGTCGCCGTCTCTTTGGCCCTTCGAGTTGATCGAGCAGAATGTGGCGGTACGTAATCCTCCACCCACTCTCTCCATTTCCTCAGCAGTCAGGTCACGAGCGCCTCTGCGAATCAACACTCTGTTCTGGTCATTCATGCTTATCTCCTTTCATCATTTTGGGGCCGTGTGCGGGGCCCAAAGCTCTTCAAAAATGTTTTGCCGGCGCCAACCAGTGGTGAAGAAGCCGGGACTTGAAATGGTGGCGCCGGAAAAGGCGCCACCGCTGTTCAGCAAAGGGGCCCGCACTCGCCAATCCGGGCATCTCCATCGTTGTTGGGGCAAACCGCGGTAGGGATGGTGCAAAGTGTTTCGGTATTCAGCCCTCCGCCGACGCGCTCCATTTCCTCGGCGCTCAATGAGCGAGCGCCAGTGCGAACCAACACTCTGTTCTGGTCATTCATGTTTTGCTCCTTTCGTCATTTTGGGCCCGTTAGACCTGGCCCAAACTCTGCAAAAGAATTTCTTCCGGCCGCCAGTAAAAGCGGCCCGTTTGAAACTAGCATTCAGGGGGGCCATCTCCGTCCCTGCCGAAGTCCGGGTCCCAGGTGCAGGCCGTAAGTGTCGTCAAACCTCCGCTCACTCTCTTCGTCTCATCCCGGTCCAACTCACGAGCGCCCCGCCGAACCAAGACTCTGCTTTCGTCCTTCATGGGTATTCTCCTTTTTCGTTATTTTGGGACCGCTGAGCGGGCCCAAGCTCTTCAGAAAGAACCTTGCCTGGCTGCCCGCCGGCAAGAGCCGGCGGAGCGGCCGGATTTATTAAATGAAATGAGCGTCCCTGTCTGTATCGCTGCAACCGTCGCCATCGCCGGAACCAGTAGCCGTTGCTGTAGCCATCAGGGCAGTGCAAACGTTGGTGTGGCCCATGGCTGCGCTAACCTGGTCGACTTCCTCAATGGTCAGTTCCCGCGCTCCTGCGCGTGCCAGTACTCTGTTGTCTTGTCTCGACATGTTTTTCTCCTTTTTCTTGCTACATCTGCTCTCTTGCTCTACAACTCCGATTTACGGACAAACCGTGTCCTCGTCAGAGCCGCCTTTGGGCAGATGAGTAAACGTCAGGCGGCAGGGTGGGCCGGCGGCGCTTACGCTTTCGACTTCTTCTTGCGTTAATTCGCGAGCGCCCATGCGGAGCAGCACCCGATTCGGTTCATTTTGGTTAGACATAGCGTTCTCCTTCGTAAATTGTTGTGCCCGCCGCGGTCCCAGTTCGCAGCGAAGACTCTTCGGTAATCTTTCCGTTACGCGAGAGGGCGATCACGCGATCGGCAATGCGGATGGTGTCCGGGCGGTGCGCGGCGAAGACGCGCGTCATGCGAAGATCGACCAGCATGGCGGCGATGCGTTGCTCGGTGGGCACGTCAAGATGGCTGGTGGCTTCATCCAGAATCAGGATGGAAGGCCGCTGATACAGCGCGCGCGCCAGCAGAAGGCGCTGCTGCTGCCCGCCGGAGAGGGCCGATCCCATGTCTCCGATCAGCGTGTTGTAGCCCATGTGCATCTCGTTGATTTCGGCGTCCACGCAGGCCAGGCGGGCGCATTCTTCCACCCGCGCCATGTCCGCAGTGTCGGAGGCGAACGCAATGTTGTCCGCGATGGTCCCGGCAAAAAGGGAATCATCCTGCAAGACAAAACCAACATTTCCCAATACGGCTGCGCGGCTTTGGCAGACAGAATGGCCGTTCACGATCACATCGCCCGATTGCGGCTTGAGCAGCCCGGCCATCAGTTTGAGAAGGGTCGATTTACCGGCGCCGGAGGGGCCCACAATGGCGACGCACTCACCCGGCACGATCCTGAAGGTGACGTCCTCCAGCAACCAGGGTTCGGTATCGGAATAGCGGAAGAAAAGATTACGGACGTCGATGGAAGCGTCTTCCACCTCAGCCCCGGTGGATTCAAGATAGGTGGATT
>Ga0164306_10000616_pt1 | contig 14874 bp, 11 predicted proteins | sample Whisoiple_242_MG_FD_110213 | JGI IMG/M metagenome (GOLD analysis project Ga0164306, IMG submission 110213) | Soil microbial communities amended with fresh organic matter from upstate New York, USA - Whitman soil sample_242_MG | ecosystem: Environmental > Terrestrial > Soil > Unclassified >... | reverse complement strand
GGGAACAACCGGTCAGACCTGATCGCGGCCAACCACCTCGGCCGCGCGCTCTATTCGGATGTCTACAACGACCCGACCGAGCCCCCCAACTTCGCCCGGTTCACCTTCCTGGACAGTGCTGCTCACCGGTTTTACCCCGACTGGGACACCGCCGCGAATACCTGCGTCGCCATCCTGCGCACCGAAGCCGGCCGCGACCCGCACGACCGGCGGATGCACGACCTGGTCGGTGAACTGTCCACCCGCAGCCAGGAGTTCCGCCGACGCTGGAGCAGCCACGACGTTCGACTGCACGGGGCGGGCACCAAACGGTTCCACCACACCACCGTCGGCGACCTGGACCTGGCCTACGAAAGCATGGACATGCTCTCCGAACCCGGCCTGACCCTTACCCTCTACGCCGCCGAACCGGCCTCCCGCACCGCTGACGCCCTCGCGCTGCTCGCCTCCTGGACCACCCCGGCCAGTCTGCAGGCAACCCCCTGACCCCCGGAGCGACAGGGTCAACAATCGCCGCTGAAAGGCCGGCCACGGCCGGACGCGCAGCCGTCAACAACAGCCGTGACGATCCAGCAATCCGAAGGAACAACGACCATGTGAGCAGTTACAACCATCGCCTGCACCAGTGATCCGCTACGGCACAAGCGGTCGATCTTGGCCGGCGTCCGTTCAATGGCGTTGCCGAATCCACCGGTCCAGTACCGGCCGCCTCGGTGGTTGGGGTGGTGGTCGTGCCCATAGCTGATGCAGTAGTCGTCGGCGGTTCAGTCAGCGCGTCGACACGGCCTCATCTCGGTGCGGCGATTGCTCGGCGATGTCGCAGTTGGGGGTCCATCGCGCGGAAAGGGTCTATCACGGAGTTCGAGGTCCGCGTCCCGCTGCTGCGGAGTTAGCGGTCCGCTAACTCCTGCTAGTCGGAGCTATGGAACTGAAAAAGATGAGCTATAGCAATGGAAAAGATGATGCACAGTAAGCGGCCGCGGTTACAATGTCGCCGCCCTGGCGCGGCGCGGCTGGGTCATTGCCATATGAGTTTCGTGGGCGGTCAGAGGACCTACCGGTAAAGGTGTCGGCGGGTCCACTCGCACGCGGATGCCGTCAAGGAAAAACGTGAGGTACCGGCGGTAGAGCCCCGGTGATATCCCACGCGTTTTTTCGGTGATGGCTGAGAGCGCGAGCTGCAGGAAGACCAGGTCCGTCTGATCCAGATCGGACCGTACGACGCCCTGCTGCTTGGCTTTATCGACGAGAGCGGACATGATGGGCGCGATCTGGTCGCGAGCGTCACTGACCCGGGCGTCGCCGAGCAGTGGATTGTTCATGATCTCGTTGAGCCCGCGATCACCGTGCCGCATGTACAGGTCGCGTTCCAGGAACGTCAGAAGTCCGTTCCAAGCGTCCGGGTCTTCCAGCGCTTCCCGGGCGACGTCGGCTACCTGCTGCAGGCGCTGTTCGAATAACGCGTCCATAACCGCTTCCTTGTTCGGGAAACGGCGATAGGCCGTCCCGACGCCGACGCCCGCGTGGTGCGCGATGTCGTTCAGTGTTACGTCCAATCCGTGTTCGGCGAACAGCTCGGCCGCAGCAGCTAACAGACGCTCGCGGTTAAGCGCGGCGTCCTTACGGAGGGATCGAACTGTGGCCTTGGTCATGTTCACATCCTACGCTAAGCGGACATCTAGCATCCGCTTACTGCTATAGTAAAACCTAAGTGGATAGTCGAACTCCGCTTGTTCGTGTGGAGTCAGAAAGGCAACTATGACCACCGCAGGTGTGGACGCGGTCGGCAGCGACGCCAGGCCGCCGCTTGTGTCCGAGTCCGCGGCGACTTTGACCGTCTCGCTGTTGGGTTTTTTCATCGTCACGCTCGATGCAGTCGTGGTGAACGTCGCGTTGCCGACTATTGGCCAAGACCTCGGCGGCGGTATCGGCGGCCTGCAGTGGGTGGTCGACGTTTACACCCTGATGTTCGCTGCCTTATTGCTGACCTCGGGGGGTTTGTCAGACCGAATCGGTGCGCGCCGCGCGTTCGGAGTCGGGCTGACGCTGTTCGTGATCGCGTCACTGGCCTGTGGCCTGGCACCGAGCCTGGCCGTGCTGGTCATCGCCCGGATCGTGCAGGGGTCGGCGGCGGCACTAATGATGCCGTCGTCGATGGCGCTGATCCGCAACGCCTATACCGAACCCGGCCAGCGGGCGCGGGCGGTGGGCATCTGGGCGATGGGTGGTGCTATTGCCTCCTCATCGGGACCGGTTCTCGGTGGTTTGCTGACCGAGCTGAACTGGCGCCTCATTTTCCTGATCAATCTGCCGGTCGGAGTGATCGCTCTATGTCTGCTCAAACGCGCCGCGCCCTCACCCACGCGAGAGGCACCGCTGGACTGGGTCGGTCAGGTGGCCGCCGTGGTGGCCATGGGCGGGTTGACGTATGGGGCCATCGAAGCGGGTGTCGCCGGTGTGACCTCGGTACCAGTGTTGGTGGCGTTCGGGTTGAGCCTTACCGCGATCGTCGCGTTCGCGGTCAGCCAGCTGCGGGTTCGCCATCCCATGGTGCCGCCGCGGTTGCTGGCCAACCCATCGGTCCGGATTCCGGTGGTGATCGGCTTCGCGTTCATGGTCTGTTTCTACGGGATGCCGTTTGTCATCAGCCTGTACTTCCAGCAGGAACGCGGGCTGTCGGCCCTGGCGACAGGGGCGCTGTTCGTGCCAATGATGCTCATCGGCGCGATTCTGACGCCTTTTTCCCCCCGAATCGCTGAGCGCGTCGGTCAACGGTTGTTGGTCGTCGGTGGGTTGTTAATGATCGCGGCTGGTCTCATCACCCTCGGGCTGCTGCCGGTGACGACATCTGTCGCTGTGGTATCGGCGGTCATGGTGCTGCTTGGCCTGGGCGGACCGTTCGTCATGCCAGCGACCACCGCCGTGTTACTCAACAACGTCCGCGGACACGAGGCGGGTATCGCTAGCGGGGTGTTCAACACCAGCCGACAGATTGGCGGCGGGTTGGCGATTGCCGTGTTCGGTGGGCTCTTGGCGAACCGGGACACTTTTATGTCCGGGATGCGCGGCAGCCTTCTCATCGGCGCCGCGGTCGCCGTGATCGCCGCTCTCGTTGCTTTGCGTTTACGCAGTAGCGAAGAGGGCCGTCGAGCGGCGCCCGGTCCCGCATAGTGCCGAACCGTCTCGATAGGTTGTGCCGCATTCGGGCGGTGAGGATGAGGGGAGGATTTTCGCCCAGGTTGCGGTGGCGCGCTTCTACAGCGCTGCGAGCTGGCGGAGCCGATCGTGTGTCGCTGAGCCTGGAGCCGCGGTCCACAGGACGATCTGGAGGTCGGGATCGAGGGCGGAGGCCAGGATCTCCCAGTCGAGGACGAGCGTCCCCACCTGAGGGTGGTGCAGGGTCTTCGAGCCCGATCCGCGGAGCGCGATATCGTGTGTCGCCCATCTCGGCGAAGTCCGGGTCACGCTCGGAGAGGTCCGTGACGAGGTCGGCGAGCTGCCGGTCGTCGGCCCATCGGGAACTGTCTCGGCGGAGTTGGGCGATGGCGAGCTCCACAACTTCGCGCCAGTCGGCGTAGAGGGCCCGTATGGATGGTTCGGTGATGAGCAGACGCAAGACAGGCCATTCATGGACTGCAGAATGAACGCCGACGTAGCGACATAGGCGAACGTGACACCCATCGAGAACGCCATCACCACCAGGTAGCCGACGAAGCCGCGGTGCCCAATAACGGGGTCTTCAGACTTGGTAGGGATTTTGGCCTGATCCGCGTGGCGGCGTGTCGACCTACTGGTCTAGGTCGCGATCAGGGTCTCGAGTGCGGCGCTGCTGGGTTGCACTAGGGCCGCGATCGTTACAGGATTGACGTCGGCGACGATGATCTCGCCGACTTCGTCGTGGGTTCTGTCGAAGATGCCCAGCCGTTGCAGGCTTTGACATTGGCGGTGGTTGTCCTCCGTCGGCGTGAGGTAGTGGATCGCCCTTGCCTTGTAACGATGGATCAGGAAGAGCTGCAGCAGGGTCATGAGTCGCTTGCGTCGCAGCGATTCGTCGAACGTGTTTTGGTCGCGGATCGACAAGATCACCCGGCCGCGGCGGTCCTGGATGGTTGCGAGGATGACGTTGGCCAGTTTCTCCCCGGATGGGCCGATCGCGCACAATTCAAGCAGTTCCGAGCCACTGGACAGTGGCCGGAGCGAGGCCCGCAGTGGTCCTTGAATCGCGTGATGGTTTGCCCAGGTCGCTAGCCAACCCGTCAGAAGCCTGGGCGGCACCTCCGTCTGGATGAGGTGCTGGGATTGCGTGGACCCGGCGCCCATGGCCTTGGTGGTGGCCGTTTGACCCGAGACCGCCATGAGCGCGGCGTCGGCGCGTGGCCCGCCAACAAGTGTCTGTGGGGTGCGGTAGGGCGATTCCACCAGTCGGAACTTCCGTTGGAGCCGAGCGAGGGCCAACATGCCGTCTTCCCTGAGGGCCGTCGTGAATTCCTCCGCCGCCAAACCGTCGATCTGGTGTCCGCCGTAGGTGATGAAGTTGAAGACGAAGCCCAATTTTCCGAGTTCGGCTGGAAACTCCCGCATCTCGTCCTCGGTCATTCCGGTGGTGTCCCAGCTGAATGAGGGTGAGAGGTTGTAGGCCAGCATCTGATCCGGGTAGACGGCGTGGATTGCGTGGGCGAACTCCCGGGCGTCAGCGAGGTCCGCTGTTTTCGTCTCCATCCAGAGAAGGTCCGCAAACGGCGCCGCCGCCAGGGATTTCACGATCGCATAGGGGATGCCACCACGGATCTGGTAATAACCCTCGGGTGTTTTCGCCGGCTCCGGATCCCAAACGACGTCCAAACCCATGTCCGATGCTTTAGCGCGGGCCGTGTACCAGGACGCGGTGGCCGCGAACCGCTGCCACTCGTCGATGGTCATCTCCAGCGAGGAATCCTCCTCCGCACGGAAGGACATCGCCTCCGCGACTGCGTCGCCCAGCGTCGTCAGACCCGCCTCCACCTGCCAGCGCTCGATGAATCGGTCGGCCATCGCGTCCAGTACGGACTCGGCCGACGCGGTTTCTGGGGTGTAACGCTCCGCCGCCAGGCTGATCTCCCCGGCCAGGCCGGTCCGTTCCAGCCAGGAGTCGGCCTCGCGGGATTCGTCCTCGGGAACCGCGTAGAGCAGGTGACCGTTGATCTCGTCGACCCCGCAGCGGTTGAGTCGGCGCATCAAGCTCAGGAACCCCGCCTTGTACGACGGCACGGACCGGTTGGTCACCCCCAAGACGAACGGTTGGTCACGCTCATCACCGCAACCGTCGAGCAGATTGGCGGCCTCGGCGTCGGTTCGAGCGACGATAATGCCTGGCACACCCATGATGTCGAGCTGGAACCGGGCGGCGCTGAGCCGCTTGACCTGTTCGTCCTCGGGGACGAGTACCTTGCCACCCTGGTGCCCGCATTTCTTCGCACCGGGCTTTTGGTCCTCGATGTGGTACCCCGGGACGCCGGCCTCGACGAACCGGCGGATCAGGTTGCGCACGTGGGCGTCTCCGCCGTGGCCGGTGTCTGCGTCGGCGATGATGTAGGGCCGGAAATCGATCTCGGGTGAGGCGACCCGTTCGGCGTTGGTCATTCGCATGCGGGCGAATCGCTGGTTCCGGTCCGCGGTCAGCAATGCGCGCACCAGCCCTGCCGCTTCGTCCGGGACCTGACTCAGCGGATAGCTGGCAAGGTCGGGCCCTGGGTCCTCATCCTTCGAACCCTTGGCGGACGTCGCCCAACCACCTAGATAGATGCCCTCGATGCCGGCCCGCTTCATCGCCACTGCCTGACCCGGTGAATATGGTCCGTAGGTGGTGATCGGTTGGCCGGCGGCGAACAGCTCACGCAGCCGCCGGTAAAATAGTTCGGCGGCCTCTCGAGCGATGGTGTAGTCCGTGGCAACGGTTCCGCGCTGCTCGATCACCTGTCGAGCCGTGTGCACGCGGGTGATCCCGCTGAACCGCTCGTCCGCCATCCACTCCTGGGCGGCCTTGAGTTCTTGATCCCACGTGTCCACGGCCGGGCTCCTTTTGTTGCAGTTGTCGTCATTGGCGAGCTCATCGGGAGGCGAAGTTGCTAATTGGCGAGATGGACGGCGCGAGGACCCTCGCACCCCGAGGGGAAACCCGCCGACCGGACCGACATGCCCGAGATCCTCTGCGAGAATTTGATCCCATTTCAGTATATATGCATATATCGATGTCTGGGTTTATTGTCGGGCCGAACCGTTCCAAGCGCCTGGCCTGTATTCTCACTGTGTAACCGGTCAGGGTGCCTTGCGAAGCGCTTCTGCAACCAATGCAGCTACCTCGGCTCGAGTTGGATGCCACCCGTCGTAGTACCCACGGGACAACTGGGCGATGAGCGCGTTCCGTCGTCGACGACTCAACGGCTTGAGGAGGTCGGCAAAGCGGTCGGCGATGTTGGGGACCGGAGGGGCTATGTCCGAGTCCGGCTGACAGCTGTTCACGGCATTGGGTTCCGGGCGGGTCCTGATGTCCTGCGCCGAAGTCCAACTGGCTGGTTCATTCGGTAGTGGAATCATTTTTAGTGGAGCGGCACTTCTTCGGTGGAACCCTGCGGGGCGGGGTGCCGCTGGCCGGGGGTGAGGGCGGTGGCGACCTTGTCGAAGTGGTCGGTGCAGACCTCGGCCTGATGCCTGGCTGTACGGGCCAGAAACTTAAAGTCCGTCACTTCGCCGCGCCATACTCGTCGTCCGTCACGTGATCTAGCCAGGTGACAACTTCGCCCTGGCCGTCAGCCTCCTGCATGGCGACGTGTGCCATGAATCGGGTCGGAGTCGCTCCGTGCCAGTGTTCTTCGCCGGGTTCGATATAGACGATGTCGCCGGGGCGGATCTCAACCGGGTCACCGCCGCGGCGACTTACCAGTCCGATGCCGTCGGTGACGTAAAGCGTCTGTCCCTTCGGGTGCGAATGCCACGCCGTGCGTGCGCCCGGCGCGAAACGCACGTGTGCGCAGCCGACCGCTGATTGCTCGTCGGGGCTTCGGATGTAGTCGACGAAGACTGTGCCGGTGAACCAGTCGGTGGGACCGTGTCCAGTCTCGCCGGAGCTCTGGGTTACTTTCATGCTTGCTCCTTGATGTTGCTGACCTTTGATCAATTGCTTTTAGCGTCGTGGCCCCTGGTGCGGTGTCTCTCGCCCGGCCAGGCCCTTGCCGGCAAGAAAGTCGGCCACGATGTCGGCCACCGCGACGTTGTTGAGATCGGCCATCGGGAAATGGGTGTTCCCTTTCAGCCCGGCGTCTGGCAGTTGCAGGAATGTGGCATCGCCGCCGCGATGGTTCACCGCGGCGACGAATTGGTGGGATCGCTCACGCACGAGCCGCCAGAGCTCGACGCCGTAGTTGGTGTGCGGTTCATTGGCGATGTTGTCGGCCAAAATGACGAGGATGGGCTTGCGGGTCAGCTCAGCGAAATCCTCGGCGGGCACCAGTTGCGGCGCCATGAATGAGGCCAGCAACTCGTCATCCGTGGGAACGTCGGGGGGTGGCTCGTCGTCGGGAAACGCGAATTCACCGCCTTCGATGGTAATAACGGCCTTGACGTCGGGTTTTTTCATTGCGGTTACCCATCCGTACTGGGCGCTGTGCGAGTGACACACCAACACCGATGGGCCTACCTTGTCGACCAATTCCCCGACGGCGCTGCCCATGAGTTCTCTATGGGCTGCGTCGGGAAAAGGCTCCGGCCCGGTGTTCGGTGTCTGCTGACACAAGAACTGGCGGATCGTTTCGGGATCGGTCGGGAATTGGGTGCCTGGGTAGAACTCCGGCGCGTTGGGCGGTTCCCACAAGCCCAGCCGAAAGGTGTTCCATGCGGTGGCTTCACTTTCCAGCGGCGGGTGGGCTTCGTGCGCGGCCGACTCGTCGTGCTCCAAGGCCACCCGGCCAGCGCGGCCACGACGTGGCTGATCGATGATGTACAACGGCCAGTCCCGGCGGGTGAAGATCTGCCAGAATCCTTCCCGCCCATCCGGTGTGGACTCCCACGACTTGCCGGACTGGCCGATACCGTGCCAGAAGATGAGTGGGACCTGCCGAGCGGCCTGCGGGATGAAGTACTGGGCGTAACCGTGGTCGCCATGGCACGTGTCGCCGAGGTCGTTCTTGAGCACCCGGCCGCTGAAGAAGAAGCTGCCCATGGTCCTTAGCGTGATCGGTGACTGCTCCGGGGGGTCGTTGTGGCCGGGCGTCGTCATGAGTCAATCTCCCTCTCGAAATGACTGCTGTGCAATATCAGGATGGGCGGGCCTTGAAGTTCCGGCCAGCGCGTGGTGCCGCGTTAGTGCCGGCCTCCGTGGGACGGGATGCCGACGGTATTGCCACCGTCCACCGGAAGAACCGCTCCGATAATGAAGCTGGCGTCTTCTGATAAGAGGAAGGCGATGGCGGCCGCGACTTCCTGCGGCTCGCCAGTTCGACCGATCGGGTGGGCCGCCCGCATTTGCTCGACATTGCCTGGGTCCTCGAACATCGTTGCAGTCATCGGCGTCCGGATCATGCCGGGTGCGACTGCGTTGACCCGCACGCCACGCGGAGCCAGCTCCAGTGCCATCGTTTGCGTAATCCCCACCACCCCGTACTTCGAAGCCACGTAGCTGAGCCGATTCGGTACCGCCCGGATTCCTGCTGCCGAAGCGACATTGACGATTGCGCAGCCGTCGCCGGCCAGTCGGGCAAAAGCCTGGCACATGAACACGGTTCCAGCGAGGTTGACAGAAAGCACTCGGGTCAACTCTTCCGGTGTCACGTCCAGGATGTTCCCGACGCCCCGGATTCCGGCACTGTTGACCAGCCCGTGGAGTGGGCCGAACTGCTCGTCTGCGGTGGCGATCACGTCCGCGACCCGTGCAGGATCCGACACGTCCACAGAGACCGGATGTATTCGGTCCTGGTCCGTCAAGTCGCTCATTGCTGCTACGACGTCCGACAGGTTCAGATCTGCTGCAACGACCGTGGCGCCTTCGTCATGGAGCCTCCTGACGGTCGCCGCACCGATGCCGCTGGCCGCGCCGGTAACGATGACCGTCCTGTCCCGAAAGCGTTCCATCTGGGGGCACTCCTTCTGTGATGAGAGTCAAGCAAGTTCGCCGCTCACTTGCGGCGTGACCACTGATCGTGGGTGATGCAGGCCGCTCGATCGCCAACAACCGGTACTGCTCGATCCGTGCGGACCGTGACTGCATCGGCCACACGGTTCGCGAACCGGAAAACCGAGTCGCCAAGCTGTCGGCAGGCTGGATCGCAATTCGGGCGGGTCAACCTAGGTGCGGATCGCCGTCAGCGTGGTGGAAACGAGCGTGCAGGGCCGATCCGAACGATTGCTCCATGCGTGACGTGTGCCTCGCTGGACGAGGCAGTCGCCAACCTGCAATAGGGTTTCGCCCTCCTCCATGACGACCCACATCTCACCGTCCACGACCGTCACGATGTCAATCGTGTCCGTGCGATGCATCCCGGCGACTTCACTGGGCGGCGCATCGCCCTGGTCCCCGTAGAGCTCCTGCAACGACGCCTGGTACGCCGCAGCCTGCCCGGGGTCGACGTCTTTCTCGGGTGGGAAGACGGCGACCCGCACGCTGACGCCTGCAGGGGTGGGCGCCACGAGGTCGGCACCTTCGTGCGGTTCGTCTTGTACCTGCGCGGGCAGGGAGTCGGCGCGCCATACCTCCGCCACAACACTGCCGGTTGGGCGGCGGACCCACGTTGGCGTTTCGCCGTCGCTGACGATGACGGAACGGCCCTTTGCGTTGACGCCGGTGACGACTCGGCGGGTCAACTTCGGTCGAGGTTCCGATGACATCTATTCTCCTTCAACGTACGGTGCGACAGGCGCAGTCATCCGGCGGGCGCCGCAGATCCTTGGGCTGGCGTCGTGTCCGGCGATTTTCTGCTCGACGGTTGGTCGGAGCTGCGTAGGGTCTGGAGCTGGATTCCTCGGGCCTTGCGTTCTCGGGCCCTGGTGGTGAAGGTGGCCAGCACGACGCTGATGACCAGGGCGGCGCCGTTGAACATCTGGGTGACGCTGGCTGGGGCACCCATCAGCGTGAAGCCGTCCACGGCTACCGCCACGAGGAAGAGGCCGATGATGGTGCCCCAGACGTTGTAGTGCCCCGGGTCGATCGCGGTTCGGCCCAGGAAGACAGCAGCCAGGGCGGGGAACAGATAGGAAATCGCACTGGTCGCGTCCCCGCCGCCGTTGGTCGAGGTCAGTAGGGCGCCGGCCACCCCTGCCAGCACCCCGGAGAGCACGAACGTCAGTCCAATTGACCGGCGGGTCCGGATTCCAGCCAGGTTCGCCGCCGTCTCGTTGCTGCCGATGGCCGCGAGTTTGCGCCCGAAGGGCACTTGGGTCAGGAAGTACCAGACAATGAGGGCGACGACGATCAGCAACCAGAAGGGACCAGGGATTCCTAGCCATTTCTTGGTTGTCCAGAGCGAGAACTCCAGGGGTATGTTGCTGGCGATGGTCGTCCCGCCCGTGTAGAGGGCCAGGGCGCCCGCCCAGAAAATGTACGTACCGAGCGTCGTGATGAATGCGTCGAGGTTGAGCACCGAGACCAGGAAGGCGTTGAGCGCACCGGCGAGCGCACCGACGGCGACGCCGGCCGCCAAGCTGACAGCGACGGACTGACCGTACTCGGACATGAGGGTGGCGACGGTGACGTTCGACAGGCCGGCGATGGCTGCGACCGAGAGGTCGAAATAGCCGGCAATAAGTGGCAGCACCATCGCCAGAGCAATCAGACCGGTCACGGATTGGTAGGCCAGAATGTTCTGGATGTTCACCAGTGTCCGGAAATCTTCGCCCGTGCTGGGGATCACCGCGAAGATCGCGATGAGGATGACCAGGAAGATAGGGAGTCCGGTTCGTTCGAGCAGGGCACCGAACCTTGGCTGACGGTCGCCGGCCGGATGAGTTTGTAGCGCGGTGTCGCTCATAGTTTTTCTCTGCTCTCCATGTGGACCAGCTGGTTGAGCCGGTGGGCAGTGAGCTCTTCGGAACCCACGTGGGCGATGAGCCGCCCATTGCGGAGCACGATCGCGCGGTCGACGAACTGCGCGAGTTCCTCCATGTCTGAGGTGACGACGACAGCAGCGCCACCCGCGGCGGTGACGCTTCGTACGGCCGAATAGATGTCGGCTCGAGCTCCGACGTCCACGCCTTGACTTGGCTCGTCGAGCAGCAGCACTGAAGCGTCCCGGCGAAGCCAGCGCGCGAGGATCGCTTTCTGCTGGTTGCCGCCGGACAGTGTCCGCATGCGGACCGAGCCGGACGGCGCTTTGACCTTGAATTTCGCCCGTAGCGCGGCGGCGTCCTGCCGTAACTGTGCCCGGCGAAACCCGAAGCCTCTCCAATAGCGGCTCAGGACGCTGATGTCCATGTTCTCGTCCACGCTCATGTCGAGGAATGCGGCACCACGGGAGCGGTCTTCGGGGATCATGACGACACCGGCCTCGATGGCCTTGTCCATGCTGGTGAAATTGGTGGGTCGACCATGCAGCGTAATTTGACCGGCGCTCTTTTTCAGGCCTCCGTAAATCGCGCTGAGCAGCTCGGTGCGGCCGGAGCCCAGTAGCCCGGCCACCCCGAGAACCTCACCTGCATGCACCTGAAAGCTGACGTCTTGGACCGGCCCGGCGCTGAGGTCGGCGACCGTGAGGACCGGTTCGCCTACCGATGTTGTGGCTCGCCGCTGTCGGATTTCGTCTGCGGGGCGGCCCACGATCGACTCGATGAGCTCGTTTTCGGTCAGCGTCTGGGTGCGATGGTCCTTGAAGACGCGTCCGTCGCGCATCACCGTGACCCGGTCGGTCACGGCCAGCACCTCGTCGAGCCGGTGACTGACCAGGATGATGGCGTGCCCCATCGACGCGAGCTGCCGAACGACAGACAGCAGCAGCTGCACCTCAGCCGCTGGAAGTGCGGCGGTGGGTTCATCGAGCGCGACGATGCATCGGCCGTCCTTGACGTCCTGGAGGGCGGTCGCGATCGCAACTTGAGTTCGCACCGAGACTGGCAGGTCCCGCACCAGGGTGTCCGGTTTGGCCTTGATGTCGAAGCGCTCGATCAGCTCGTGCGCACGTCGCCTGACGTTGCCCCAGGCGATCCGGTTGGGCCGCGACGTGGGATAACTGCCGCCGAGCATCATATTCTCGGCCACGCTGAGGTCCAGGTACAGCGGCGGATCCTGGTGCACCACCCGGAAGCCGAGTTCGTAGGAGGTCTTGGCGGTCAGTTCGCTCGCGTCCAATTCCCGCCCGCCCAGCGTCACTCGCCCCTTGTCGGCCGGCACCACGCCGGAGAGGATCTTGATCAAAGTGGACTTTCCGCATCCATTGCCACCACACAGAGCGTGCACTTCGCCGTAGCGGATTTGAAGAGAGACGTCGTTGAGGGCCTGGGTACCGGGAAAAACCTTGCAGAATCCGTGTATCGATAGCGCCACTGAGTCGTCGGTTGCTCCGGCGACGCCGGTGGGAGCGGCGCCACCATCGCCCTTGTCGGTACCCGCCATCAATCTGCCGGTACCGGGTGCGCCGGGTCCCAGCGCGCCCGCCGACCCGGCAGTCCGTTCACCGCTGCCGTTGACACTCATTGCTAGCCCACTCCCCAGGCGGACTTATAGGCGGCCTTGAAATCGACCTTCGTCTGATAGCTCACTCCAGGCTCCGCCGGCATGTTGTTGTCCTTGTTGATCGACACGAAGCCAAGACCCTCCGGTGCCGAGGGCTCGTTGTTGAAGTGACGATTGAGCTGGTCGATCGCTGCCCAGGACACCCACTCATCGGAACGCGCGACCCCCTCCGCATACATCTGATCGGAGCGGATGAGGTCGAGCGCAGGTGCTGTACCGATGCCGGAAACCACCTTGGCGGTGCTGCCGCTCTGCTGAACCGTCTTGGCGCCCCCACTGAGCACGGCATTGGTGTCGAACGGCCACCACACGTAATCGGCGTCTGGATGCTGGATCAGCGCATTGCGCAGCGCGGTGACCCACGGACCATTCGGCGCGAGATCGGTGACAGTCCAGGGCACGTCGGCAACAACCTCGCACCCGGAACATTTCGCGAACGACTCCTCGAACCCGGCCTTCAATAGGTCGAACTGCGGATCGCCTTCACCGAACGCCGTGATCACCTTCGCCTGACCGCCGGAATCGGCGGCGATGAAATCGGCGGACACCTGACCCCAGCCGGTCCACCAGGACTTGTTGTCGGGGTACTCATCGCTGTAAACCATCGGAACGGTGAACAGTGCTGGACCGGTCCCGGCGTCCGAACAGTCAGTGGTCTCCACACCGATCACTGGCACGCCCTGGTCCTTGGCCCGCTGCAGCTCAGGCTGGTCGGTTGTGCACGAGAACGCGTTCTGCACGATGGCATCCGGCTGAGCGGCGAGCGCGGTGCGCATGGCGGTTGCATAGCCGTTGGCCGTATTGAGGTTCCCGTCGGCGAGGTGGAACGTCCAGCCGAGCGCCTCCGCGGCCTCCTGGCCCGCAGCCGCGTAGGCGGCGCAGGACTCGGCCTGCTGCCCGCAGGAGATCCACCAGATGTCCTTATCTTTGGCTCCGGGTGGAGACGACGCCGGGGGGTTTCCCTCATTCCCTTGGAAAAGTTGTTCGAGGGTGGGTGTCCCGCTCGCCGAACTGGCACCGGTTGCCGCCGAGCCCGCGCTGCTCGCCGACGACGAGGCGGAGCTGCTCAAAACCGCCGTTGAGGCGGAGCTGCTCGCCGTGGTGGAACCGCCACTGCAAGCGCCGAGCAAGATCGCCGACAGTGCAACGCCAACCGCCACCGCGGTCAGACGCTGATTACTCAGCCGAGCCATGGAACCTCCCAATAGACGGTCGGAGCGCACCTTTGCGCCCCGTCGCGGACTCAGTGCAAGGATCTGCGCGAACATCCAGCGTCCGGCATCCTGTATGTCTGTCCCGTATTTCGTTCTTGACCGTAACGCAGGTCACTGGCCTGCACAAGCCTCGCAACAGCAAAATCGCGCCCCCCGTTGATCGGCTCTGTGGTCGACGTGCGTGGAGAGGCCCACCACATCCGGACAGGCCAGCCCCGGCCTGTCATGCCGCAGTTACCGTGACCGTCGATGGGGACGCCCGGTTCTAGGTTTGGGGTCACCGGCAACGACGGACTCGCCGACGGTGGCAGCCGGAGGGTGCCGAGCTCAGCTGCCCTCGGGACATTGCCTGACGACTCGCCAGGGGTCATCTGAGCCGCGCTTCGGCGAGCCAAGGAACGAGCAACGATCGGCAACCGCCGGGTCAGCGTCGGGGGAAGCGGTCCTGAGATCGTGACGCCGTGAATGTCTCGACCGGGTTTGCACGTCTGTCGGTGCCGTTGTCGATTCAGTCCCGCCGTCGCCCGAGGACCTGTTCGGGACCGGCATGACTCTCATGTTGGGGCCAGCACGACCGACCCGATAGCCGTCAGCCGTGCTCAGGATCCCCCGAACGGTAACCTGAGCACGGAGATTATGACCGGGAGTCCGGTCCGGCGGCGCGATGGACTGCCACAGTTGTGCATTGAACAGACCGTCGGCGGGTGATCCCATCGATCATGCCCGTGCGCCTCAGCCAGGTGCCCACAGCGGGTGTTCTTCTTCGTACTTGAACGACAGACGGAGTCCGGTCCGGTACGTGATCTCACCGGCGTCGCTGATTCGCAGGTCCTGTTCAACGACCTCGGCGACCCGCAGATCGCGTATCGACGCCCGGGCGGTGGTGATGGCAGTCGCCGCGGCGTCCTCCCATGATGTCGTGCTGGTTCCCACGATGTCGATAACTCTGTAAACGCTCATTGCATCCTT
>Ga0164306_10000615_pt1 | contig 14901 bp, 16 predicted proteins | sample Whisoiple_242_MG_FD_110213 | JGI IMG/M metagenome (GOLD analysis project Ga0164306, IMG submission 110213) | Soil microbial communities amended with fresh organic matter from upstate New York, USA - Whitman soil sample_242_MG | ecosystem: Environmental > Terrestrial > Soil > Unclassified >... | reverse complement strand
GGCCGTTGATGACGGCGAAACCCAGACCCGCCACCAGGATCGCGACCAGGCACCAGTACGGCGAGCGGGTCGACGCGAGTTTGATGCGTTCGGCATTGACCAGTGTCATCGCAGGTCACCCTCCAACTGGGCATTGCCGGGTGCGTCGAACGACGGCGAGGCGGGTGGCGGACCGCCCGGGCCGCCCCCGGAATCGGAATACTCCACCGAGTCGGCGGTCAGTTGAATGAACGCCTGCTCCAGCGATCCGGATTGTCGGGCCAGTTCGTGCAGGGGCAGTCCGGCCCGGAAGGCGATGTCGCCGATCTGCTCGATCGGTGCCTCGTTGACCTCGAGAGCATCATCCAGATCAGTGATCTCGAGGCCGGCCGCCTGCAATGCGATGCGGAGCTGGGCGAGTTGCGGCGAACGGACCCGGACCGAGGAGCGGGTGGACCGGGCGATGAAATCGGCGGTCGACGAGCTAGCGATCAGCTTGCCGGCGCCGATGACGATCAGATGGTCTGCGGTCAGCGCCATCTCCGACATCAGGTGCGAGGACACCAGGACCGCCCTGCCCTCGGCCGCCAGGTCCTTCATCAGGGTGCGGATCCAGAAGATGCCCTCCGGATCGAGGCCGTTGACCGGCTCGTCGAAGATCAGGATCTGCGGATCCCCGAGCAACGCGGCAGCCAGCCCCAACCGTTGCTTCATTCCCAGCGAGAACTTGCCGGCCGCCCGGCCGGCGACCTTGGTCAATCCCACCGTGTCCAGCACCTTGTCGACGCGCTTGGCGTTGATGTTGTTGGTGGCGGCCAGGAAGCGCAGATGCGATCGAGCGGAACGGTTGGGATGGATCCAGTTCGCGTCCAGCAACGACCCGACCTTGGTCAACGGCTTCGATAAATTGTCATAGGGTTCACCGAATATCAGGGCCCGGCCCTTGGTCGGCGTGTCCAGCCCGAGAATCATCCGCATCGTCGTCGATTTGCCGGCGCCGTTCGGACCCAGAAACCCAGTGACCGTGCCCGTCCGAACGGTGAACGACAAATCATTCACCACGGTGGCGCTGCCGTACTGCTTGGTCAGTCCGATCACTTCGATCATCGCGCGTTTCCCCCTCGGCACAGTGAAAATCAACTCCTGCCCCGGAGTCTGACTGCGAAAGGCGGAAAAAGCCAATAGACCCAGGACTACAGTAAGCCGAGCAAACTGTGCAGAATTCCGAGCCGATTCACATCCCTGGGCGGCAACCAGCTCCATCGAATGCAGCCTTGCGGCATTTGCTCGCCCACATATTCGGCGTCACTGCCGACGCCGTCGATCGTGTGCGACGACCGCCGGTGCATCCATTTCATACCGAGGAAATACAGACCGTGCATCGCACCGATACCTCTGACGTGGTCTGATTGACCCGTCTGATGGAGCGCCGGGGCCGGCAACCAGCGATGGCCGATCAAGGTTGCCGGTCGCCACCACCAGCATGCGGCACCACATCTCACCCATCGTGGTCCGCAGCCGCCACCCATCGTCATCGGGGAACGCCGCGAGTACGTCGACCCCGGTTCGCACCGGGGCGTCCGCGCCGTAGCGCCGCAGGAAGGCGGCCACCTCGGACCCGGTCATGAAGCCGTCCGGTTCGGATCCGCGGTTGTGGTGACCCGGGGGGCGGGTCTGCCCATTCGGGCTGAGCAGGGTGCAGGAGTCCCACCGTTCGGTGTCCTATTTGTGGGCGATGCCAACGCGTTCCAGGACGACATGGTCGATTCCACGCATCCGCAGGCAGGCACTCACGGCCAGGCCAGCCTGGCCCGTTCCGAGGACAATGCAGTCGACGATGTCCATCTCGATCGCCCTTTCTTCCGTTGGATTGTGATCCGACGGTAGGAGCGGTCGACGGCGGGTTCGTCGGGAATGGCCACCCAGTTCGGACACCCCGGTGCTCAGATCGCAACCGGTGCGGTTACCAGTCCTCGGGGAGGTCGGTGAGTGCCTCAGCCAGTTCGCTGCAGAGCCGAAGGGCGCGCAACGTCCATTCCCGGTCGGCGCCCGCCAACCCGCAGGTGGGTGTCGGAACGACGCTGGCGGCCAACAGGTCCCGGGCGAAGCCGAGCCGGTCCCAGGTCTGCAGCAATGGCGCCGCCCACCGACGCAGCGGCGTCCTCGGTGCGCCGGGTGCGACCGATGGGACAACCCCGGCGAGCAGGATCGCACCGGTCTCGATCGCCTCGCCGATCGGGTCAAGGGCCGCCGCAGTACTTCCGAGCACGGTCAGGTCGACGGAAAGGGCATCGAATCCCGACGCCCGCAGGAGCCGCAGCGGTGCCCCCGGATGACAGCTGTGGGCGATCGACGGTCGGTCGCCGAGCGAGTCGGTCAACCGGGACAGCACCTCGATCGCCCGCACCGACGGGACCGCAGCGACCATCCCGAAACCACTTGCGGTGGGCAGGCTTCCGGACAACACGGTGGGCAGCGCGGGTTCGTCGATCTGCACCACGATCCCAGCGCCGGGTACCCGGGCGGCGATCTCCCCGATGTGCGCGGACAGCCCCTCGGCCAGCGAGTCGGCGAGATCGTCCACCGCTCCGGCGTCGGTCAGCGCGCGATGGCCGGACGGCACCTCGAGCATCGCAGCGAGTGTCCACGGCCCGCACACCTGCACCTTGACCCACTCGGCACCCGCATAGTGCTGTTGCACGGCGTCGGCGTCCCAGGCCAGGAAGTCCTTCGCGCGGGAGGTGTCCCGGCCCGGACGACGGGAGATGCGCCAGCCGGATGGCACCACCTCACCGTAGATGTCGACCAGCATGCCGACCGCGCGCCCGACCATGTCGGCGCCGACCCCGCGGTCGGGGAGCTCCACCACGTGCGGGAGCGTCGATAGTTCGTTGGCCACGATCGACGTCGATTCCTCGGCCGATGTCCCTGGCATGGAACCGACGCCGGTGGCGGCGCTGCGGTGCCACGCCCGCTTGACCGGGAACATCTCGACCAGCGGTGCGTTGTCCGCGGGTTCGGCGACGTGGATCTCCGGCATCAGGCGGCCCGGACCATGGTTCCGGCGGCGATGACGAATTCGTCGGCCGGGTCGTAGAGCACCACTGTCTGACCCGGCGCGACACCGCGGACGGGTTCGTCGAGGGTGAGTCTGAGCCGACCGTCCACCAGGTCGGCCGAACCGGCGACGGCACCGCCGTGTGCGCGCAGTTGAGCCACCGTCCGCAGCGGGAATTCCGGTTCCCCGCCGCCGGGGAAGACGACCCGTTCCGCGGTGATGACGCTGACGTCCAGACCGGTCGCCGGACCGACGGTGACGGTGCCTGACACCGGTTCGATGCCCAGGACGTACCTGGGCCGGCCGTCCGCCGCCGGCCGCTGCAGGTTCAATCCCTTGCGCTGACCGATCGTGTAGGCGAAGAACCCGTCGTGCTGACCCAGCACGTCGCCGGTCTCGGCATCGACCACCGCTCCCGTTCTGGCACCGAGCTTGTCGACCAGGTAGCCGTGGGTGTCGCCGTCGGGGATGAAGCAGATGTCGTAGGAGTCGGGCTTGGCGGCGACCGCGAAACCGCGGCGCGCGGCCTCCTGCCTGACCTGCTGCTTGGTCAGTTCGCCGAGCGGGAACATGCTGTGCTGCAACTGCTCAGGAGTCAGCACCGCCAGTACGTAGGACTGATCCTTGGCCATGTCGACGGACCGGTGCAGGACCCCGTCCAGCAACCGGACGTGGTGCCCGGTGGCCACCGCATCGAAGCCGAGCGCGATCGCCCGGTCCAGCAGTGCGGCGAACTTGATCTTCTCGTTGCACCGCAGGCACGGGTTCGGGGTCCGTCCGGCGGAGTACTCGGAGAGAAAGTCGGCAACCACGTCCTCGAGAAAGTCCTCGCTGAAGTCCCAGACGTAGTAAGGGATCCCGAGCAGGTCGCAGACCCTCCGGGCGTCGAACGCGTCCTCGACCGTGCAGCAGCCGCGGGATCCGGTGCGCAGGGTTCCAGGGTTGCGGGACAGCGCCATGTGCACGCCGGTCACGTCATGACCGGCATCCACCGCCAACGCCGCCGCAACGGCGGAGTCGACCCCGCCGCTCATCGCGGCCAGTACGCGCATCAGCGGCCGGCCGAGGCGTCAGCGGCATCGGGGCGGATGCCGGGCAGGTCCGTCATCGCCGCCGGCTTCCGGCGAGTGCTGCCCGGCGAGCGCGGTCGACCACCGCCGGGATGACCTCGGCCACCGCCAGGACGTCGACGGGAGTGGAGGTGTGCCCGAAGGAGAACCGGAGCGCGCCGCGGGCGGTCTGTTCGTCAAGGCCCATGGCCAGCAGGACATGTGACGGCCTGGCAACACCGGCCGTGCACGCAGAACCGGTCGAACATTCGATCCCGTTGGCGTCCAGCAACATCAACAGCGAGTCGCCCTCACAACCGGGGAATCGCAGGTGGGCGTTCCCGGGCAGCCGGGACGGCGCACCGTCGACCAGCGACTGTCCGGGGTCTCCGGAGAGCACGACGTCGGGAACGAGCGCCGTCACCGCGGCGACCAGGTCGTCGCGCAAGCCGGCGAGCGCCACCGCCCGCTCGGCACGATGGTCGACCGCATCCTGCACCGCGACCGCCAGCCCCACGATTCCGGCGACATCGAGAGTGCCCGAACGCACACCGCGCTCCTGGCCTCCGCCCAGCATCAGCGGAACCGCCGCCACGTCGCGGCGCAGCAACAGCAGGCCGTTGCCCGTAGGCCCGCCGACCTTGTGACCGGTGACGGTGAGCGCGTCGGCCCCGCTGAGACCGAAATCCAGCGGCAACTGGCCGAGGGCCTGCACCGCATCGGTGTGGAACGGGATGTCGTACCCCTTGGCGACCGCCGCCAGCTCGCGGATCGGGTTCACCGTGCCGACCTCGTTGTTCGCCCACATCACGGTGACGACAGCGACGTCGGCGGGATTCTCGGCGATTGCCGCGGCGAGGGTGTCGGCATGAACCCGGCCGAAGTCGTCGACCTCGAGCCAGGTGACCAGTGCGCCCTCGCTGGCGACCAGGAAATCCACCACGTCGAGCACCGCGTGGTGCTCCAGGGCCGCGGCGATGATTCTGCGCCGCGCCGGATCAGCTGACCGCCTGGCGCGGAAGATTCCGGCGACCGCGAGGTTGTCGGACTCGGTGCCGCCGGAGGTGAACAACACCTCGCTCGGCCTGGCTCCCAGCGCCTCGGCGATGCTCTCCCGCGACTCCTCCACCCGCCGCCTGGCCGCCCGACCCGAGCTGTGCAGGGAGGATGCGTTGCCGGTCTGGGACATCGCCTCGGATACGGCGGCGACCACCTCCGGCAGGACCGGGGTGGTGGCGGCGTGGTCGAGATAGGTCATCGCTGTCCAGGGTAGGACGCTGCGCGCGTCGCACCACAATCGGCGACCGGTCTGTCCGTCTCTCGGCCGACTTGCGATCGTCGAATCGTGCGAACGGGCCGAAACCGGTCGAGCTCTGGACCCGTCGGCGTTTCGCGTTGCCGCCGGTGCCGCGGTGATCCACTCTGTTCACGCGGGGCGGCGATGAGGCTGGCCCACCACGAGGGGACGTGCAGCATGGCGATTTCGGTGGATCTGACCAAGGCACTGGACAAGGCTTACGAGAACTCGTCGCTGGAGGAGATCCTGGCCGCCCCGCCGTCGGCGCTGGCGGGCGTGACCGAAGCCGACGACAAGGCATTGGCCGACAACCTGGGCATCAAGACCATCCGCGACCTCGGTTCGAACAAGTACTTCGCGGTCGCGGGTGTCCTGGTGGCGCTGTCCGGCAAGACCGGCTGACCGCCACCCGGTAGGGACGAACGAACCTGCCCCGGGGCGTTGAACGCTCCGGGGCATCGCCATACCCGCCGTGATCGGTTCCGGGCCGGCGCGTTTGCGTCCGATCGAGGGGCGGTGCCTACCGAGCTCCCCCGTTTGTGAAGTCGGCGGACCAGCTGTCCAGCAGCACCAGAAACGCCGGTGTACCGAACGTCTCGCTGGTGGCGGGTGGTCCGCAGATCCTGCCGCCGCGTCGGACCAGGTGCTTGAGCAGCGGTGGAATCTGCGGCACCGCGGCTCGATCCAGCCCGCCGATCGCAACCGGGTTCCTGGGTCGGCACCGGAGTCTGGCCGGGGCCAGCCAACGGTTCAGGCCGAGATCCCAGAAGGACGCGGCGTGGGACGCCCCGTCGACCGGATCGAAGGGCACCGACGCGAGCAGGTAGCGGTAGCCGGTCAGGTGCAGATAGCGGGCGATGCCGTTGCACAGCATCGAAATCGCTGCGCCGTTGCGCTCATCCGTCCGGACGCACACCATCCCGACCTCGACCGTGGAATCGAGCAGCGCTTCCAGCGGCATCAAACCGTAGTCCCGGTCGGCCGCCAGGCCGGTCCCTCTCGGCATGGCATCGTTGCTGTGTGGGGGTAGCAGGCGACAGCTGGCCACCGGCTGCGCCGGGCCGGGCCCGCAGTGCCGCCGGACGATGAGATGGTCGCAGACGTCGTCGATCTCCTCGAGGTCGGCGACATCCGGCTCGGTGCGGCAGGACTCGCGCCGACCGGACAGCACCTGCCGTCGAAGGTGTTGGGCCGCCAGCACATCGGCTGTCCCGGTGGCCAGCCGCAGGTCGTACCCGGCGGCCGGCTCGAGCCGGTCGGTGTCGTGGCGGCCCGGCAGGTCGAGCAGCAGTTCGGATGTCGTCACGCTGCCCGATCATCCTGGTCCCCGGCCAGCGGGGACCGACAATCCGGTGGACTGCTCGTGACGCCCAGGTGAACCTCTGCCGCGCGCCCGCTCGACACGTCAGTGTGGAACATCCGGCCGATCGTCAGCCCTTGCGCTCCTTCACCGCAGCGGTGAGCTGCGGAGCCACCTTGAACAGGTCACCCACCACACCGAGGTCGGCAATCTCGAAGATCGGTGCGTCGGCGTCCTTGTTGACCGCGACGATCGTCTTCGAGGTCTGCATTCCCGCGCGGTGCTGGATCGCCCCGGAGATCCCCAGGGCGACGTAGACCTGCGGCGAGACGGTGGTTCCGGTCTGCCCGACCTGGAACTGCGGCGGGTAGTAACCGGAGTCGACCGCCGCCCGGGACGCACCGACCGCACCACCCATCGAGTCGGCCAGTTCCTCCACGACATGGAAGTTCTCGGCCGATCCGACGCCCCGGCCGCCGGACACCACCACGGAGGCACCGGACAGATCAGGGCGATCACCAACGGGCTCGGGATGATCGGCGACCACGACGGCCGAGATGGCTGGGTCGACAGTCACCTGAACGGAGACGACCTGCGGGCTCGCCGCAACCGGTGCCGCTTCGATGGATCCCGGGCGCACCGAGATGATCGGCGTGCCCAGCCCCACCCGGTACCGCACCGTGTAGGACCCGCCGAAGACCGAATGGGTGGCAACCACCACACCGTCCTCGTCCGTGACGTCGACGGCATCGGCGAGCAGACCCGACTCCAGCCGAACGGCCAGCCGGCCGGCGATCTCCCGACCCTCGACGGTCGCCGCGAGCAGGATCGCGGCGGGTGCCGCCGTGGCCGCCGCGGCGGCCAACCCGGCCACTGCGGGAGTCACCAGGAACCCGGCGGCCTCGTCGGACTCGGCCGCGTAAACGGTGGCCGCACCCAGCGCGCCGAGCTCGCCGGCCAGTGACTCGGCGGTACCCGGCTTGCCGATCACGACCGCGGCCGGGGTACCGAGGCGCCCGGCGGCGGTGAGCAGTTCACCGGTGACCTTCGCGACCGCGCCGTCGCGGTGCTCCACCAGAACCAGAACCTCGGACATCAGCGGTAATTCCTTCCCTCAATTGGACGAAGAAGAGTGTGTTGAAAGCGGTTGATCAATTGCTGTCGATGATTCGACGTCGAGCTGTGACGTCGGGACGATTCCGATCAGGTCGATGCCGGGTCGGTCAGATCAACCGGGCGGCAACGAGGTACTCGGCAACCCGGGTGCCGCCGTCGCCGTCGTCGGTGATCTTCTCGCCGGATTCCTTCGGCGGCCGGGGCGCACCGTCGACCACCTGGGTCGAGGCGTTCGCCAGACCGGTCGTTGACGGATCCAACCCGAGATCGTCGACGGTCAGCGTCGTCATCGGCTTCTTCTTCGCGGCCATGATCCCCTTGAACCCGGGGTACCGCGGCTCGTTGATCTTCTCGGTGACCGAGACGACCGCCGGCAGCGTGGCGGTGACCTCGCTGTACCCGCCGTCGCGCACCCGCTCGGCGCGCAGCGTCGTGCCGTCGATCTCGAGTGTCCGCACCGAGGTGATCTGCGGGAGACCCAGTCGCTCGGCGAGCATCGACGGCACCGACCCGGTGCGTCCGTCGGTCGATTCGTTGCCCGCGATGATCAGGTCGGCCGCAAGAGTGCGCAGGGCCGCCGCCAGCGCGGCGGAGGTCTGCAGCGCGTCGGAGCCGGCCAGACCGTCGTCGCTGATGTGCACGGCCTTGTCGACCCCCATCGCCAACGCCTTGCGCAACGCGTCGGTCGCCCGGTCCGGTCCCATCGTGACCACCGTGACCTCGCCGCCGTGTTTCTCCGTCAACTGCAGCGCCGCCTCGACGCCGCGGGTGTCGATCTCGTCGATCACCGCATCGGCGGCCTCCCGGTCCAGCGTCCACTCCGGCTCGGTCAGGGTGCGCTCGGACCAGGTGTCGGGGACCTGCTTGATCAGAACTGCGATGTTCATCGCCAGGATGACCTTTCATTCGTTCGGGTGCGGGCCGGCAACACTGTGGGCCACCCCGTCTCGACCAAGGGCCAGACCATCATGCCCTGCGGCCCCGGAACCCATCCGTGCCAGCTAAGTTACTCGCCAGTAGCTTACTCGGATTCCGGTCGGCCGGCGACAAGTGGCAGGCTGGGGCCATGTCCACAGTCCCGGCGTCCAGCAACATCATGCTCGCGGGCACGATGGTCGCCTTCTTCTCGACCTGCCTCGTCCTGACCTTCCAGGCACCGCCCATCTGGTGGGTGATTCCCGCCGTGTCGGCCGGGGTCGTCGTGATCATCGCGACTTTCCGATACCGACGGCATCGCCGGATGAAAGACGCCCTGCACGGCGCGCAGCTGTGACCGGGCCGTCCGGGCCGGTACCGGTGATCATGGACTGCGACACCGGGATCGACGACGCGTTCGCGGTGATGTTCGCCGTCCGCCATCCCGGAATCGACCTCCGCGCGATCACCTGCGTTGCCGGGAACTCGACGGTCGACCGGGTGGTGGCCAACACCCGATACGTGCTGGACGCGGCCGGTGCCGGGGAGATTCCCGTCGGTCGAGGCGCGTCGTCGCCGCTGTTGGTGGCCGCACCGGAATCCGGGAGCTTCCACGGGGCCGACGGGCTCGGCGGATTCTCCCGACCGTCGGACCGGCGGACGTCGTCGCTGTCGGCGGTCGACCTGCTCCGGCACGAACTGCTCGCCGCCGTGGCCAACGGCGAGCCGATCACCCTGATCGCGACGGCACCGCTGACCAACATCGCGCTGCTACTCCGAGCCCACCCTGAGGTCGCTGCCGGGATCGACCGGCTGGTCTTCATGGGCGGATCTGCGTCAGTGGGCAATGTCACGGCGGTCGCTGAGTTCAACATCTTCCACGACCCGGAGGCAGCGGCCATCGCCCTGGCGGCCGCCCGAGATCTGGACATCCCGGTGACGATGTACGGGTTGGACGTCTTCGAGCAGGTCCTCGTCTCCCGGGACGATGCCGCTCGGCTGCGCGCCAGGCTCGACCCTGCCTGCCAGCTGGCCGGAGCCCTGATCGCCTCACAGTGCGACAAGGTGGGCACCGATGCGGTGACCATCGGCGACGCCGGGACGGTCTGCTCGGTGGTCAATCCGGAGGGCCTCCGCACCGAACGACTCGGCGTCCGGGTGGAAACCGGGCACGGCTACACCCGCGGCCAGACCATCGTCGACCAGCGGGCCGATCCCATCGACCACGTCCGGATGCCGCACAGCATTGCGTCGGCCTGGGTGGATGTCGCGTTGGGCGTCGACGCCCGGGGGTATGCCGCGCTGTGGCTGGACACGCTGCTCAGCTGACCTTCGGTGCGGATCAGTCTTCGACGCCGATGTCCTCGTTCCACAGCGACGGCCGGTCGGCGATGAACTCGGTCATCATCCGGGTGCATTCGTCGTCGTCGATCACCACCACCTCGACCCCGCGCGCCCGGAGCAGGTCCTCGCCGCCGTAGAACGTGCGGTTCTCCCCCACGACCACCCGCGGGATCTTGTACAGCAGGATCGCTCCGGTGCACATGTCGCAGGGCGAGAGTGTGGTCACCATAGTGGATCTCGCGTAGACCGTTGCGGGCAACCGGCCGGCGTTCTCCAGGCAGTCCGTCTCGCCGTGCCGGATCGCGCTGCCCAATTGCACGCGCTTGTTCCAACCCGTTGCCAGCACCCCGCCGTCAACGACCAGGGCGGCGCCGATCGGGATGCCGCCCTCGGCGAGTCCCTGTTTGGCGGCTCGTACTGCCGCCGCCAGGTACAGCGAATCGGGTTCGGTCGCAGCGCTCATCACAACCTCCGGGCGTTCGTCAGCGGGCTGTTCGGGACCGACCGGTCATCGAGGTGATCTCGTCCTCGACGGTGATCTTCTGCTGGGCCAGAGGTTACGCGAGCGGCTGAGAGCGACGGTCGGGTCATTCCGGTCACCGGTCGCCGATCATCTCCAGCAGAGCGTCCACCGCGGCGGCGCCACCGAGCCCGGACACCCCGCCACCCCTTCGACTGCCGGCCCCGGCCAGCAAAATCCTTGTGCTGCCCAGGATCTCGACACCGTGACGGGCAGCAGGGGTGTCCGCAGGGTAACCGTCCGCCAGCCAGGGCCAACTCAGGTCGTCGTGGAAGATGTTGCCGCCGGGCATGCCGAGGCTTTGTTCCAGGTCGACGGGTGAGGAGATGTCCAGGCAGGGTTCTCCGGCGGCATCCCTTGCCAGGCAGTCCAGCAGCGGTTCGGCGAGGTGTCGTTGCAGCGCGATCAGCGCGGCCTGCGCTGCCTGGGCCCGAGCGGCATCGGCGTCGTTGCGGAACAACTCCACCGGGGTGTGCAGCCCGAACAGGGTGAGCGTGGCACCCGGAAACCCGCCGAGGATCGAGGGGTCCGCCAGCGAATGGCAGTAGACCTCGGCGGGCACCACTGCCGGGAGTTGACCACCCGCGGTGGTGGCGTAAGCCGCCTCGAGGTCCCAGAAGCCTTCGTCCAGGTGCATGGTGCCGGCGAACGCCGTTCGTGGATCGAGCCCGGAGGCGAGCCGGGGCAACCGGTCGAGCAAAATGTTGATCTTGATCTGGGCGCCGGTCGGGATCTCGGTCGCCCGGTTCAGCCAGCCGTCGACGATGGCCGGAGCCACCGCGGCAAGCAGGTGGGAGCCGGCGATCTCGATCTCCCCGCCGCCGGCAGAGCCGGTCACCCGCACCTGCTGCGCCGTCTCGTCGACGTGCAGAACCTCGACGCCACAGCGGATCTCGACACCCAGCGCGCGGGCTCGCGCAAGCAGCGCGTCAGTCAGCGCGCCCATACCACCGATCGGCACCATCCATTCCCCGGTGCCGCGGCCGATCAGGTGATAGAGGAAGCACCGATTGGCCAACAGGTCCGGATCGAACAACGAGGTGTGGGTGCCGATCACCCCGTCGGTCGCCACCACGCCGCGGACGGTGTCGTCGCGGAACCGCCGGACGATCATCTCGCCGAGCGGCTTTTCCACCACATCGGTCCAGATCTGTTCGCCGGCAGCAGCGATGACCGCGTCCCGGACATCCCGCCGGCGGCGCAACGGCCCGGTCATGGTGGGTGCGATGACCCTGGCCATGTCATGCATCTCGGCATAGAACTGGCGCCAGCTGCGGTATTCGGAGTCGCTGCCGGTGAGCTCCCTGAACGAGTCCTCCGTCGCCGCCCCCGGGTCACGTTCCACCAGCAAGCCGCGCGGGGTTCCGCCGCGAGTGACCGGGGTGTACGACGAAATGCCGCGTATCGCGAACGTCAGGTCGATACCGAGCCGGTGGATCAGCTCGTCGGGGAACAGCGCGATGAGGTAGGAATAACGACTGAGCCGCGCCGCGTGCGGCGGGAACAGCTGGGCACCCACGGTGGCACCGCCCGGAGCTCCGGAACGCTCCAGGACCGTCACCCGCAGCCCCGCCTGAGCGCCGAGAATCGCTGCCACCAGACCGTTGTGGCCGCCGCCGACAACCACCACGTCAGTGTCGTCCATCTGCAACACCTGCTCTCTCGCCCGGTCGGGCTCCATTCTCCGCCAGTGAGCCCACCGATGGCCCGTCGAGTGGCGCTGGTGGGGTAACGGATTTCAGTTGCTGACGCGTCGCTGGGTGCTCCGGGTCAGCGCGAGGCGGCCTGGATCGCCTGGGCCCTGGCGTACTCCCGGTTCACCGTCTCCAGCACGATCGGCCAGGCCGTCTGCGGCGCCGTTGTCCGGTTGTGGTCGGCGATCTGCCGACGTAGTTCGGTGTTCGTGGCGATCTCGACCAGTGCCTTGGTCATGCCGGCGTCACCGTCGGCGAGCAGTCCCTCACGTCGGTCGGCCACGAATTCGGTGATCCCGGTCCCCCGCATGGCCAGCACCGGCAACCCGGCGCACCTGGCCTCCAGGGCGGCGATCCCGAACGATTCGAGAAACGCGGGTGCGACGAAGAGGTCGGCCTGCCGGTAGATCGACCGCAGCTGGTCCCGATCGATCCTGCCCGCCAGGTCGACGGTGTCACCCATGCCGTTCCGAGAGATGAAGCGGCGCATGCGGGGCATCAACTTGCCGTCCCCGAACACCGACAACCGCAGGGTGACCGGCGATCCCGATTCCCGCAGCTCCCGCTGCGCCGCCAGCACCGCGGACAGCAGTGGCAGCGGTCGTTTGCGGACCGAGAGCCGCATGGTGGAGACGGCATGCACGACGGCGGGGTCGTGATCGGCCGCTTCGACCGTCCAATCTGTGGGGTCCAAACCGTTGGGTACCACGGATACCACCGCCCCGGTCTGCTTGCGCAGGGGTTCGGCGGCCGCCTCGCTCACCGCGTTGAGCGCGATCCGCGCGGCGATCTCGGGTGTGGTCCATGGGGTCAGTATTTTTGGCAACCGGAAGGTCGGTGGCAGGCAGTGCACCGTGACGGCGACCGGGAGGCCCAACTTCAGACCGACTCGCACGCCCGCGGCGGCGAACGGCGACCCGACGCCGGCGTGAACGTGCACCAGGTCGAAATGGCCGCGCCGCAGCGCCTTCTCGATCGGCCTGGAGGGAATCGGGTTGTTGGCGATCTCCGCAGGGATCGGGATCCCGAACCGGTGCACCGGAACGGCGAACGTTCGATCCTTCATCCGCCGCGGCAAAGGGGTCGCGGTGATCACCTCCGGCTGCAGGCCGATTTCCGACTGCCTCCGGGTCAGATCGTTGACCTGCATCTCGATCCCGCCGAGCCGGGGCACGAAACAGTCGGAGATGTGCGCGATCCGCATCGTCCCACCCATCCTGCCGACACCGGCTGCGGGCCGCCCGACCTCGTGCGGTGCTGGTCCGAACCCTGCGACATGCTAGCCCGGTGCCGCACACCGTCGTCTTCTTCCACGCGCATCCCGACGACGAGGCGCTGCTGACCTCCGGAACGATGGCCACACTGTCCGCGCAGGGCCATCGGGTGGTGTTGGTCGTCGCGACAGCCGGGGAAGCCGGACTGGCGGCCGACGAACTCACCGCCGACGGCCACCTCGGTGATCGGCGCCGCGCTGAACTGGAGGCGTCGGCGGCAGCTCTCGGGGTGCACCGACTGGAGGTGCTGGGTTATGCCGACTCCGGATTGGCGCAGGCACCGACGCCCACCCCGCCGACCGGGTCGCCGCCAAGATTCGTCGATGTGGACGTCGACGTCGCCGCCGGACGGCTGGGCGACCTGCTGGTGGCCGAGAACGCAACCGTGCTCACGACGTACGACGCGAATGGCGGCTACGGACACCCGGACCACATCGCCGTGCACCGGGTCGGGGCGGCAGCAGCGGCGTCGGCCGGCACCCCGGTTCTGCTCGAGGCGACGGTGCCCCGTGATCGACTGCTGGCCGCCACCCGCGCGGTGAACCGCCTACTGCCGCCGTCCCGGCGCGTCGACCTGGAGCCCTGGGAGCACGCCTACTCGAGCTCCGCGGACATCACGCATTGCATCGACGTCAGGGGCCGGGCCACGCAGCGCCGGGCCTCGATGCGGGCGCATGCCAGCCAGGCGACGGCCGACAGCGGTCCACGAACGCTGGGGATCTTCACCCGGATCCCGCCGCCGATTTTCGGCTGGGTGTTCGGCCGGGAGTGGTACCGGCTCGCCGGGCCGACCACTATGAAACCGCTCGACGGCAAACGCTTCACCGGGCTGTTCGACACCCTGTGACACGCATCGTTCTCATCGTTTCGACCACGACGGGGCAGGCTGCTGGATCAGGCGGGCGGTGGGCCGGCCCGGCCGCCCTCGGCCAGATCCGATGACTGCGCTGTGACGGCCTCGGCGTCCTGCATCATCTCGCCCACCGAATGGGCAGGCGGCTCGTCCGCGACAGCTGACTGCGACCCGCGTCCTCTGCCCCACAGCCAGACCAACCAGGCCAGCACGCCGAACGGGATCTCCAGGATGTGGGTGAAGATGGTGAACAGCAGGATGCCGCTGGCGGCCTGCGCCGGGTCGGCCCCCATCGCCACCAGCAGCGCCACCGAACCGGCCTCGACGAGGCCGATCCCGCCGGGGGTGACGGCCACCGAAGTCAGCAGGCGGCCCAGCGCGAAAGCGGCCAGCATCGTCCCGACGCCGGTGACCAGACCGCACAGCCACAGGCACGCCCAGAACAACACGAAGTAGATCGCCTGGTAGCCCAGGGTGCCCAAGGTCATCGACAGCCACCCGG
>Ga0164306_10000613_pt1 | contig 14912 bp, 22 predicted proteins | sample Whisoiple_242_MG_FD_110213 | JGI IMG/M metagenome (GOLD analysis project Ga0164306, IMG submission 110213) | Soil microbial communities amended with fresh organic matter from upstate New York, USA - Whitman soil sample_242_MG | ecosystem: Environmental > Terrestrial > Soil > Unclassified >... | reverse complement strand
TCGGGCCGAGATCAAGAGGCCCGATCGGCGGCGTGGTAGAATCGCCGAATGGCCGGCACAAAACTGCAACGGCAGATCAGCCCGATCCCCCCGGGTCGCTACTGGATCACCGTGAATTCTCCGGGGAATATCGCGGATTTTGACGCCTGGGTGCGTGATATGGCTGGCGCTGTTCGGGTCGAGTCGAGCCAGATGCTCGCCGGGCCTGCCCAGTTCGTCATTTTCCAGGTGCCGCAGGGACGGAGTCCGTTCCTCAACGGCTCGCAGTTTGGCTACCCGAATTTCGCCGGTCCCGAGGTCCACTCGGTCCAAGACGTGGAGCAGTCGCCGATCGTGCCTGGAGCGCTCGAGCAAATCGAGCAGTTCGGCAGCAACGCGATCGGCGATCTGAAGTTCGCCGCGCTTGCCCTGCTCGTACTGCTCGCGCTCAGCGCCTCGCGCTGATTTCTGACCCACAAATCAGAGCGATCTTTTTTGGGTCGCGGTTCGGTGCTGGTCTTGCTTGCGATGGCTCGAAATCGCAAAGGGCAGTTCGTGAAGGGCGGCCGCGGTCACGCGCGGCGCCGGCGCGCATCGTCACCGGGCACCGCGATCGTTCGCTACCGGCCCAGCGCGCCGACAACGATCCGAGTCGCCGCTCCGAGTGCTCCGCGCAAAAGTAAGCGCCGAGTCAGCCACGGCCGCGCGCGGCGCAGCCTCGGACGGATCGGGTCGTTCTTCGGCGGCTCGAAAAGCGGCCACCGAACGGCCGTTATCATCGGCTCTGCAGTGCTCGGGTGGGCGCAAAAAGAAGGGTGGCTGGCCAAGCTGCCGGTCCTCGGCAAAGCCGGCCCGATCACGAGCTTCGGGCTACTCGGTTGGGGCGCCGAGGAATTCCTCAAGCTGCAGCTACCGCCGATCGTGTCGGACATGGTGACGAGCGCGCTAGCGCTCTCGGCGTTCAATCTCGGCGTCTCGGGCGGCGAAACGATCGTGGGTGCGGGTTATCAGGCGCCGGGCGGCGCGGTGTTTTTCGACTGAGTTCGAGCAAGAAAAAAGGGAGAAGCGGCAATGTACGGACTCGGAATGGATCTTATGGGCGACATCGACGGCGACATCGACGGCGACGAGCTCGGAGACGAGCTGTCAGGTGATGCGGTCCTCGGTGATGCCGTCCTCGGTGACGTTCTCGGGACTGCTCTCGTCGGTGCTGCGCGGCGCCGACGCGCGAAGCGGGCCGCGGGTGGCGGCTCCAAACCCAAGTGGCGAAACGACTTGGCGCCGGGCGTTCCGACTCCGGGCTACGGCGTCTTTCCCGTGCCGCTCGCACCGCAGGCGAACAACGGCATCTTCACCGGCGGCAATACCCAAATCGAATTCAAAGCTACTACGCAGGTTCCGTTTCGCGGTGAGCGCCTGCTCGCACGCGTGGCCCGCAACGGGCCGAGCGCAGTGGGCGCGCTCGTTTTCGCGAACAACGGCGTGCACATCGGAATTCGTCCCCAGGTCGGCGTACTCGGTCCGATCAACCTCGAGGATTTTTCGGCGGAAGCGTTCGGGGTTCGCCTGGTGATGCAGCCGGCGACGCAAGGCGCGGAGATCCGCGTTTTTGCCTTCGTCAACCCCAGCGTGACCGGTACTGATACGCTCGCGCTGTCGCTGCAAATCCTCGGTCGCGTCGCTACCTGAGAGGGGGCGCGCGCCGTGCGCATTCGCCTAGCTATCCCAGATTCGCTGGATGACAGCGACCGAAAGTCCGCCCTCGAGGCAGCTCTAGAGGCTGTCACGATCGCAAATACGCCGCTCATTCGCGCGGGCAAAGTGCCGACGGCGAAAGAGGCAATCGCGGCGGGCGGACAGTGGCGCCCGGAGCCGCCCGGCGACGAGCATTTTGATTTGGCGTCGACTGTCGTCCAACGCGGACACGGCGACTGCGACGATTGGGCGCCGTACCACGCGAGCTCCTTGCGCGCGACGGGCGTGGATCCGGGCGCGCGTGCGATCGTGCGCAAGTCTGGCCCCATGCGCTGGCACGCAGTCACGCAACGCAGCGACGGATCGATCGAAGATCCATCTAAGGCCGCGGGAATGGGGCGCAACGGTCACCAGGTGAGCGGGCCCGGCGGTGTGCACGTCGTAGGCGCCTACGCGCCGATCCATCCTCCGATCAGCGCTGACGGGCGGCTCTGCATTGCCATCGCGCCGAGCAAGGATCCGACGCGGCCGGCGATTTGGTTCGCTCGTTGCGACGTGCCCGATCGTTTTGAAAGCTGGGATTGGTCGAGCAATTCGGCGAGCTCGCACCCAGGCAAGGCGCTGCTGCGCGCGCTCGACGGCTGCGCGGCAGTGAGCGGCGGAGAAATGGATCCGACCGACGAGGCCCGCTTGCACGCGGTGCGCGGTCTGGTGCTGGGCGCGAGCGCCGACGAGGTCGCAAGTACGATCCACGCGTTGATGGGGCACCTCGGAGTCGACGCCGATCATGTCGTCGGAGAGGCAGTCCAAAGTGTGGGTTTTTTCAAAAATCTGCTCAAGGCTGTCGCGAGCCCTATCACGTCCACCGCTAAATTTATCAAGCACCCCTCGCTGAAAAACTTCGGCGGTATCCTGCTCAATCCGCTGAAGGACGTAGCCAAAGCGGCCAAACCGTTCACGGGGCTGGTGAGGTTCATCCCGGGTATCGGCCCGGTCGCAGCATCGGCCGTCGACCTGATCAACAACCCGCCCAAAAATCTCAAGGACGCGGGCAAGTTTTTCGCCAAGCAAGCGGCGGGATTCATCCCGGGCGTGGGTCCGCTACTCACGCAAGCGATCCCCAGCCTGCCCGGCTTTGCGGCGCCGCTCGCGACCGCGCTCCAAGCGGGAGCGGGGCAGAGGGCAGAGGCAAGTTTTGGTTTGCCGAACATGACCTACGAGGCGGGCGCTACCGCTCGGCCGTGGAGCATCAGCGGTCCCGCGGTGCTGAGGTTCTGACCATGGCGCGCGCCTCAAAAACGTTCGGGGACATTCGCCCCTCGCCGCGAAACCAGCGCTTGCTCAAGTGGCTACGACGCAAGCCGCTGCCACACTTGATCGTCGGAGAGTGCGAGGACGGCGAAGAGCGCCGCGCGATCGTGAGTGCGACGGGCCCAACCCAGTGGAGTGATGTGCTCTCAGTCGTCCGGCCGTGCATCCACCTCGAAGCGGCCGACAAGGACGGCAACGTACTGCGAGCGATCGATCTGGACCCGGATGATCCTGAGCTGCGCGCGGAGAACGAGCTCGAGCGCGCCGAGCTCGTTGCGCGATCGGTGCCCGGATCGGTGCCGATCATCTCGGTCGACATCCCGAGGCTGATTGACAACCTCGCGCGCAATATGCGCGAGGTCGCGAGCGAAGCGGCTCGCCAACAAGCCGGCGCGCACAAAGAGGGCTTCGCCGCGATGGTCTCCGTCGTAAACCTCTGCCTAGGCCTGCTCGTCCGGCTTGAACAGCGCATGGCATCCTACGACGAGCGTGAGCAGCTCGAGCGCGATGCAGCCGCGCCGACGTCGTCCATGCCCCAGCGTGACCAACTCGCGCTGATGGCGTTGCAACGAGCCCTCGGCAGCTCGAGCGGCAACGGCGCCGGCGGAGGCCTCGACCTGGGCGGCCTGCTCCGCATGGCCCAGCAATTTCAGGCGCCAGCTCCCACCGAGGGGGAAACGTGATCGAAGACTTGATCCTCGGCTACCTACTCACGCGCGTCTTTTCGCGCGATGAGGCCCGGTCACCCTCAGTGGTGTTTCCGGCTTCCCCGAGCTCCGCGCAGCAGCCGCCCGGTTCCGCGCAATCCGCCCCGGGGACGTCGTCCCCGGGGCTTCCTTTTCCGAGCGGCGTACCCGCGCCACCGAACGGCGCGCGCACCAAGCCGCCTGCCGGATACGTGAAGGCCATCGAGGTCTGGCAGATCAACCCGTCGATCGCCGCGCAAGCGGGCCCGGTGCTGCAAGCTTCGCAAGTGGTCGGCGCCGAGCCGGTCACCGTGCAAATGCTCGAAGCGCAATTTCCGAACGGATGGGTCGGGAAGAAGAGCGCGACGGCTGAGGAGTCAGTGACCGCCAAAGCGCTTCTTGCCCAGTGGAAGGACGGCGGGGTGATGTTCTTGGGCCCAAGCACGCTCGCAGGCCGCAGGGCTTACCGGATGGTCAAGCACCCGGCCGGAGGCGTGCCGGCGAGCTCGAGCGACCCGGGCCCGACCATTCCGACCGGCTACACGCCCGCGGCAGCGCCTCCAGCGCCCACAGCGCCCCCAGCGTCGCCGAGCTCGAGCGATGTGCTGGTCACCGCCGTGAGGCGCGGAGAAGGCCTCGCGCAGGTCGCCAAGCGCCTCGGCCAGCCCGAGACGATGGCGAGCGCGATCGTGCTCCAACGCACGAACGTGCCCGGCCCTGACGGCTGGTTCTCCGCGTCCGACCTGAGCAAGGGCGGACTCGTCAAGAAGGGACGCAAGGGCGGTCTGCAGCCCGGCGATCGGTTGTTCGTGCCGGCGACGTGGAGCCCGAACCCAGGTGCGCTCTAAATCGGTTCTCTGGCTGGGAGCGCTTGCCGTGCTTGCCCTGATGTTTCGCTCGAACCCTCTGCAGGCATTGCCGGACGGTCTCAAGCGGCCGATGACTGCGACCGGCCGATCGCCATCGTGGTTTGCCGATCGCTACCTGCTCGCGCTCGAAGTGCTCGGGCCCAATGTGGCGGCCGACAAGCTCGCGGACGTTGCGCTTTCGATCGTGGCGCAATGGGCGCACGAGACCGGCCGCGGACAGCATGAGTACGCGTTCAACCTGGGCGGCTGGCGAGCCCAGAGCAAAGAGCCATTCTACGAGGCCAAAGACAACCTCAGCGCCGACGGTCGCGCCTACCGCTGGCGAGCGTGGGACGATTTACCGAACGCGGTCGCACACCAAATCCAGCGACTCCACGATCGGTTCCCCAGTGCCTGGCGGCTGCTGATCGCCCAACCCACCGCCTCGAGTTGGGTCGAGGAGCTCGGGCGTAAGGGCTATTACACGGCACCGCCAAAGAGCTACGCGCAGGCCTGGGCGATGCATCGCCACGAGCTCGCGAGGGTCGGTAAATGAGCTCCGCGCCGTGTGGCCTGGACGTGCGCGAGTACGTTTACGGCTGTTTCTCCGCGCTGATTCCCGACGATCAGACCTACCAAATCGACGCGCGCAAGGCCTGGTTTGTGACTCGCGTCCAGTTTTTCGCCGCTGCAGCCGGCGGATCGATCGGCCTGGTGCAATTCCCGGGAATCCCCCAAAGCGACGTGGTTGTCGTTGCCAACGGTTGCGCCAATTTTGAACCGAACGGCGCGCACCGCGCATCAATCGTCTGCTCGGGAAATGGCTCACTCGTAATCGTCGAGTACTGGTTTCAGGCCGTGCAGACGATCGGTTCCGGGGTTCAGCAGATCCCTATTCGCTTCCACGTGCAGGGGGTCTGAGTGGCTCCGCAGAACACCGCAGTCAACCCAACCTGGACATGGGGCAGCAGCGCGTCAGTCATTCTGAAGACGCTACAGAACGAAGCGCAGTCGGCGCAGCTCGCGCAGGTGAGCCTACCCGAGCCGGCGGTTTGTTCGATCTATTTTCAGGCCACGGTGACGCGCGTCACCAACCCCGATTTTATTTCTGTCGGCTCGCTCTCGCTGAACCTGACTCAGGGCCTCGGCCGTGTGGCGATTCCGCGGCAGATCACTTTTGCGGGGCAGCCGGCGGACGGTAGCACGCTCGAGTTCACGCTCCCGTTTTTGCCGGTGCACTCGCTGCAGGTCGATGTGTCCGCGGTCGGCAACTTCGACGCGGATATTATCGGCGAGCTCGAGATCCAAATGTTCTTTGTGCTCTCGCCGCTCACCCGGATCCCCCAGAAGATCCAGCAACTTCAATTCGGAATGTCCGAACCCGGCGAAGCCGATGCGCTCGACGATGAGCTGCGCGAGAACCTTGAGGAAGAGTCACCGACCGTGCAGCAAATCATGGGGCGCGAGGCCCACGTGCGCGTGCATGGCGAGGACTCCGAGGAAGACGACGCGCCCGAAGCCGCGCCCGCTTGGATGCTGGATTTGATTGATCGGCTGACTCAACGACTCCGGCGCGCGCCGACGCGGCAAGAGCTGCGCGCCGCTGTCGTGCGCTACAAAGCTCGTGTCTCGAGGCGCATGCGATGACGTGCGGTTGTACCCCGTTTAGCGCCGGCGGCGGCAGTGTAACGCCGGTGGGGCCGCCCGTGGGCAGCGTGCCTGACTGGTACGTGAACAACGCGATCGGCACCGACGCGCCGGGGTTCGGATTGAGCGCGGCCGCGCCGTTCAAGACGGCTGAATACCTCTCGTCCGTGCTCAACCCTGGCGGCGAAATCTACGAGCCGACGCTCGCAGTCGTGCGGATCCATTTCGCCGCCGGGCAGTACGGCGCCCTCGACATCAAGGGACGCTTCCCGTCCAGCGTGCCCCAGTACGGCGCGTTCGTACAAATTTTGTGCGAGGTCGCGCTAGGTCCGCCGATCGTGCTGTCGGCGGTCGTCACCGGCAACTCAGCCACATCGACCCGAGGCCAGATCACGACAATCGGCGCGACAAACTTCGTCGACAAAAAACGCTATATTGTTCTCGACGGCACCCAGATCGGCGCGGTCGGCTACACGTGCGGCCAGAACGCGAGCCCTCAAAATTTCTTCTGCGGGCCTTGGGGGAAGTACGACGGCGTCAAGCAATTCCTGACGATCCCAGTCGGCTCGAGCATCGCCCTCCAAAACTTGCTGGTTAGCTTCCAGCGGGTGGACATGGTCTGGCTCGGGCCAGGCTACTGCGAGCTCCGAAACGCGCAGATCCACGGGACTCTGATTCTCAAGGCTGATTTCGTCGGCGGGACTGTGGATCTGATCGAGTGCGAGCTGTTCGGAGACGCCGGCGCAAGTCTCGCGGACTACTTCACAGACGCCATTTTCGCGAGCTGTCAGTTTGTCGCCGGCACGTTCCAATTTTGGCGCGGTACGGCGTTCTTCCAGCACTCGTGTCAATTCGAGTCGGCCGCGATCATCCGCGCGCGCAACGGCGCCAGCTTGCAATTTTCTCGCGGCGATCTGTTCAATGGCGGGCGCGTCATCTGCGACGCCTACGGCGATGTTGTTTTTAACGCCGACAGCGAATTTGAGAACGGAACGGCCAACGCTGCGATCCTCTGTGCCGGCGGCGGCCTCCTCCGATTTCCCTCCGGGAAAGTGTGGGGATTGGCAGGAGCCTACGCCACCGCGATTCAGGTTGACTCGCTCGGCGAAGTTTCCTACGCGGCCGCGTCGCAGTTTGCCGGCCCGCTGATCCCCGCAACGGTCCAGCTCAGCATGACCGGGCATAACCTCGCAATCGCCGCGTCAATCCCCCGGAGTTACGATCGGGCCGGCTGCGTGTTCGCGCTGAGCCCTGACCCGGCCGCGCTCGCAACGACCACGTGAGGCAACAAATGGCAGAACCGGCGGCCTTCACTTTCGCACGACTACCCGACGACGATCTAGCGGCCGTGATTTCGGAGCTCGAGCGCACGGCAGCCGACAAGCCGGAAGACGCCGAGATCGCCGATGCGCTCTTCCACGCGCGCCGGATCCAAAACAAACGGAGGCTTGCGGCTGATGATCCTCGCTAGCGTAATCACGTACGAGCTCTCCAAGCGGATCGGCAAAGCAAAGGCCGCCGAGATGGTGCAGCGGCACGTTGGAAGTACGCTGGTCGGGCCCGGCGAAACAGTGCTCCCAGCGATCCGCGTCGTGCGCGAGCTGCGCCGGCACGCTGAGGTCGCGTTTCTCCACGATGCGGGTGGCACCTCGCTCGGTCACGCGCGGAGCCGTGCGTTCTCGGTCGCGCTCGATGGTGACGTGGACATTTGGATTTCGCTGGACGATGACACCGAATGCAGCCCCGAGACGGTCACGCATCTGCTGTCAGCGCTCGAGCGCGACACACCGCAGATCGTGATTGTGCCGACGCTGCTACGGCAGGAAACGCCGTGCCTCAATACGACCATGGATCCGCGCTACAAACTCGACCGGATCACACCGACCGGCGCTCACCTCCGGCGCGCGCTCTACAGTGGATTTGGGCTCGTCGCGATCACTAACGCGGCGCTGAAGCGCATTCGCGAGGCCTGGGCGCACCTCGACTACACCGACGACGACGGCAAGCAGAGGAGCGGCGTGTTCTGCGAGTTCATTCGCGATCAGTGGTGGTTCCGCGAGGACTACGCTTTTTTCGATCGCGTGCCGGGAGACGTTCGAATCGAAGTGCTGTGCACGGGTCACACCAACCACGCCGGCTATGAGCTCGACCTGCAGCAGCTCGAGAACTACCCGCAGATCCCCCGGCCACCGGTGCCGATGGGCTCCGCGCTCCGCTAGCAGGGTCCGCCGGCGCCAGCCCTCGAGGGGGGGAGATCGAGAGGGGCCGGCGGAACCCGACCCGATATTAGGTTTTTGGGTCGCCCCGGGTCAAACGGCCGGAGCCGGCCGATCTACCGCGAGATCTGGAGGTACAAATCGGGGGGTTTTTGGGTCACCTCTCGCCCACGATTATTTCGCCGCCACTCGGCCCCACCGTCACGATCGGGTGATAGGCCTCGAACTCTTGCCGCACGGTCTCGAGCAACGAGGCGAGCACCTGTGCGCGTTCCTCCGGCTCGTCCGTCCAGGTCGCAACGCGCACGAGCGCGCCGGCAGCCGCGCGCGCTCCAAGCGCGATTTCGACGTCGTCCATTAGGAGATCGAGGACCAGATCTCGCAGGTATTTTAGTTCCAGTCCGGGTTTGTCCGCCATTCCGCAACGCTACCACTGACCTATGGCTCGAAAGGCCGTAGGTCACCGGTTCCGGCGGAGTAGCAGCAGCGCGCCGGCGAATGCGAGGCCAAGCCCCCAGGGAGTCTGCAGAACGTCTCGAAAAAAATGCTGCAGCCATAGGCCCTGGTCGGGATTCGCCTCGTCCAGGTGCGAACACCGCCACGATCCATCGTGCAACACCTCGACGTGCCGCGACCGGATCGGCACGGCTTCCCGATACTGAGCGCGCACACCCGGCACAGGCAGCGCCCACCAGGATCGGCGGTACTGGCGACCGAGTAGCGTGATTTCGTCCGGCAGCCCCTCAGCCGGCCACCGACCAGTTTCCGGCGGCACGAGCGACACGAAACCGCATTGGTGGGCCACAGGCCCGAATGATAGCCTTTCCGTGGAAGGCGGACCGAATGACAATCTACAAATGCGCGGACTGCGGCAACCTCCACGGCGCGCGCGTCGACTCCTGCGGCATGTGCGGATCTCTCAAGGTCGCGGCCTCCGAAGAGGCGCCGCCGAGCGCGCCGCCGAGCGCGCCGCCTGACTTTGATCTCGGGCCCCTCGTGGGTCGCCTAGTCGAAGCTCTGATCGAGCTCGCCGACGCGGGTACGACTTTTATTCTGGCAAGCATGCCGCCAGACGAGGAGGAGGACGAGGAGGAGGACGAGGAGGCAGAGGAGCCGCCCGGTGCGAGCGTCGGCAGCTGACAAACGGAAAATGGCTCGCGAGGTCCGCGAGCTGCAGAGCCGGCTGCTACGCGATCGGCTCGCGGAGCTCCGAGGGCTGATCAACGTTGCACGTGAAGCCAAGCAGGCGGCACTCAAGGCGGTTCAGACCGATTGCGCCGCGCGACGCGTGGCGCTCCGCGAGCAGTGCCAGGCGCGCGCCATCGATGCCAGGCGAAGCGGCTCGAGCGACGTAGCGGCCAAGCGCGGCGCCCTGAAGTCCGAGCGGCTGCAGATCCAACAAGTCGAGCGCGCCGGGAAACCCGCTCGAGCACGCTCGAGCGCGAGGGAGCGCGCGCAGGAGTCCGACGACTACGTCCGCGCGAACATTGCGCCGGAAATGGTGCCGGTGTTCAACGCGGTTCGGAAACACATCAAGGGCGGCCCGCGCAAGACGCGGACGGAGAGCTTTCTCGAATGGGTGCACGAGAACCCCGACGAAGTCTGGCCGATCCTCGGTCACCAGGCAGAACGCGACCTGTCTAGGCTGGTCGCCGAGCAGGAGCAGACGGAACGGGCTTACCACCGCGCCAAGTCTGGCCGATCGGCGGTGCCGTTTTGACCCCCTGGCGCGTTCCGAAGGCGCCGAGCTGGCCGACCGTTTTGATTTTCTGCACAGTGGTCAACGCGCTGAATCTCGCCTGGTGGATCTGGCGGTCCAAATGAGGCGCGCGGCGGTCGAAATGCGCGCGTGGGATTTTCACTCGACCGACGAGGTCTTTCTTGCGCCCTCGGCTCACGAGGCGGTGCAAATGTGGCGCGCAGGGTATCGCGGTGTTCTCGCGCTCGAGCCGACCGATCCGCGCGAGCTCGACGATTCCGAAGTCATCCAGGGTATCACGATCGCGCAGTGGCGCCGGCTCGGACAGCGGGGCATCGTGGACCGAAAGAGGCCCGGTTGTCGCTCCTGAACAAAGCCGTCATGGCTCCGGCCTGGACAGTCGTGCTCATTGACGAAGGGCCCGCGCTGGGAGCGCGTCGCTGGAGGCGCGGGTACACGCAGCCGCGCTACCTCAAATCCTGGGATCAGCTCGAGTGGCTGAACACCTTTCCCCGCGGGTCGATTTTGTATGAGTGGGACGGGCGGCAGTGGCTGCACCCGCCCTACCTCGCAATCAGCACCGGGCCATTGTGAGATCGGGACTCACCGCCGCGGCGTGCTTAGTCGTCGCTATCGTCCTCGTCCTCGTCCTCGTCGTCCTCGTCGGCGTCCTCCGCTTCGCATTCCTCGAAAGATTGGATCGCCCGGTCGAGGTGGCGAAAGCCATCGGGACAGCCGCTCACGCGTTCTGAATACACGTGCTCCACGGCCAGCGCGACGCTTTGCAGGAAATCCCCGGTGTCCTCGCAGGCATCAAGGATCTCTATCAGCTTCCGAACGCTTGCGGTCATTTCTAAACCCTCAGTGTTACACGTGATCCGTTTCACGTGAAAGAATCAGCTCGCGAATCACCCAGCCGACTACCTCGGCACATTGCGGAGCCCAGGCGCAAAATTCACTTGCCCTTTCGGTGCAGGATGTCGAGCAGTAGCTTTTCTTCGTCCAGCAGCGCGCTCAACTGCTGCGCGTATGCGGCCGCTAGCCGCGTGTTCCCGGTTCCAGGCACGAGCTCGCGCGGCGCGTTCTGCTCGAGGTGATTGATTTTGTAGTTGACGACCACGAGCTGGTCCTTGAGTGCCTGAGTTTCGGCTCGCGTTCTTCGCGCCATGCGCAGACTCCTTTGTTACGCGTGTCCCGTTTTCTTGGCCCACTTCGGAGAGCCACGCGAAAAAGCGAGGCATGCCCAAATGGTATCAGAAACAGCCTGTCGCGTGCTCCGCCTGCCCCCGACTCACAGCGCAACCCAGGAAGGGCAAATGTTTCGCGTGCTATCAGCGCGACCTACGCAAGGCCGCACTGCCTCCCGGCGGTTGCTGCCTGCGGTGCGGCGAACGCGATCCGCTCGTTTTGCGCGTGACCCCATTCGGCCTTTTGTGCGCCAATGATCACGCTCGAGCGCGCGCGGTCGCATGAGCGCGCGCGAGCCGGGAGACCCACGCTGCAAGGACTGCAAGCGGCACACTGCCTACTTCCGGGCGCGGCGCGCTTGATTTTCAGCGGCTACCTAGTGTCTATTTGGTGCCCAATGTCGAGGTTCGCTGAATCGTGGAAGCAATGGGTATCAGCGGCCGCGCGTGACACTGCGAGCTCGGCTAGGCTGCAAATTCCGCGAGAGCCCAACGGGCGGCCCGCGTTCGGGGTGATCACCGGCCAGGATGCACGCGCGCTGAACGCCGTTGCGGCACTCTGGGAGATGTACGCCGGCGCCGACGATGACAGCCAACGGAACGCGATGATGGCGATCCGCTGGGTGGTCTCGACCATGGGCGATGGATCCAAGCCGTTCGCGCGAGAGCTGATCGCGCGCTCTCTCGATTGGAGTGATCGCGATCGACTCTGGCCAGTGGTAACGGCGCCAGCCGGACCACCGCCGCAGCTACGCGCAGCGCCGCCCACTGACAAGCGCTAGGTGGAGGATCATTCTGGCCTAACCGATCCGGTCGTCCCGGGTGGCGTGCACAGCGCGATCAACTCGTCGACGTTTGGCTGCTGCAGAGCTGCAACCGGAATCGAGCAACCCGCAACGTAGATCGTGAGCGGCGGATCCATGTCGACCGTGCGCCAGAGCCGAAACAGCATGCCGTTCTCAGTGTGCCATTCCTCAGTGGGTTCGATGATCAAGCGCACCGCTCCCAGCTACCCCACCGCGAGAACCGGCACAACCGTGCGCCGGCGCCGAGCTCGCCGGGCGCGAGCCCTGGTGAATCTCGAGCGAACACGCAACAAGCAACACTGTCAGCGTGCACGCCCATCCGATCATGCTTGCGGCTCGCGGCTCGCGTTGATCCGTTGCGCGCACCCGTAGCTCAAACCCGCATGCTTTGCGGCCTTCCGTAGCGTCAGGCCGTTTTGGATCTGCGCCAGTAGATCGGCGCGCTGCTCGGCGGTTCCCGCCGGCGGTCGGCCCCAATGTTTGCCGGCGCGTTCCGCGCGCGCGCGCGCTTCCGCCGTACGCGCACGGATTGCCTCGAGCTCTGCTTGCGCCTGCGCGCCGATCACCGCAATAATTGCGTCCGCGAACGGCCCGACCGAGTCGAAGGACTCGGTCACCGAAATCAAGCGCACTCCGCCGTTGCGAAGCTCGGTAACGACCTGGAGCAGTGCGAGCGCTCCGGATCCGAGCCGGTCGAGCCGCCACACCCAAACGACGCCGAGCGCGCCGCGTCGCATGCTCCCGCGCAGCTCGCCGAGCGCCGTGCGATCGTAGCGGTCGCGCGCCTGCGCATCGTCGACGAACCAGCGATCGATCGGCAGGCCGCGAGCCGCTGCAGCGCGCGCAATCGCGTCGCGCTGCATTCCCTCATCCTGAGCCGCCGTCGACACGCGCAGGTAGGCCGCTTGTTCACGCACCCAGGGAAGTGTAGGCGGACATTGTTTGTCACACCAGGAGAAGGCAAAGCGCCGGGCGGCATGACGCTAACCGCCCGGCGCCTCCTGACTTCCCAGGCACAGAAACAGGCCGCGCGAGCCTACAGTTTCCGCCCGCCGATCGCCAGTAGTGCGAGCTCGGCAGTGATGCCGGCGGCGTAGGCGTCCAGCGCGCGCCGGGCGAAGTTGTGCCAGCTCTGCCCCATCTGCTCCGCCGCAGCATCCCAGCGCGCCCAGTCCTCGGCGGGCGATTCCACCAGCCGGCGCGGTCGGCGCGCTCGCGCTCCGGAGCTTGCGGGGTGCTTTCGGCTCAGTAACGCCGCGCCGATCTTCTTCGAAGTGTTGCCCATGGGGCGGTATATACCACGCGGTATATACCGCGCCAGCCCGGCGCCCGGAATCTTCCCCTTGTTGGCCACTGGCGCGCACCGCGCGCGCTGCGCTCCTGCGCCTCGTGGCGAGCACGCACCCGGCGTCTAAGCAATTGCGCCGGGTCGCCGTAGGGCCATCGGAAGTTCCCGCGTAGCGTTCCGCCAATCAGGGGCACACGCCGACGCACCCGAATGCGAGGGCCTGGCCAGCGTTGGGATCAAGTTTTCCCCCGAGGAGAGAGGGTTAACCCCTCTCTCCTCTGGAGAGAGGGAGACTTTGAGGAAAAGTCTGTAGATAGGTCCGGCGAGGAGTCCGTATAAACCCTACCAGCGGCGGGTTCCGCCACCCCACCGGCGACGATTTCCGGTCGCACCCACACACGACTACTGAACACCCGGCAAGTGCAGACAAGGTCCGCCGGATCCGTCCGCGTTTCCCGGACGGACGGCCACAAGGCCGGCCATGGACACGGTCGCACCTACGCGCGTCCAACCGCGTGGGGTCGCCGGGGCTGGAGGCGCTACCGCTTCGGGTGGGCGAGAGCAGCGATAGCGGCCGCCGCAGCCGCCTGCGCCTCTGCCGGAATGAGGTATTGGGGTTCCGGCGCCGGGGGAGCGGGAGCCGGCGCCGGGCGTTCTGGCGGGTCCTCGCGGCGATACGTGACGGCCGGAGGCCGTTGTGGTGCCTCGCGCGTCGCGGTATCCGGCCGCCGCCAGTCTTCTACCGCCTCGGGGCAGCCGAGCCGGCGGAAATCCAGGTACTTATTCGAGGTGCCGCACGGCTTGCGCTTTTTGGCGCCGTCCGGCCGGCGACCGGGCAGTACGCGGACGATCCGGAGCAGGCGATCCGCCTTCAGCTGATGGGCCGCGCGCCAAATGGAGCTCTTCCATTTCGAACCTAGCTGTTTGGCTAGGTCCGAGTTTGCCCGCCAGCAGTTCCCGCCGTGGCGCGCAATCGCCTCAATGAGCCGCAGCTTGAGGCCCACGTATCCGAGCGCGAGCGCGCATTTGTACGCCAAAAACGCGGCATGCGTGGCGGAGCCCTCGCGCCAGACCGTCACGGCGTGATCTCCTCGGCTCGATAGGCCGCGAGCAGCCGGCGCGCGGCTCCCACCGCATCAAATCGCCGGTCCCCGCCGGGGATTGGCTCGGACCCGAACATTCGGCATTTGACGCGCGAAAAATCGCCATCCGGCGAAGCGACGAGGCCAGAGGCGCCGAGCTTCACCAGGCATTTCCGCGGATAAACGCGGTTCAGCGCGCGCAGACTCGCGGTAACAGTCGCCAGCGTGGGCGGGCAGGCCGGCCCCCAGAGGGTCATTTGGCGCACAGGAATGCCCCACCCCCAGACGCGCGCGTCGGGTTTCTCCGCGGACGGCACACCCCTTGGGGTGGTGCTTCGTTGACCGGCGGGCTCTTTTGTGGTGTGTTTTGCGCGGGCGGCACGCTGGAACGTGCCTTTCAGAGCGCCTCGAGTTCATTGCTCGGGGCGCTCGCTTTTTTGTCCCGCGTGATTGCGGGGTCAAACTTGC
>Ga0164306_10000612_pt1 | contig 14915 bp, 12 predicted proteins | sample Whisoiple_242_MG_FD_110213 | JGI IMG/M metagenome (GOLD analysis project Ga0164306, IMG submission 110213) | Soil microbial communities amended with fresh organic matter from upstate New York, USA - Whitman soil sample_242_MG | ecosystem: Environmental > Terrestrial > Soil > Unclassified >... | reverse complement strand
TCGTCATACACGGCCCGCACTTCCGGGCTGGCCTTTTCGTATTCGATGAATCCAAGAGTTGACATGAGAAGGTCCCTTTGTTTTTGGATTTATGCCAATGTCGCCGTGAACAGATGGGTAAAAATGGCAATTGCCGAAATCAGAACTGGGATTCTCCGCAATTTTGGCAATTCCGGCGATTTTGGCAATTTTGGCAATTCCGTTCACGGCACTAATAAAATCTTACCTGTCGTTTTTCTGCCTTCCAGGTCGCGATGCGCCTGCTGCGCTTCTTCTAATTTGTAAGTCTTGGAAATTCGCAATTTCAGTTTGCCGGCCGCGATCGCGGCAAACACGTCGCCTGAGCGCTGCTCCAGTTCTTCGCGCAGAGCAACATAGTGGATCAGGCTGGGCCGCGTGACGAACAATGAACCTTTCTGCGAAAGCACGATCGGATCAAAAGGCGATACGGGGCCGCTTGCGCCGCCGAAGAGGACCATATATCCGCGGGGCCGGAGCACGTTCAGTCCTTTTTCAAAAGTGCTCTTGCCCACGCCGTCATAAACCACGTGGACGCCTTTTCCGCCGGTCAGTCGTTTGGTCTCAGCCTCAAAATCCTGCGTTGCGTAGACAATGACCTCATCCGCGCCCGCTTCGCGCGCCAGCTTGGCTTTTTCTTCAGTGCCGGCTGTTCCAATCACGCGCGCGCCAATGTTTTTGGCCATCTGCACCAGCAGTAAACCCACACCGCCGGCAGCGGCGTGAATCAATGCCGTCTCGCCTTTCTTGAGCGGATAGGTCGTATTGATCAGGTAGTGCGCGGTCATGCCCTGCAGCATTGCCGCCGCAGCCTGGTGATCGGTAATTTTCTCCGGCACGTGGACCAGACGGTCGGCCGGCACGGCGGCATACTCAGCGTATGTGCCCATCACATTGCTGTACGCGACGCGATCGCCGACCTTCACCGACTTCACGTCACTGCCCACCTCGGTCACGGTTCCTGAAGCTTCCTGGCCGTCAGTGAAAGGCAGTGCGGCGGGATATCGGCCTTCGCGAAAATACACGTCGATAAAATTGACGCCTGAAGCAGCGATCTTCACCACAGCTTCATTGGCTTTGGCTTTGGGAACGGGCAAGTCGACCAGAGTCAGAACTTCAGGGCCACCGGTCTTTTGTACTTGAATCGCTTTCATAGAAGGTCCTGGCGGCCGCGCGCTTGGTGCGGCCGCGGAAGATAATGCAACGTTTTTCTCTGGAGCGCGAGCTTAGAAGTTAAACGCCTCTTCTTCTGCGATCATGATCACGGGTGGACCGCCGGAAGAAATCTTCATCGCATGGCCCACCGTTTCCTTCCCGCCTTCCGATGCGGCGCAGGCTTGCAGCGCTTCCATGGACGGGAAGTGGACTTCAGCGATGCGATAGAACGGCGCTGTTCCCACCGGCGATCCAACAACCTTGGTCGCCACAAACTTGGTCTTGCCCTTCAGCTTTTCCACGGCCATCGGCACATGTTCTTTCTGATATACCTTTTCAAATGCCTCAACATCCTTGGGGCGGGGATACATTACCATCAACTTGACTCCAGCCATTGCGAGTCTCCTTAAAAAGTGCGTTGAACTGCGTCACAGGAATTGTAATTGCAAGAGCGCATTTTGTGGGGCGACGGTGAACAATGCCGCGGTCGGGGCCAGACAGTCTTGTGAGAAAGCTTCCTCCCGGATTCAGATTCCGTTAAACTGCTCGCAAGCAGCAGAGCTGATTTCGCATGCCGCAGATCCCCAATCTCATCAACCTGGCCATACCGGGCTTCATCGCGCTCCTGCTGATTGAAGTTGTGGCTGATGCGGTCATGCGCCGCGATCTTTACCAGTTCAAGGACACTGTCGCCAGTCTCGCCATGGGAACCGGCAGCGTGCTGCTGGGCGTGGTCAGCAAGGCGCTGGTCTTTGCGGCGTATACTGCCGTCCATCGCTTCGCCATCTTCAATATCGGATATCAATGGTGGGCCTGGAGCATTTTGTTTTTCGCGGAAGACCTTACCTATTATGTGTTTCACCGCACCAGCCATGAATGCCGGCTGTTCTGGGCCTCGCACGTGGTGCATCATTCGTCGCAGCGATTCAACCTTGGCACCGCGCTGCGCCAGACTTGGACCGGCGGTTTCATGTCATTCATCTTCTGGCTGTGGCTGCCTCTGGTCGGCTTTCCGCCGGTCATGATCATGACCATGCAGGCCATCAGCCTGCTCTACCAGTTCTGGGTCCACACTGAACTCGTCCGCACCATGGGCCCGCTGGAGTGGGTGATGAACACGCCTTCGCACCACCGCGTCCACCACGGATCAAACCAGCGTTATCTGGACCGCAACCACGCCGGCGTGCTCATCATCTGGGACCGACTCTTCGGCAGCTTTGAGCCCGAAGGCGAAACGGTGATCTACGGCCTGACCAAAAATATCAACAGCTATAATCCGCTGCGGATTGCCTTCCATGAGTGGATCGATATCTGGAATGACGTGCGGCGAGCGGCAACGTGGCGATTGAGAATTCGCTACGTTTTTGGAAGACCAGGATGGAAAGAGGAAGAGCCTGCCGCCAGCGCGCCAATGCATAGATCAACTCAAGCGCGCTGATAATCGGAAACTTCCCAAGAGGACTTTTGGAGCGGGATATCCCGGGTCGTCCAGTCAGCGTTTCCTGTTTGCCCACGCAAGTTCTTTCCCGAAAAACTTGGCGGTCATTCCGGCGATTTGCTTGTGTACGGCATCGCGACGATGCCGGAACTATCCACGAAAAAATTCGGAAGCTTCTTTGCACCTTCGGTGCCAACCAGAGGAAGGTCTGGTGGCGGATACGGCCAGGCAGGGTCATAGGTTTCTAGCTGTTTTGCCTAGATCTAACACCGGACCCATGCGTAGTGTCACAATGTTCATAGATGATATGCGCCGTCTGCGCAAGTATGGGTAGAAATAGCTTCAAGAATCTTGTAACGTTTGGCTTATCATTGTCACTATCCTGCAAGCCCCCTTACATATTTCCTGACAAAACTACAGTCCATGAGTTCGCCCTAACGAACGCCACACACTGAATCTGCCATAAGCTGATTGTCCACCACACGGGGAAGGCCGGATCACGTGCGGCGCAGCCTTGCCTTGTCCTCATGAACGCCGCAAACAACATCCAGAAAAAGGAAAGGTCATGCCGTTTACATCAAGCACCCTCCTAAAGTCTCCGAGCCGCGTTGTTTTCGGCCTCTTGCGTTTTTTCATTCTCGGCCTGCTCATCGCAGCCTTCGGCTTTACCTCACTGCACGCCCAGGTCGTGGCTTATGTCCCGAACTCCGACTTCCCCCCCTCGGTTTTTGTGATCGATACGGCCAGCCCACACCAGGGGGTACTCTCAGCCATCCCGGTGGGAGCTTTCCCAACCACCGTAGTATTCGCGCCAGACGGCACGCGCGCCTATGTGTCCGGCGTGGGTATTTCGGTCATCAATACGGCCAGCAACACGGTTGTGGCCACCATCAGGGTGCCCACCGGGCCCGCCTTTCAGGCCATTACGCCGGACGGGGAACACCTCTATGTGACTGATGATTGCTGCCGAGTGTACGTGGTGGACACCGCGACCAACACCGTGAACGGCCCTCCCATTTTTGTGGGAAGAGGTCCTGGGCCGGTCGCTGTCAAGCCGGATGGCTCGCAGGTTTTCGTGGTCAATCAAGCTGACAGCACCGTTTCCGTGATCGACACGGGCAGCAATACCGTGGTGGGAAGGCCGATTCCAGTGGCCTTTCAGTCTTTTAGCGGCCTGGTCTTCACTCCGGATGGCGGTCACGTCTATGTGGGAGGCTCTGCGATCACCGTTATCGATACTTCCAACAACAACACGGCAACCATTCCGCTTCCTTTTTCGGTCAGTACAACAAGCCTCGCCGTGACCCCCGACGGCAGCAAGGTCTTTTTTACGACTGACTCCTTCACACCTGGCGTCCCAAGCACTCTTGGCGTGATTCGGACCGCTGACAACGCTGTCCGGCAGTTCTCCTTCCCCGTACAAGCCGACCTGCTTGGAGTGGCGATTACCCCAGATGGCCGCTTCGCCTGGGTTACAGACGGTAACGAAAATCTGATCTGGATAATCTCCACCGCAACCACAAGCGTAGTAAACAAGGTGTCCGTACCGAATCCATTCGCCATCGCCATCTCGAGCATAAGCCCACCGCCGACCGCCGTGGCCGGCCCTAACCAGACGGTCCATGCGGGCCAGACGGTGCATCTTGATGGCAGCGGCTCCTTCGCGCCTAACACGCTGCCCGCTAATCTGAAATATGCCTGGAGCTTTATTTCGCGGCCTGTGGGGAGCGCGGCTGTTCTCACCGGGACCAACACCGCGACACCCAGCTTCGTCGCCGATGCTCCGGGTGATTTCGTAGTACAGCTAATCGTGACTGACCCCGCGACATTGCTCTCCAGGCCGTCGCGGCTCACCGTTTCATCCTTATGGTCGCCGCCCACGGCCGATCCGGGTCCGGCGCGGTCGGCGGTGGCCGGCGAGGTTGTACAGCTCAACGGCGGCGGCAGCACCGACCCGAACGGCTTGCCGCTGATCGCCTACGCTTGGAGTTTCGTGGCACAGCCTGACGGAAGCGCCGCGGTGATTACGCAGCTAGATAACGGGCTGGCCTCGTTTATTCCAGACCTGGCAGGCTCCTATATTGTGGGACTGACGGTGAGTGATGCTTTCGGCAGTTCACCGCAAGCCACGGTCGCCATCTCAGTCATTACGCGGGATGATTTCGCGCAGCAGCGCATCCATGATGCCATCAACTACATCGCGGCCATGCCCTGCTCGCATTTCGACGCGTGCGGCCATAGAAATGCGCTCTCGAATCACCTGCAGCAGGCGATCAGCGACATCCAAAACGCAAATATACCGCAGGCCACCGGCAAGCTGAATGACGCCATCCTCCGCACCGACGGCTTCCCGCTGCGCGGCGCGCTCGATGGCGACGGCCCCGGCATGGACTGGATCACGGATGCAAACGATCAGGCCTTCGTGTTCTCGGCCCTGACCGACGCCATCAACGCGCTGACCGCGGCGCCTATTTAGTCCTTCCATCCAACAACAAAGCCAGGGCCACGCTTCGGCATGGTCCTGGCTTTGTCCTCAACCCAGGAGGGGAAGCCGGGCATAATGTATCGAATGCGAGTGGCAACACCTTGGGTGTGATCCCACGACTCCAATACTTTTGGGTGCGACAGTTAAGAGTTTCTGGGCGAATGGTTGGCCAAACGGAAGTTGGCCATAAACGGGCATCTAGGACGTGACAGGATGGGATTGCGGTTAGGATGTCTGCCCGGAACTTTGTGGCGTGGCCTATCCTTTCTTTTCGGCTTTATCATCTGCCACTGCTCCTCCGTCAGCAGATCGACTAGATGGCTGAACTCGCTCGCGCCTTTCAGTTGCTCGCCGCCGTCCATCACGATCTGTTCTCCGTTCACATAACCCTTATCGAGAGGCAGCATCGCCAATCATCCGCGGAAGAAAGAGATTGACCGCAAGCGGCCCATTCGAAGATGATGTTGGCCTGTTTTTGGTCGCTGCCTCGTCGTCCAGGAAAAACCCAAGCTGGTGACATATTGCGATGCGTTCCAATACTAGTTTGCCTTCAGCCATTGTCCTTTGCGCTGCCGGGATTCTGCTGGCCACATCGGTTTATGCTCAGACACCTGACGCGCATCAGGCCGGGACGACTTTCAGGGAGCCGCTGTTCGATGAAGCGTATTGCGCGTCCCCCGGGAAATATCCGGCTCACAGATACGACGTAATCATCGTCGGCGCAGGGCTATCGGGACTCAGCGCGGCGAAGGAGTTGCAACACCTGGGCCGCTCGGTACTCATACTTGAGGCCAATGATCGGATTGGAGGCCGGGCATACGTCGGTTTCATTGGCGATAACAAGGTCCCCATCGATTACGGAGGCGCGTGGATTCACGGTGTTCCCACCAACCCGCTCACCGGGCTGATCGACTCCATGGGTTTCCGCCGGCAGCGCACCGAACTCAATCTTCCTTACTTTATCAATGGCCGGCAAGCCAGGGACGAAGAGAAGAAAGTCTTCGACCATGCTCTTGAAGAATACGAAGATGAGGTGGCGCTGGCCTCCACGTCCGTTGAGAACCAGCGCGCTCTGGCTGAGCGGGCGTGCGGCGAATACAAAAGCCATGTGCCACGGAAAGAGATCTGCCGCGATTTGCAGCGCCGGATTCCATTCAGCAGGATTTCCGTTCTCAGCAGTCTTTGCCAGGGGCCGGTTCGCTCTCCCGGAGAATTCTGCAGAATGGCGGACAAGGCCCTGCGCGTTACCAGCGACGTGGCGGAACGCTATGTGCCGCAGTCCGGAGAGTTCAAAGACATCATTCCTCTGCTCATCGCGAATGCCGGTCCACTGGAGAGCGCGGCTGAACTGGGCAGAACTTCGGCCGTTGACGGCGCACACTTCGAGGCCGGAGAGGACGACCTGATCGACAAAGGAATAGGGGCTTTTGTTGAGAAACTCGGAGAAGGCCTGCCGGTCTGCCGGAACTCTCCGGTCACGGAGGTGGATTACTCCGGGGATGGCGTGAAGGTGAGCGTCGGGGACAGAGTTTTTGAAGGTGCGAACGCTCTAGTGACGGTCTCGGTCGGAGTGCTGAAGAAAAACAAGATTGCGTTCAGACCGGAACTGCCGAAAAGGAAGCTCCAGGCCATCGACACGTTGCAGATGGGCAACATGCAGAAAGTGATCGTCCCTCTCAATCGCGATATCTTTCCCAACGAGCCCAAGAACGCATGGGTCCTCTATGAAGGGGACCTTCCTGCGGAGGCGCTGGCCTTCGCGAAAGAGCAGCATCTTCCTCTGGTGCACAGAACACGGGTGGTGATGGGTTTCGTGATCAAGCCGCTGGACCAGAACATCGCCATCGGTTTCTTTGGTGGGGACTGGGCCAGGGCGCTGGAGAAGCGGTGCGACAACCTGGAACACGGTTCCGGCAAGAGCAATCCAAAATGCGACGACCTCTCGATTGCAATCACCAGGTCCGCTCTTTCCAATATATCCGGAGAAAAAGGGATCGATGAGGCCATTCAGGCGGAGGGAATCCAGGTGACACGTTGGAGCCTTGATGCAACCTCATTCGGCGCTTATTCGGTGGCGGAGCCCGGAAGCTGGTACGAGCGCACGATTCTCGGGGAACCAGTGAAGGGGCCACAGGGAATCAAGCGCCTGTTTTTCGCCGGAGAAGGAACCGCCCGCGAGATTTATAACGGTTCTTATCCTGGCGCTTACGAGTCAGGCTTGAAGGCAGCTAGAGATATTCATGCCACCATGCTTGAAGCTGAAGAGAAGGCGAGAGAAGCCGGAAGGCCGGGTTCAACAGAATAATAGCGAATTAAGTGTGGCTTATCCTTTCTTCTTCGGCTTCATCATCTGCCACTGCTCTTCGGTCAGCAGATCGCCCAGATGGCTGAACTCGCTGGCGCCTTTCAGTTGCTCGCCGCCGTCCATCACGATCTGTTCTCCGTTCACATAGCCTGATTGATCGCTCACCAGGAACGCCGCCAGGTCGGCCAGCTCCTGGTGCGTGCCGAACCGTCCCAGAGGGTTGCGTTTCTTGGCCATCTCTTCCAGCGACTTCACCGGCATCAGCCGCGAGAATGCGCCTTCCGTCGGCACCGGCCCCGGCGCGATGGCGTTAAACCGGATTCCATATTTTCCCCACTCGATTGCCAGGCTGCGCGTCATGTTCAGCACGCCGGCTTTCGCCACCGACGAAGGCACCACGTACGGCGAACCCCATTGCGCGTATGTCGTGGTAATGCTCAAGACGCTGGCTTTGCGCTTTTCTTTGATCCAGCGCTTGCCGCAGGCCATGGTTGCATGGATTGTCCCCATCAGCACAATGCCGATCACCGCTTCAAACGCGCCGATGGAAAGCTCTTCCGTCCGGCAAAGAACATTGCCGGCGGCATTGTTCACCAGCGCGTCCAGCGGCCCATCCTGCCAGAAGGTCTCGATCATGGCTTCCACGCGCTGGTTATCGCGCACGTCGCAGGAAAGCGTCTTCACCGTTCCGCCCGTGGCCTTCTGCAACTCGTCGGCGGCTTCTTTCAGCACTTCTTCACGGCGTCCGCAGATGTAGAGTGACGCTCCGAGTTCCAGAAAACGCTTGCCCATGCTCTTGCCCAGACCAGTGGCGCCGCCGGTTACCAGAATTCTTTTTCCCGAAAGCAGGTTTTTGTGAAACACAAGCACGTCCTTTCGCACTATAAGGGGATGACGGAACATCCTACACGCCGGCGCCAGCCAGTAGCTAGCAGAACCCGCAGTTGCGCCGGTGCGATTATGAGAGGATAATTCTCCACCTGAAGGGGGTGCTTGATGCGCAAAATCGTATTTCTTGCCATTGCCGGCCTGCTTTCGTTCTCCGTGGGCCATAGTTCTCCGCAAGATTGGGCAATCAACGCCACCGCGATTGAGGCCTGCAGTTGTCCTCAGTTCTGCATGTGCTATTTCAATGATCACCCTGCAGGGCACCACGATCACGGCCAGGCTCACAGCTACTGCAAGTTCAACAACGCCTATAAAGTCAACAAGGGGCACTACGGCGCCACTGATCTCACCGGCGCCAAGTTCTGGATCAACGGGGACCTGGGCGGCGACTTCTCCCAGGGGCAGATGGACTGGGCCCTGGTAACGTTTGATAAGGCCACAACACCGGCGCAACGGCAGGCCCTGGGCGAGATCATCGGGCATGTTTTTCCGGTGAAGTGGAAATCGCTCAAGACCGCCGAGGGCAATATTGACACCTGGACATTCGACAAGAACCAGGCTCATGCAACGCTCAATGGCGGCAAAACCGCAGAGGTCAAGCTGAAACGCTTCCAGGGCATGACGGACGAACCTGCGGTGCTCAAGAACGTTAAGTACTGGGGAACGCCAAGAAATGATGGGTTCGTAATGATGCCCAATGAAGTCGAGGCTTACAAGGAAGGCCCGCAGGCTTACGAGTTCAAGGGTACAAATGGATTCATGCTCACTTTCGACATGACTTCAAAGGACGTGCCCAGCGGCAAATCTTCCATGGGCAACTGACAACCATTTGTCTCGAATGTTTTTCATTGTGCGCCGAAATTTCTTTCGGCGCACTTTTTCTTGTGGCACGAGCCTGGATGTGTAGCTTAAATACGAACTTCGCCCCGGCCATCGCTCATTCAGGTTTGTCGCACGGCCACCAGCGGCAGGTCTCGCTCTGCTGCCCAGCTTTCCCACTCGGCGGCGCCTCGCTGGAGAAATATTCGCTCGAGTTCCGCTCGCTCGGCTTTCTTCAGCCCGAGTTCTGACAGCATCCGTTCAGCGAAGTGCGGTTCCAATGCGGCGATCGCCACCCAGCCATCGCTTGCCTGATAGAAGCCATACAACGGATATCCGCCGCCCAGCAGTCCTCCCGGGGATGTCAGTCCCGCGCGCACCGGCGCCGCCAGATCGTGCGCGCACTCATGCAGAGAGACCCAGGCGCAGCCCGCTTCGCCTTTTCTGGCCGCTCGATTCAGCAACGCCAGCGCCATGCTTACGGCCCGCTCCGCTCCTGCCAGGTCAACAAATAGCGTCGAAGGCATCTCCGGTGGCCGCAGCAGCCCAAAATCGCCCTGATATGTCAGGTCATGGCCGGTACGCTCTTCCTGCGGCGGCGGATATCCGATGATCCCGACAAAGCAGAGCCGCGGATGCCGTGCATGCAAACTTTCCCAATCCAACCCCAGCTGTCTTAACGCCGACGGTCGAAACGATGCCAGCAACAAGTCCGCTTTCGCCAGCATGCTATCCAGTTGCGCGCGACCGCCGGGACCTTTGAGGTCCAGGCGCAGCACAGTTTGTCCCTGGCAGAGCGACTCATACCATGCTGGCGCAGCTCGGCTTGTAGCATCTCCGCTGGGCGGCTCGACCTTGGTGACTTCCGCGCCCAGCCGGGTCAGCCGCGCAGCCGCCACCGGTCCCGGCGCATTCAGCGCCAGGCTCACGATCTTTATGCCCTGCAAGAGCGACGAATCTGCGTTTGAATCCATTCTGTGGTTCCAATACCAAGTAACGTTCTGTCCAAGAGTGTAGCTGACTTCAAAAGGCAAAGCCCGGATTGCTCCGGGCTTCGCCTGGGGGAGGGCATTCAGCTCATTTTGTGCTGGGGGCAGCCTCTTGCTTGGCTTCCACCGCCTTGCCTTCGGCGTCGTACACTTCAACGGTCCCGTACTTGGCCACCGCATCGCGCACCTGCTTGGCATCGCCCACCACTACCACTTGCAGATGGTCGAGATCGACATACTTTCGCGCCATCCGCTGCACCGTGTCGGCGTCTACCTTGGCCAGTTCGTCCGAGTAATGGTCCCAATAGTCCTTGTTAAGGCCGTAATACTTTACCGCCATCCAGCTGTTCACGATGCCCGCCGGGTTCTCCAGGGAAAGCGCAAAGCTGGAAATAATGGAGCGCTTGGATTCTTCCAGTTCGCCCTGCGGGACTTTCTCGTCGCGCAGCCGCTTGAATTCATACATCAACTCATGCAGTGATCCATCGGTTACAGCGTTGCGGACCTCGGTGTTCGCGACAAACGATCCGGGATAGAGATCGCTGGTCACGCGGCTGTAAGCGCCATAGGTGTAACCCTTTTCCTCACGCAGATTAGAGAACAGTCGCGCCGCCGCTCCGCCACCCAGAATGCGGTTCATCACGACCAGGGGAATATAGTCAGGATCGGACCGCTTAAGCGAAAGCCCGCCCGCGAGGATATTGCTCTGCACCGATCCAGGCCGGTCCACCAGAATGGTTTTTGCCGAGGTCAGCGCAGGTACGTTCCCGATGCCGGGCGCATCGATGGGATGGTTCTTCCACGCGCCAAAATATTTTTTTGCCAGCTCGGTAACCTGCGCAACCGTGATGTCGCCGGAGACTGCGAAAATGGCATTGTTGGGCGCATAGTATTTGTCGTGGAAGCCTTTCAGCATTTCCGGCGAGGCTTTCTTCAGAGAGTCTGCGGTAGGCGACTGCACGGCCGCCGGGAAATCGCCATACAACGCACGGGCAAAGCGTTCGCGCGCCAGGAAGCCGGGATTGCTCCGCAACTGGAAGAGACGCGCGCCCTCCTGCCGTTGATATTTCTGCAACTCATCGGCAGGGAAGCTGGGATTGAGCACGATGTCGCTCATGATGTCCATCAGCTTGTCGGCGGACTGGCTGAGACCCGAGGCTTGTACCGTGGTCACGTTTGAACCAAAAGAAGCGTCGGCGTTGAACGTTGCGCCCAGTTCGTCCAGTTCGGTGGCGATCTGCGTGCTGTTTCGTTTTGCCGTGCCGTCACGCAGCAGGTCCGCGGTGAACGAGGCGAGTCCCGGCGTGTCCTTCGGATCAGAGAGCGCGCCGGATTTGATCCACAAGCTGAAATAGACGGTTGGCAGCTTGTGTTGCTCCAGCACAAGCATTGTCAGGCCATTTGGCAGCGTGACTTCCACGGGGTGCGGCAGCTTCACTTTCAAAATCTCATTGTTTACCGGCGCTTTATTGAGCCGCTGTACTTTCGACGGAAGTTGCTTGTTGTCGGCCCCGGGCCCCTGCGGCTGCTGCGCAAATAAACCGGCGGTAAACAGGATTGCAAAATTCAGAGTCAGTATTTTCTTCAGCATGGTTTTCTCCTTACCGCATTCCGGCAGCGCCGGCGGCGGGGGCGGCCGCGCCGGGCAGGGTTATCATTACCGAACGGTGCGCCGGCACCAGATATTTCTGGGCGGCCTGTTTCACCTGTTCGGCGGTCACGGCGGTCAACTTCTCATAGGCCGTATTAATGAGGTTGGGATCGTTATAAAAGATCGTCGCTGTCCCAATTTGATTGGCCAGAAAGAGCGTTGAACTCCGTGTCTGGATTGCCTGGCGCAGTAGCTGCGTGCGGACCTTCTCTATCTCCTGCTGCGTCACGCCATCTTTCTTGACGGCTTCAATCTCGTCATCGAGCGCTTTTTCCAGGTCTTCCATCTTCACTCCGGGACGAGGGAGCGCCACCACGTTGAAAAGGCCCGGTCCCCGCCGTGCCTGGGCAAATGCTCCGGCATTAATGGCAAGCTGCTTGTCATGCACCAGGTGCTGGTACATGCGTGAACTGCGCCCGCTGGAGAGGATGCTGCTCAATATCTGCAGCGCATACGTGTCCGGTGTGTTGCCCGGACCAATGTTATAGACGGCGTGGAACTGGGGCAGGCGCGCCAGCGCGTCATTCATGGTTTTGCGTCTTTCTTTGTCGTGCTCCGGCTCCTTCATGTCTACGGCCGGAGGCGCCGGCTGGCGCGGGATGCTGCCGAAATATTTCTTCACCTTTGCCAGCGTCTCTTTCGGGTCAAGATCGCCGGCCAGCACCATCACCACATTGTTCGGCGCGTAGTAAATGCGGAAGAAGTCCTTTACGTCGTCCAGGGTCGCGGCATTCAGGTCGTCCATGGAGCCGATCACCGAATGGTGATAGGCGAAATTGTCATACGCCATGGATTCCAGCTCTTCAAACGATTTGCCATAGGGCTGGTTATCCACCCGCAGACGGCGCTCTTCCTGCACCGCATTGCGCTGGTTGTCCAGGTTGGCCTGCGTGATGTTCAACGCTTTCATCCTGTCCGATTCCAGGAACAATGCCATGTCCAGCTGGTTGCTGGGCAGCTCTTCAAAATAATTGGTCTGGTCGTTGTTGGTGCTTCCATTCAGGGAACCGCCATAGTTCTGGACCAGCAACATGTGCTCGCCTTTGCCTACATTGGCGGAGCCTTCAAACATCATGTGCTCGAACAAATGGGCGAATCCGGTGCGACCCTGCTTCTCATTGCGCGAGCCGGTATTGTAGGTGAGCGAGATGGAGAACACGGGCGCGGTATGCTCGGGCGCGATGATCACTCGCAACCCGTTATCCAGCGTGGTATCCGTGAATTCCACTTTGGGAAGTTTCGATTGCGCAAAGGCTGCCGTGGCCAGGGCCAGCAGCAACGCGCACAGCAGCGGCTTGATACGTACACTGTTCACTGAACACCTCAATATTGGAATCTAAAAGAAGGACGCATCGGAAGATGCATAAGGTTCTGCGAAAACATGCAGAAAATCAACTAAAAAATGATTTCCCGCCCCGCCTGGGACGGAATGCATTCGCGCCGCCGGCATCGGCCATGTTATTGACGCCTGGATGTCGCGACAACAAACGCGTGTCGCGTGGTAGAATCCGCCTGCATTTACTGGAGAAACGAATGGGCATGCGAAAACTGTCCTTCCTGGTATGTTCGTGGATATTGCTTGCGGGCATTTGTGCCAATGCAACCGAGCGGCAGAGCAACGCTGATTATCGCGCCCGCCGCGTGGCGCTGGCCAAACAGATGGAAAACGGCACGCTCGTGCTGTTTGCCCCGACCGAAGCCGAGGGGCCCAATAACCTTTACGGCTTTCGCCAGGACGATAACTTCTTCTATCTGACAGGATGGCTCGAGCCTGGCGCGGCCGTGCTTATCAACGCCAATCCTTATGTTGAGATTCTCTTTCTGGCCGAGCACAATCTCACGCAGGAGAAATGGACCGGTCCCAAGCTCGGGCCGGAGGACCCCAAGGCCCCGCAGCAGACCGGTTTCGACAAAGTTGAGAGCCTGGACAAGATGCATGATGAGTTGCTCAAGGTGCTGCCACAGCCTCGTGCCGTAGTCTTTTCCGATCTGGGAGCGAACGGCCAGACCACGGCTTCCACCGGCCCGCTGGAATGGCTGCGTCGCGGCAACTCATTTCCCAATTATGTTTCGTTCAGAGATGCCAAGCCGCTCATCGCCCGCCTGCGCACGGTGAAAGATGCCGGCGAATTGAAGATGCTCAGTCGCGCCGCGGATGCCTCGGTCGCTGCGCACCTTGCGGCGTTGAAGGCCATCCATTCCGGGGTGAACGAGCGCGAGATTTCCGCGCTTATGCAATATGAGTTTGGCAAGCGAGGCTGTGAGCGTCCCGCATATGCGCCGATTGTGGGGTCCGGCTTCTTCTCTACGGTCCTGCATTACTCCGCCGACGATCGCACCATGCAGGATGGCGATCTTGTGGTGATGGACGTGGCCGGCGAATTCTCGATGTATGCCAGCGATATTACTCGCACCGCGCCGGTCAATGGAAAGTTCACCGCGCGCCAGCGAGAAATCTATGACATCGTGCTGGCGTCGCAGGAAGCCGCCATGCAGGCGTTCAAGGCAGGGAAGTCCAAGCTGCCCACCAGCCGCACCGATCCGGATTCGCTTTACAAAGTCGCATTCGATTACATCAACACCCATGGCAAGGACTCGCATGGCGAGCCGCTGGGCAAATATTTCATCCACGGGCTTGGACATCACGTCGGATTAAACGTCCATGATGCCAACGATCCCGCCCTGCCGCTGGACAAAGGGATGGTCTTTACCCTGGAACCGGGCATTTATATTCCTGAAGAAAAGCTGGGCGTCCGCATTGAAGATGTGTTTGCCGTGGGCCAGGATGGCAAATTGATCATGCTCAGCCATGGCCTGCCTCGCACCGCCGACGAGGTGGAAAAGGCGATGACGAGCGCTCACTGAGCCGGCGGCGTTTGAATTTTGGGTAGTGGATCAGTTTGAATTTCCGCAGCTTTTTAAGTTCAATAAAAATTCTTACCCTCTGTCATCCTGAGCGACTCCGAGGGATTCCCGCGTAGCGGAGACCGAGGGGGAGTCGAAGGACCCCGAGAATGCGTCCTGCGCCATGTCGTAACAGTGAATTCTACCGAGGATCTGCTCGGATTTCTTATAGCCTGCCAGCCAACAGCTTAGGATACAAAAGCATGGGTAGAATTCCCTGAAGCGACCTGGACAAGAAAATGCATCCTCGGGGTGCTTCGACT
>Ga0164306_10000609_pt1 | contig 14926 bp, 16 predicted proteins | sample Whisoiple_242_MG_FD_110213 | JGI IMG/M metagenome (GOLD analysis project Ga0164306, IMG submission 110213) | Soil microbial communities amended with fresh organic matter from upstate New York, USA - Whitman soil sample_242_MG | ecosystem: Environmental > Terrestrial > Soil > Unclassified >... | reverse complement strand
GGTGCCGACGACCGCGGCGAGCAGTCCGCCGAGCAGCGAACTCACCACCAGGGAAGCACTTTCCAGCTCCCTGATCCGGCCGATCCGGCGTTCGAAATCGTCGCTCCCGCCGGTCTCTTCGAGCAGCGTGTCGTAGACGATGGCCTCCATCGTGCCGGAATACATCGCGAAGTAGCCGCCGAGCAGCAGCGCACTGCAGATGTAGGAAGCGACGCCGGTGCTCAATCCGCCGATCAACGCGCTCGCGGCCAACGCCAGGCTGGCGATCACCAGCACGCCGCGCCGGCTCCACCTGTCGGCCAGCAATCCGGACGGCAACTCGAAGATCGGCACCACCGCTGCGTAGGCCGCAGCCATCACCCCGACAGCGGCGGCGTCGAAGCCGATCTCGCTCATGAACAGCTTTTCGATCGGCGCCCAGAGCAGGAAGCCCTGCAGCATGACGGCGACCTGGAGCGGCAACAGGCGGGTGGCAATGGCGGAGCGGGAACGCCTCGGTGATGCGGTCATGAAGGTGCAGTGTCACCAGGCGTCCCGGCGTTACAGGAGTTTCTGCTCGGGATCGACGGAGAAGTAGCGGTCCAGCTCTTCGCGGACGAAGGCCCTGGCCCGATGCAACAACACCCGCTGATTCGCGGCGGAGATGCCCAGGATCAGGCACACCTCGGCAGCGGTGAAGCCCTCCACATCGCGCAGGGTGATCGTCGCCCGCTGCCGTTCGGGCAACCGGCGCAGCGCGTCGGCCAGCCGATCGCGGGTCTCGGCGGCGATGATCGCGTCCTCGGGCTCGGGCGACCTGCTGGTCGGCCACGGGGCCGGGAATTCCCGCCAGTGCCCGGGAAAGGATTCGTCGGGACCCTGAAAACGATCGGGATCGACGGTCGGGCCGGAAAGCGGCACCACCCGGAGTTCCCGGGAACCCCGGCGCTGCGCGGTGTTCGCCAGGATCCGGTACACCCACGTCCGCACCGACGATCGGCCCTCGAACCGGTCGATACCTTCGATCACGGCCAGCCAGGTGTCCTGGACGACTTCCGCCGCGGAGGCGGAAGTGGACACATAGGAGCGGGCCACCCGCAGCATGCCGGCGGACCAGGATTCCAGCAGGGCGACGAACACCGTCTCGTCCCGGGCGCGCAGCAGCGCCACCAACCGCTCATCCGGCGGCAGGGCTCCGCGCGTCACTTCACCGGGAAGGAATGGTGCTCGTGGGTGACGATCCACCGATCGCCGTCCTTGCGCAGCCCGATGGTCAATCGCAGCCGGTTGTCCGGGTCGGCCGCCAGTTCCTCCTTGGATCCGCACCGCAACAGCGCATGCGCGAAGGCGACATCGCTCCCGGCGGTCACGTCCAGCGACACGATCTCGAAGGACGCACCCTGTGCCTGCCACTGGAAGAACGGCGGCCACGTCTCCCGGTAGGCGTCGATGCCCTGGACGCCGTCGTTCGGCGGCGGAACGTCGAACATCACGATGTCGTCGGCGTGATCGGCCAACACGACTTCGAGGTCGCCGGCGTGCACCGCCTCGGCCCAGCGCAGGATCAGCTCCCGGATGGCCGCTTCATCGTCGGTTGTCGACTTCTCGTCGCTTCTCATGGTCATAGACAAGAAGACGACAACGACGGCGTCAACTCATCGCCCCGCCGTACCTCCTCGGTCAGGCCGGTGCCACACCGAGGCCGAAATGCACCCCGGTCAACTCTTCCGACATCGTCCACAGCCGCTTCGCGGCCTCCGGATCGCTGGCCTTCGCCGTGCGGCCGACCAGGGTCGGATGCCCTCGCAGCTCGAGTGGACCGTCCGGGCCGAGGTAGCTGGCCCCGGGAAGATCCTGCGATGCCGCGAAGAGCGATGGTAGGGCGCCCTTCTCGTCGCTCTGGGCGATCACCAGGTTGCCGATCCGCATCCCGGCATCGCTGAGCCAGTGCCCGGAGTGGGACTGCAGATTGGTGGACGAGTACCCGGGGTGCGCCCCGAAGGATCGGACCGACGACCCGGCTGCGGTGAGCCGGCGTTGCAATTCCAGGACGAACAGCAGGTTGGCCAGCTTGGACTGCCGGTACGCGGCCCACGCGTCGTACTTGCGGGTCCGCCAGTTGAGATCGTCGAAATCCATGCTGCCCCTGCGGTGTTCACTGGACGAAACGGTCACCACCCGATCGGTCACCTGCGGCAGCAACAGGTTCGTCAGCGCGAAATGCCCGAGATGGTTCGTACCGAACTGCATCTCGAAACCATCGGCGGTGCGGGCGGCCGGGATGGCCATCACCCCGGCATTGTTGACCAGCACGTCGATGTCGCCGTCGAGATCCTTGGCGAACTCTCGGATCGACGCCAGATCGGCAAGATCCAGCCGGCGCACCTCAGTGGTGCCGGAGAGGGAAGCGGCGGCCCGGTCGCCGCGCTCGGTGTCCCGCACCGCCATCACCACACGCGCACCGGCACGGGCGAGTTCCCTGCTGGTGACGAACCCGAGGCCGCTGTTGGCGCCGGTCACCACGACGGTGCGTCCGCGCCATGAGGAGAGTTGTGCTGCTGTCCATGGGGTCGATGTCATGGACACCAAAGTAGGCATCGACTACATTGTTGTCAACGCCTACATCGACCGGGTGTACGAGCACCTGCTGCTGACGGAAGGACTCTGCCCGGATGACCGCGCCAGCCCGCTATCACCACGGGGACCTGCGTGCCGCCCTGATCGCCCGGGCCACCGAGGTCATCGCGACGGGGGGTGTCGACGCGCTGTCGCTGCGCGAGTTGGCGCGGGACATCGGTGTGAGTCATGGTGCACCCGGTCGGCACTTTCCGGACAAACAGGCCCTGCTGGATGCGGTGGCGCTCAACGGTTTCGGCCGGCTACGCGATGTACTGCTCGATGCGTTGCGCCGGCGCGGTTCGGATCCGTTCGCCGATCAGCTGGTGAGCCTGGCGACGGCCTATGTGCAGTTCGCCACCGGTCAACCGTCGTTGTTGGCGGTGATGTTCGCGGCCAAACACCGCAGGCAGGCGCCGGCCGAGCTGCGCTCGGCCGTCGACGAGACCTTCGCCGCACCGCTGCAGGCGGTCCGGGACGCCCAGGCCCGCGGCGAGGTGGCGGCCGGTCCGGTCGACGAGTTCGGCACCGCAATCCTGTCCACCATGCACGGCTATGCGGCACTGGTCGCCGGCGGATTGTTGACGCCGGACGACACGGCCGAGCTGACGACAACGATCAGGCTGCTGGTGGACGGGCTTCGTCCACGCTGACCCCGGCTAGGCGGCGCGCACCTCGCCCACCGGTCCCGCCCAACGCTTCCGCAGCCACCTGTCGTGGCTCGCCACCAGCACTGTGCCGGGCGCCGACCCGATCGCCTCCTCGAGTTCGGCCGCCAGTGCCAGTGAGATGTGGTTCGTCGGCTCGTCCAGCAGCAACAGTTCGGTGGCGGCCGAGACCAGGATGGCCAGCGCCAGCCGCCGCCGTTGGCCGACACTCAAAGTATTGACAGCAGAATCGATCTCGCGCTCGGTAAGCAGGCCGAGGCCGCCGAGCAGCTCGGCACCGTCCGGGCCGACCGCGCGCGAGAAGACGGTGCGCGCGGATGCAGCCGGGTCGTCGAACATGACGTCCTGCTCGAGCAGTCCGATCGACCTTGCCGTCACCCGCACAGTGCCGGACGGTGCCGGCAGCCGGCCGCGCAGCACGGCGAGCAGGCTCGACTTGCCGGAACCGTTCGCGCCGGTCAGGAGCATTCGTCCGCCGGTCGGCACGTCCAACCGGGCGATCCGCACCCGGCCCGGCACCTCCAGATCCCTGATCTGCACGGCCATCTCGTCGGTGGCGTGGGTGGTCGGGACAGCGGTGATGGATGTCCGGAACCGCAGTGGGTCCGGTGGCCGGGCAACGGCGGTGCGCTCCGCCACCTCCAGTCGCCGCTCAGCGTCGTGCACCCGACGGGCCAGCGCGCGTTCGACATTGCCGCCCTTGAACTGGTAGATGAACTTGTCGTTGTCCCGCGGACCGCGGTTGTGCGCGATCGCATCGGTGCCGATCGACGCCCGTCGCCGCAACTCGGCCAGTTGGTCCTGCTGGTCGGCGTACGTCAGCTCCCACCGCCGCCTGGCTTGCGCCTTCTGCGTCAGGTAGCTGCTGAAACCGCCCCCGTACCGGCGGCCGCCGAGGCCGTCGGTACCGAAAGCGCTCGGGTCCAGATCGAAGATCCCAGTGCACACGCGATCCAGGAACATCCGGTCATGACTGGCCGCGATCACGATCCCGGGCAGGCCGGTGAGGAACTCCTCCAGCAGCTCCATCGCACCGTCGTCGAGGTGGTTGGTCGGTTCGTCGAGCAGGACGCAATCCGGTCGGGTGGTGATCACCGCGGCCAGCGCCAACCGGGTGCGCTCGCCACCGGACAGCGATGCGACCGGGCGATCACGGTCGATCGCGGCGATCCCGAGCCGCTGGGCTGCGATCTCGGCCCGGCGGTCGGCGTCCCAGGCATCGTGCGCCTGTGCCCATTCGAGCACCTGGGCAAAGGCTTTCGCGGCTGCCGGATCGGTTTCGATGCTGCTGCTGAGGATCTCGACGTCCCTGGTCGCGGCGTGCAGCGGCGCCAACGCCTTCGCCATCACCTGCGCGACTGTGCCGTCCAGTGTTGGCCCCTGCGGCAGATAGACCGCATCGGCAGGGACAGCGATCGATCCATTGTCCGGTGGCTCGATACCGGCGAGAAGCCTGAGCAGGGTGGACTTCCCGGCGCCGTTCTCGCCGACGAGACCGATCCGGTGGCCGGCGCCGGCCCGCAGATCGATGCCGGCCAACACGGTCCGTCCGGCATAGGACTTGGTCAGATCAGTGACGTGCAGAACAGTGGGAGATGGCATCGCGGCAGCCCCAGTGAAGTGGAGAGGATCGAACCCACCGGGTATGGCTGGCCTGGTCGGTCAGCGAACCTCGGGCGCGGGTCTGGGCGATGTCAGCGATCCATAGTGCCGACCACTGTACGTCGCTCTGACCCGCGCCGTCCAGACAATTCTCACCGGCCACACCGAATCGTCTGTGCTGCAGCTGATCCGGTTGCCGGTAGACCCTGCCGCTCACCCTCCCAGTCTGCGATACGCCCGGACGGCGAGCGGAGCGAAGACGAGGCTGATCGCGATCGGCCAGCAGATGGCCAAGGTGAGAGCATGCTCCGACAGACCGCTGCCGTCGTTCCACCCGGGGTTGCCGAACAGTTCCCTGGTGGCCGATGCCGTCGCGGACAGCGGATTGACCGACGCGATCGCGCCGAGCCAACCCGGCATGGTCGCCGGGTCGACGAACAGGTTGGACAACATGCTCACCGGCCAGACGAGAATCTGCACCGCGGCAACGGATTCCGGGCCCCGGGCCGTCACACCGACGAAGATGCCGACCCACAGCAGCGAGAACCGCAGCAGCATCAGCAGCCCGAATGCTGCCGCGGCGCCGGCCAGCCCGTTGGACCAACTCCAGCCGAGCAGCACCCCGGTGACCATCAACAGCACCAGGCCGAGAACACTGTTGATCATGTCGGCGATGCACCGCCCGAGGACCACCGCGACGCCGCTGATCGGCAGTGACCGGAAGCGGTCGGTGACTCCCTTCGCCGCGTCGGCGTTGACCGCCGTCATGGTGGACTCCAGGCCGAAGAGCATGGCCATGGTGAAGATTCCGGGCATCAGGAACAGGTAGTAGTTGCCGGCGTAGTCGGTGTCGGGACCGGCGATCGCACCGCCGAACAATGCCCCGAACATGAAGGTGACGAGCACCGGGAAGAACAGCCCGACCAGGAACGCGCCCGGCTGGGCACGCCAGTGCCAGAACTGCCGTCGGGTGAGCAGCCAGGCGTCGCCCAGCGCGGATCCGGTGCCGCGCACCGTGAGCTCGTCGTGGTGGGTGGCGATCAGACTCATCGGCGTGCCGCCTCGTCGGTATCGGCGGCCGGCCGGCCGGTCGTGCTGGTCAACTGTAGGAACACCTCGTCGAGAGTCGGCCGTCGCACGGCGATGTCGAGGGGATCGATGCCGTACTCGCCCAGCAACGTGGACAACGCCACCAGAGCCCGGGTCCGGTCGGCCACCGGAATGCGGAGCTGCGCTGTCGCTTCGTCGACCAGCATCTCGCCGGCGGCGAAGCGCTGTGCCGCGCGCTGCAACCGCTCCAGCCCAGCCGGATCCGGCAGCGTCACGTCGAGCCAGTCGCCGCCGATCGCCGACTTCAACTCCTCGGGGGTACCGCGGCCGACCACCCGCCCGGCCGAGAGCATGGTGATCCGGTCGGCGAGTTGGTCCGCCTCCTCCAGGTACTGGGTGGTGAGCAGCACCGTGGTGCCGCTGCCGACCAGTTCGCGGATGGCGGCCCAGACCTCCCGTCGTCCCTGGGGATCAAGACCTGTCGTCGGTTCGTCCACGAACAGCACCGTGGGCGCGACCACCAGCGCAGCTGCCAGGTCGAGCCGCCTGCGCATACCTCCGGAATAGCCGTCGACCTTCCGGGCAGCCGCATCGGTCAGCGAGAACCGTTGCAGCAGTTCATCGGCACGTCGTGCCGCCGCTGCTGCGGACAGGTGGTTCAGCCGCCCGATCAGCAGCAGGTTCTGTCGCCCGGTCAGCACGTCGTCAACCGCGGCCGCCTGACCGACCAAACCGATCCGCCGACGGACCTCTCGGCCCTGGGTGCGGACGTCGAACCCGGCCACCCGTGCGGTGCCGCCGTCGGCGCGCGTGAGGGTGGTCAGGATCCGGACGGTGGTCGACTTCCCGGCCCCGTTCGGCCCCAGCAACCCGTGCACGGTGCCGGCGTCGACCCGCAGATCCAGCTCGACCAGACCGGTCCCGGCGGGGGAGCGCGGGTACTGCTTGCGCAGTCCCCGGACATCGACGGCCGGTCCCGGTCCGGGCGGTGGTGGCTGATGCATGCGGGCCTCCTGAAATCTAGCGTACAGCGTACGGTACGCCGTACGGTAGGACAGAACGAGGCAGGGCCGGAGAATGTTCCCGTGATCGAGAAACAGCCGCCGAAAACCGGCGCCGACGACCCCGCTCGCAGCCTCGCGGTGCTCTGGGGACCGCAGGACCGGCCGGGACGTTCCGGCGTCACGGTTCGGGCGATCGTCGAGGCGGCCATCGGACTTGCCGACGCGGACGGCCTCGACGCGGTCTCCATGCGCGCCATCGCCGACAAGCTGGGGACCGGGACGATGACCCTCTACACGCACATCCCCGGGAAGCCGGTGCTGATCGAGCTGATGATCGACACCGCCGCCGGCCGGCTCTACCGGGCCGTCGACGAACCAGCGTCACAACCGGGTTGCTGGCGCGGCGGACTGCAGTTCATTGCCCGCCGGAACTGGGAGGGGTACCTGCGACATCCCTGGCTGTTGCAGGTGATGGGCGCCCGCCCGGTGCTCGGTCCGCAGATCAACCGCAAGTACGAGGCCGAGCTGCGGCCTTTGGACGGTATCGGGTTGACCGACGTCGAGATGGACAGCGTGCTGACCGTGGTCCTCACCTACGTCGAGGGTCTTGCCCGGTGGCAGGTGGGCCTGCTCGCCACCCGGGACACCAGCGGACAGTCGGACGTCGATTGGTGGAGCTCGATGGAGCCGGCACTGGCCGGGCTGATGGACCCCGCGGGATTCCCGCTCGGCTCGCGGGTCGGCCGGGCCGCCGGTGACTATCACCAGAGCGTCGGTGACCCGATCCACGAGCTGGACTTCGGGCTCGGACTCATCCTCGACGGGGTCGCGCGTCTGGTCGACCGTTCCGACGTGGCACCCTGATCGCCATGACGACGATCGCGATCCTGGGCGCGGGCAAGATCGGTGAGGCCATGCTGGCCGGGTTGTTGGCCGGCGGCCGTTCGCCGGACTCGCTGATGTTCACCGAGCGGTACCCGGATCGCGTCGCTGAGCTGACCCAGCGCTACGGCGTGCCGGGAGTGGAGACCGACGAGGCCGCCGCAAAGGCGGACGTCCTGATCGTCGCGGTCAAGCCGCAGGACATCGAACCGCTGCTGGTGACGCTGGCCGCCGCCATCACCCCGGGAACCTTGGTGGTGTCCCTGTGCGCGGGGCTGCCCACCTCGCTGTACGAGCGGCACCTGCCGGCCGGGACGCCGGTGGTCAGGGTCATGCCGAACACCCCGATGCTGGTGGGGGAGGCGATGAGTGCGATCTCCGCCGGATCCCACGCCGACGAGGAACACCTGCAGCTGGTGCAGGACATGCTGTCCACGGTCGGCAAGGTGGTGCGGGTGCCCGAGGCGCAGCAGGATGCCGTCACGGCGTTGTCGGGGTCCGGCCCGGCATACTTCTTCTTCCTGGTCGAGGCGATGATCGACGCCGGCATCCTGCTCGGCCTGCCGCGCGCAGTGTCCACCGAACTGATCATCCAGTCGGCGGTGGGTTCGGCGAAGATGCTGCGGGACTCCGGCGAGCATCCGGTCACGCTGCGGGAAGCGGTCACCTCGCCGGGCGGAACCACCATCGCGGCGATCCGCGAACTGGAGAACCACCGGGTCCGCGCCGCACTGCTCAGTGCCATCGAGGCAGCGGCCCTGCGCTCGGCCGAGCTGGGCAAGGCGCACGACCCGGCCTGATCCCGGATCCGGGGTCAGGACGTCGCCGCCGCGCAACCGACCGCCGGATCGGTGGTCGTCGGTCGCTCGGTGACCTCGAAGCTGCCGGCCGCCGGTCGCAGCCGGACCACGAGGTCCTGCGGTTCGCCGGTCACCAGCAGGGGGTACTGCCCGGCCCCTGGCACCACGTGGAAGCGGACCTGATCGGTGATCGACGACGAGCCGGTCACCGCGCAGCTGTCGATCAGGGTGACCTCCGGTAGCCGTTCCATGGTGATCACGGTGTTGCACCCGGTGCCGGTCTCGGTGCGCAGGTCGCTCTGCAGTTCCGAGGTCGCGTACCGGCAGGCCTGCCGGGTGTCGCCGCCGGCGTAGGCGGTCAGGAATGTCGTTGCGACGTCCTGCGCCGTCCGCGGGTCGGCGATCGGCGACGGAGCGGTGACGGTGGTGCTCAGCGCCGACGCCGACGCCGGGGTCGGTGTGGACGACGTTCCGGGATCGGCTGCTCCGGTCCCACAGCCGGCGACTCCGAAGGCCATGGCGCCCAGCGCAACTGCCGGCAGGAACACCCGACGCGCGCGGTGCCGCCGTTCAGTACTGAGCGCGGTCGAGTCCGGCGTTGTAGCCATCGCGCACCTCGCCCTCGTAGTCCAGCAGGCTGGACGTGTCGCCGAACAGGGCGGTTCCCTGACACCAGCGCTCGAACGCCTCGATCCGCTCGGCCGAACCGGGACCGGCGGCGTAGATGTCGTCGTAGGCGAGCAGGCGTCCATCGGGCTCGGTGAACAGCGCGGCATCGGGGACTGCTGCGGTGTCGACCGTGGCGGTCTGGCCGACGGCGACGCCGGTGCTCGGATTCAGCTCGCTGATCACCGGTAGACCGAGCTGGGACAGCGAGGTCACGGTCGCGCTCGACAGGTGCGTCAGGGCGCCGGCGGAGGCCTGGTTGACCATGTTGTGGTGATCGGACGCGATGCCCTCGTGGGTGCCGATCACGTCGTCGACCAGCATGTTGTTGAAGATGCCGATGCCCGCGGAGAGAATCCTGCCGGGTAGGCCGGTCGCGCCGACGATCTCCTTGCCGACCACGACGATCGTCTTCGTGCCGGAGCGCATCTCCTCGACCTTCGCCGCGGCCTCGGCGTCGGAGGCCCCGAAGGAGTTCACGTCGGTTTGGGTGAGCAGGCCGAAGACCTGCGCGGATGCCGCCGTGTGCGCCCGCAGTTCCAGCACTTCGCGGTGGTAGGCGGCGGAGTCGCCGGTGGCATTGGCCAGCTCGGCCTCGTGCAGGCCCTCGGCCGCGCCGACCCCGGATGACGTGAGCCAGCCGGCGTAGAGGGTCTCGCGGACGTCGGTGTTGTCGGTGTCCTGGTAGAGCCAGGTCAGCGCCCGCGCCACCGAGGTGTTCGGAACGGTGTCGCCATACATCGAGACGTCCGGCGGCTGGCCGAAATCGACTCGGGCGACGGAACTCTCGCCCGGGATGCCGGACGGGAACAGGCCGCCGGTTGCCGGCTGGCCACCGGCCTCGCCGATGATCGAGCCCATGTAGCGGGCGGTGATGTTCGCGACGCTGTCCCTGATCTCACCCGACAGTTCCGACGGCATCCCCTGCGGCAGCCACCGGCCCAGTCCGTCGTCGCCCAGCGCCACCGCGGTGAGCACGTTGTAGGCGACGTCCCCCGCGGCCTGCGGATCACCGTTGGGCCCCGGGTTGCTCATCACGTCGAGCAGGTCGCCGAGCTGGTCGGCTCCGTCGCCCTCCCACGAGCGGTGTAGCAACCACATCAGGTTGCCGGCGGCCGGATCGGCGGAGCGGCCGGTTGCCGGGTCGATCGGTCCGCCGGTGAACAGTGCGGACGTCGGGTCGGGTCGGGCGGAGTACTGATCGAGGACGGCGCCGAGCGGATCCGGCCGCCCGATCGGCGGATCGCTGAGCGGCTCGGCACCGTTGAAGCGCTCGTTGCCGTAGCCCTGCCACGGATCTCCACTGCCATCGGGTCGACTGCGTTCCCAGTCGATCGCCGACTGCCCGACCGCGTCCAGGTAGCTGGGCGGGAATTGCACGCCGGTCCGCAAGTAGTCGGTCGCGGTGACCACCCATCCCGGCTGGACGCCGCCGCGGTCGTCGTGGGTGAGGTCGGCGATCCAGTCGGCGGAGACGTGCGAGGTCGCCTCGCTGTCGGTGGCGGCGGCCAGCACCGCCGCCGACATGGCGAACAGCCGTGAATCCAGCTGGTAGTCCTCGTTGCCGTCCTGGCCGCCGCCCCAGAAGTGTTGGTAGTCACCGAGTTCTCCCGGCAGTTCACGGAAGTAGTCCTGGCCGAGCGATGTCGACAACGCGGTCGCGAAGTCCGGGTCGTCGGCGTACCTGCCGTACTTGTCCAGGACGTCCTCGAGCCTGGCGGAACGTTCCTCGGGCAGCAGGGTGACCTCGTTGATCCCCTTCAACTCGTCCTCGGCCTGGGCCGCCAACTGCTGCATCCGGGTCAGGTGCAGAACCCGGAAGGACCCGCTTCCCATCCCGCCCTGGGCGAGCAGCGCCGAGCCGGCGCCCGCGCCGGCCGACTGGCCGCCCCCGTTCCAGGACGCGGTCAACGCCGCGCTGCAGGTCTGGGCCGAGGTGTTGCAGCGCACTGCGAGAGCCCGGTAATCCGCGTCGATCAGGGACATCGCGCTGTTTGCCGACGTCATGGCCGACTTGTGGGCGTCGGCCTTGGCGAAGTCGGCCGATGCGGTGCTGCCGATCAGGCCGGACAGCGCCGAGCTCGCCTGCTCGTACCTGGCCAGCTGGTGGTCGTAACGGACCCGGATGTCGTCGACGTCGCGGCGGCCGGCAGCGAGCACCACCTGATGCTCGTCGACCGAGGTCCGGGCGGCGACCAGCCGCTGTGCCAACGCGGGGAGGCCGGTGGCCAGCACGCCGATGTCGGAATCGCACAGATCGGCGGCGGTCTCGACCCAGGTTTGCCGCAGCTGCGTCCTGGTGTCGGTGACCGCCTCGCCGACCAGGGCGAGGGACTGTTCGATGTCCGCCAGTTGCTCGGACAGTCGGGTCACCTGTGCGGGGTGATCGCCGAGGTAGGGGAACAACGCCTCCGACCTGCTCATCTCAGATCGCCGGATGCCCGGATGGCGAACCGCCGGGGGTGAAGGTGCCGATCGCGCTCCGTTCGACGAGTTGGTAGACCCTCGCGCCCTGCTGCACCTTGCCGCCGAGGGCGGCGAGTTCGTCCCCGATCAGGCCGAGGCCCTCGGCCCAGGCCCGCCCCATCGCACTCACCGCGTCACCGATGCCCAGGCCCGCGTCGGGAGGTGCGACCGAGCCGATGATGGCGTTCGCCAACTCCGACGCCGTCGTGGATTCCGACCGGATGCCCGCCAGCTGCAGGCCGGCGGTCTCCATCGCAACCGTGTCGACCTCGAGTCGGTCCGGCGATGACATCGCGGCCCCCCTTACTCGATCCCGGTGCTCGATCCTGGTGCTCGATCCCGGTGCCCGGTCGGTGACGATCCGACGGGACCGTACACGTTGCACCGGGTTGCCGGTAACCCGTGCACATCGGGCAGTCGGTGATCCGCCGCCCAGCCGATCGGCGCGCCTGGCCCTGGCCGCAGCCCGGTCCAGGTGATGATCTTCGACGTGGACAGCACGACCTTGGCTGCGCTCTCGGTGGTCGCCGTGGCGTTCGTGTTCGGCGTCCTGGCGGCTCCCTATGGACTCGCCCTCGAACTGCCGCCGGTGACGGTGGCGCTCGCGGTGTTCGCCGGCACCGCCGGGTTCGCCTGCGTGATGGTGCCGGTGGTGATGGATCTGGTGCCGGATGCCGCCGGACGACGCGCGCGCTGGGCGCTGATGGTTGCTCCGCGGGTTGCCAGGATCTGGCGGCTGGCCGGCCGGAACGCGACCGGCGCCCGTACCGCGCTGCTGGTCGACCGGAGCAGCGCGGTGGTGCAGCGGTGGGGGATCCGGCCGGTTGCCCTGCTGGCCCCGGTTGTCGGCCGTTGGCTGGTGCCGGCCGCGGGCATCGCCCTCGGAACCGACCGGCTGCACTTGATCGCTTGGGCGGTCGCCGGCTGCGCGGTCTGGGCGGCGGTGCTGACCGCCGCCTTCGACCTCCTGCTGGCGGTGCTGCGCTGAACCGCAGCTGAAACCGAACGGTGGCGTCAGGCCATCTCTGGCACCCGCAGGTGTGCGACCAACAGATCGAACTCGGCCACATCCAGCACGTCCACCCCGGCGTCCCGGGCGGCCCGCTTGCGCATCTGCATGGCCGAATCGCGGGTGGCCTCCATCGCCTGCCGGCTGTCGTAGGTGGTCGAGGTGACCGCCCGTCCGCTCATCCGATCGACGAACAGGCTCGCGCTGCAGAAGCCGTCGAGATCCTCCATCGCGGGCAGGGTGGCCATCTTGAACATGTCGACGCCGCTGTCGATCCCGGCCGGGTCGCCGTGGGTCCAGACGGCACGAACGCAGGCGCCCTGGTGCGAGTGGTGGTTGCGGTGCAGGACGGCGATCTCCCATTCCTCGACGAACGGGATGCCGCCGAGCAGCTTGCCGGCCCGCTCGCGGAGCGGGGTCACGGCAGCATCGCTGGCCCGCATCAGATCCTGCGATTCCCAGGCGCTGGTGACGATGCACCGGCCCGAACCGCGGTCGGCCATCATCGACAGGCCGACGCAACCGGCCATCGCCTGCAGTTCGGGCAGCAGTTCGCCGCGGACGAAGTCCAGGCCGGCGTCGATCGAGGATGCCCTGGCCTGCAGCGAGGTTGATCGTGCGTACATTGACGCACCCCCTTGGTGAAGGAGGCAGCGCCCCGGCGGCGCTGCCGGAACACCCACGATCCTCTCCTGCCGCCGCCGCCGCAATCCGCGGAACCGGCGCCGGCATCAACGATCGGGCGGCCCGATCGAGCCGCCCGGGGACGGTCGGTCACTCCTGGCCGACCCCACACCGACCCGATGGGGTGAATCCGCCGTCGTGATGGCCGCTGCCAGCGGAAACTGGGCATCGCATTATTCCCACCAGTAACGCTAGAGTTCAGCAAGCACGTGCGTATGGTGTCCGCCGGAGGGGAAGCCCGGTGGCGCGAAACGTGCCGGAAGACGGTGCCCTGATGCCCGCTCGCGACGATCGACCCCCGGGGGAGAATCTGCCCCGGGACCCCACGCTGGCCGAAATGCGATTCTTGACCGTCGCGGAGGTCGCGTCGCTGATGCGTGTCTCCCGGATGACCGTGTACCGGCTCGTGCACTCCGGCGAGCTGCCGGCGGTTCGGGTCGGCCGCTCCTTCCGGGTACCCGAGCGCGCCGTGCACGACTACCTGCGCACCGCGTTCAACGACGTCGGCTGACGGCGTTCGGGGGTTGGCCCGGCCGGTAGGATGGCCCGGATCCGGCAAACCGTCGGGCTGGCGGCCGTCGTCCGGTTCGCCTGCGCTCACCTCGGCGTCGGGACGGTCCATCGACCGCGTCGACACCCGCCACACCTGGAGAGATCACCCTCATGGGCTCTGTCATCAAGAAGCGTCGCAAGCGGATGGCCAAGAAGAAGCACCGCAAGTTGCTGCGCAAGACCCGAGTGGCCCGTCGCAAGGCCGGCAAGTAGCTCAGGCGCGTGGCGGGGTGACCTGCCGCGATCAGTGGAGGAGTGCGTGCGATGGCGGGTCTGATCGTCCTGGTGACGGGGGTGACCAGGTTCATCGGTTCGCAGCTCGCGGGTCGGCTCGCCGAACATCCTGCTGTCGAGCGGGTCATCGGAGTCGACGCGGCGCTTCCTGAACCGGCCGCGAGAACCCGGATGGGCGCCGCCGACTTCGCCCGCGTGGACATCCGGAACCCGTTGGTGGCCAGGGTGATCGAGGCCGCCGGGGTGGACACGGTGGTGCACGCGTCGGCGTCGGCGACCCCGGCGTCGTCGGCCGCCCGCAGCATGGCCAAGGAGATGAACGTCCTCGGCACGATGCAGTTGCTGGCCGCCTGCCAGCGGTCGGAGAGCGTGCGGCACCTGGTCGTCCGGTCCACCGGCGCCGTCTACGGCGCGTCCTCGCGGGATCCGGCGATCTTCACCGAAGACATGTCGGCCCGTTCGGTGCCGTCGTCCGGTCCAGGGCGCGACGCCATCGACATCGAGGCCTATGTCCGCGGGTTCGGCCGACGGCGGCCGGACGTCCGGATCGCGGTGCCTCGTTTCGCGGACATCATCGGGCCGACCGTCGTCACCCCGCTGACCCGCTACTTTGCCCTGTCGCCGGTGGTACCGATGGTGCTCGGCCGGGACGCCCGGCTGCAGCTGGTCCACGAGCAGGACGCGGTCGGAGTGATGGAACACCTTGCGGTCGGC
>Ga0164306_10000608_pt1 | contig 14929 bp, 14 predicted proteins | sample Whisoiple_242_MG_FD_110213 | JGI IMG/M metagenome (GOLD analysis project Ga0164306, IMG submission 110213) | Soil microbial communities amended with fresh organic matter from upstate New York, USA - Whitman soil sample_242_MG | ecosystem: Environmental > Terrestrial > Soil > Unclassified >... | reverse complement strand
GGTCTGCGGACGCTCGGCGGTCTGCGTGACGAGGTCCGCGAACGGGTCATCCGGCTGACCGTCGGGCCCGGCGATCTCGGTGACCGGCAACGCCCAGGTCACCCGCCAGGCCGCCCGGCGACGTTCCTCCACCGGGCGGTCGGCCAACAGCGCCGCCGGGATCGCACCGGTCAGTTCGGCTGTTCGGTATCGCCGGCGAGATGCACCCTCGTCCACGACCACAAGTCCGTCCTGATCCGTCCCGCATCGGACGATGCGATCCGGCAGATCGATCTCGGTCAGGTCACCGGAATCGCCCCGGTAGAGCGCCCAGAACAGATCCTCCGCGGTGCCATCGACGGCGAGCATTCGTTCGATTTCGGCTCTGACGCCTGGCAGCAGCGGCAACCGCACCTCGGTGGCGTAGCCCGTCGGCGGCTTTGCGGCGGGGTCGGTCGGCCATGGCAGGCGAAGTACCGGCACCTGCCCACCCCGACGGTCGACTTCACGGTCGAGGGCGATGCTGCCGAGAGCCGCGATCTCGGTGGCCGTGTCGCTCGCGCTGAACCGGACCCCGCCGGTCTCCGAAATCACCGCGGGCGCGCTCGACCAGGTGAGCACCGCGGTGAAGCCGACCCCGAAGTGACCGACCGAATCGTGGGTGTCCCGCTTGGCCGAGGCCCGCAGTGACGCCAGCGCGGCCACTCCGTCGGCGGCGAGTGGGCGGCCGGTGTTGGCGAACCGCAACTCGTCCCGGTCCAGCCGCACCCGGATGCGCGCAGGGACACCGAGTTCACGGGCCGCGTCGGCGGCGTTCGAGGCGAGCTCGATCAACACCCGGCCCACGTAGCCGACGACGGCCAGCGCCTCTTCCGCATTGGCGTCCTCCCGGAACCTGGCAGGGGACGCCGCCCAGGCGTCGAGCACCACCCGACGCAGGGCCGCGGTGCCGAACGGATCGGGGCCGATCAGTGGCCCGACTCTGGATGATCGGCGCCGGGATCGCTCTCGCCTTCGTCCAGGGCGTCCACCGGCCCCTGGACAACCTCATCTGTGCCGGTCTCCGACTCGGCTTCCGGCTCGGCTTCCGGCTCGGCCTGCGCCTCGGTGGAAGCTGATCCGGCCGCCGGTCGTCGCGGGTGCACCTCCAGCGTCAGCTCGTCGACCACCGTTGCCGTGCTGGCGGAGATCAGCGGAGCGTCGATCACCGTCTCCGAGTGCGCGCCGCAGCCGTAACCGGCGTCCACCACCCGGCCGTCCGCCGGCGAGTACTCGTTGGTGCAGGCCCCGAACGCCATGCCGAGCAGTCCGGCAAGTGGGGTGAAGAAACCGCAAGTCACACAGTTCGCCTGGGCCTGCGTTGCGACCACGTCACCGGGTCCGAATGGTCCGTCGTGCCAGCGCTCGGCCGCATCGTCCCGGCCCTCCCGACTGAGTACGCGCACCCGGCCGAAACCGAATTCGTAGGACACCTCTTTCACGGCGGGGTCGGCGGAATCGAGGTAGCCGGGTACCAGGCGCGGATCGCCGGGGGCGGTGGGCAGGAGATCGCCCGGGCCGACATCACCCTTGCGGATCCGCTCGTCCCAGGGCACCCATGACGGGGCCAGCAAGGCCTGCTCGCCCGGCAGCAGGACGACCTCGCTGATCGTCTGGTAGCCGGGCTCGACCAGCGCCACGGTGACCGACCAGTACCACCCGCGGTAGCCGCGGTCGGCGGCCGCGAAGGAGGCCGTGACGGCGACGGGATCCTCCTGGACCGCACCGAGATAGTCGCCGACCTGTCCCCCGCTGCCGGCCTCCTCCACCGCAGCCACGCGGGCCAGTTCCACGACGTCATCGGGAAGCGACGTGGGAACCGGCCGGGCGGCCGGCTCGGGAACTGCCGGCTCGGCCGCGGCTGGTACCGGTACGGCGTTGGGATCCGGAGCTGGGTCGCTGTCCGAGACACCGGTCGAATCGGTGTCGTGGGGAACGGTTTCGTCGGATACGGGGTCGAGCGCAGCGACGTCCTCGTCGGCCGTCGCAGTGCCGGAATGTCCGGACCCGCTGACGGCTTCCGGGTCGTCGCGACCGCTCACGGACTGGTCAGCGCCGGCGGCGGGAAAACTCACAGGAGCCATGATGCCGCACCGGACGCCGATCGACGGCGCGCCGGGTCGTGCGACGGGTGGTTACGACCCGGATCCGGTGGGGCAGGATGGATGAGTGCATTCCTCCGTTCCTGATCCCGGCCCTGCCGGCGATCCCCGGCGCCCGCCACGTGCGGACCCGGAACGGTCCGCCGATCAGGGCGTGGCCGGGGTCGGCAAACCGGAATGGACGGACGATTCCGCCGGAACAGAGCCCTGGCCGACGCCGCCACCGGCGCCGGCCTGGACCGAGCAGCCCCGCAGTGACCAGCCGTGGACACCGCCCACCTGGACACCTCCGCCCGGCGAACAACGGACCACCCAGCTGCCCCGCAACACCGACGCCGGCCGGTTTCCCTATCCGGCTCCTGCTCCGCCTCCGTCATCCAGCGCGGCTGAAGCAGCCGCCTCGTGGTCCCCTGCGCCGACGCCACCACAGACGCAGGTCCCGCCGGCCTCTTTCGCTCCGGCCCAGGGCCCCTCGGCGGCCGATTCGTACCAGCCAGGCCCGGCCCCGCCGGCCGATCCCCCGCCGACGTCGACCCAGAAGTACCAACCGCAGCCACGCGGCAGCCACCTGCCGCCCTACAGCGAACCGTTCGGCACCCACGCGGGCCAACCACCCGCAGGTGCACCGGGTGCCGCCGGCGGCGCCCCGACCGATCCGCCGACGGCCCCACGGACCGGCCCGCGAAAGCTGACCGTCACCAGGGTTGCCGCGTTCCGCAGCCGCGAGCTGACCACCCGGGGTGTGCAGATCTTCCACGCCGCCGCGACGGCCGATGGTGCCGATCGCTCCGGACTGACCGCCCTCACCTACGCCGTGATGGGCAACTACGCGGTCGACGCCGCACTCGCCGTGGCGCTGGCCAACACGCTGTTCTTCGCCGCCGCGACCGCCGAGTCGACCGGCAAGGTCCTGCTCTACCTGCTGATCACGGTTGCGCCGTTCGCGGTCATCGCCCCGCTGATCGGTCCGGCGCTGGACAAGCTGCAGCACGGCCGGCGGATCGCGCTCGGCGCATCCAGTTTCGCCCGCGCGGTCCTGGCCGTGGTGATGGCGTTGAACTTCGACTCGTGGGTGCTCTATCCCTGCGCGCTCGGAATGTTGGTGCTCTCCAAGTCGTTCAGCGTGCTCAAGGCGGCGATCACCCCGCGGGTGCTGCCTCCCGACATCACGCTGGTGAAGACGAATTCCCGGCTGACGGTGTTCGGGCTGATGGCCGGCGGCGTCGCCGGGGCGCTCGCAGCCGGCCTCTCCTGGGCCTTCGGCTCCACGGGAGCGTTGATCCTGACCGGTCTGCTCAGCGTGGTCGGCGGTCTGCTGTGCCTGCGCATCCCGTCCTGGGTCGAATCGACGGCCGGCGAGATCCCGGTCGACGGGGTCGGCCCGAAGGCCAAGCGGGCGTTTCCGCTCTCGGTCACCACCACGTTGTGGGCGAACGGCACGATCCGGGTGGAAACGGGGTTCCTCGCTCTGTTCGTCGCCTTCGTGATCAAGCGTGAGTACACCGAGGCCAGCGCCTTCACCCAGCTGTTGTTGCTCGGGGTCGTCGGGGTGGCGGCCGGCATCGGCGGTTTCATCGGCAACGGTCTCGGCGCGAAACTGGCGTTGAGCAAACCGGAGACGGTGTCCATCTGGGCGCTGGCCGCGACCGCCACGAGCACCCTGATCGCGGTGCTCATCCCCAGCCTGGCCACGGCGGCACTGGTCGGACTGGTCGGCTCAACCGCGTCGTCCCTGGCGAAGGTGTGCCTCGATTCGGTGATCCAGCACGAGCTGCCGGAAGCCAGCCGGGCGTCGGCCTTCGGCCTGAGCGAGACCGTGCTGCAGCTCTCCTGGGTGTTCGGCGGCGTCATCGGCCTGCTGATCGGCGGAGTCTGGACGTTCGGACTGGACAGCGTCTTCTCGATCGGCTTCGCGGTGATCACCGTGCTGCTGGTGATCGGATTGATCCAGAGCTGGTTGGTCCGATCCGGGCGCTCCCTGTTCCCCTGGCTCGACTACTCCAAGTTGACCAAGCACTTCCGGCGCTCGGGGAAGGGTGCGGCCGGACCGACCTCCGCGGTGCCGCAGGCACGGGACGCCGGCCGGCCCGCCTCCGGCTCATGGAATCAGCCCCCGACCACGCAGCCGCCGACGGCCCAGCCCCCGACTACCCAGTTGCCCTGGCAACCCGGCGGCTCCGGGCAGGCCTGGCAGAACGCGCCGCCCACCGGCGGATGGTCCTACCCCCCGGCCGGATACGGTCCGCCGACGGGAGCGCAGCCCGCGCAGGGACCGACGCCCGGATATCCGCCACCGGGTTACCAGGCGCCGGGAGGCCCTACGCCCTCCTCCGGACCAGGGCAGCCCCCGCAACAGCAGCCGCACCCACCGCCCCGGGACGCCGGCAGCCGGCGGAAATGGACCAGGGGAAAGTGACGCGACGTCAGGAGATCTGTTGATCGGCAAGCCACCTGGACGCATCCGGCGGCGCGTGGGGGTGGTGGCGGCAGTGGTCGCCGGCAGCCTGCTTCTCGCCGGGTGTGAGGCGCCCCGACCTGACGTCACGTTCTACGGCAACCGCACGGCCGTCGAGACCGGACCCACCAGATGGTGCGATGTCGACGTCACCGCCGAGCAGGTGAACTGCGTCGAGACGGCCGAACAGGACGTCGAGCGGTTGTCCCTGCGACCCGGTCAGAGCGTGCAGATCAACGTCCCGAGCGCGATCGGTGACACCCCGTGGGCGGTGTACTTCCGCTACCTCGATGCGGGCGGTGACCTGCAGGACGGTCGGAGCGAGATCTTCACCGACGGACAGCTGGCCTACACCCTGCGGACGTTCGACGAGCAGGATCAGCTGGTCTTGGTCGAGGTACGGAGCGGCTTCATCCTGATGGGTGGTCAGGACAGCGGCGTCGATTTCGCCGCCACCCACAGCTGGGGACTGCTGATCGACCCGGAGGAACCCAGTCCCCAGACGTCCGCCGCAGGCTGATTCCGGTCGGTCGGCCCTGCTCAGGCGTCCAGCTCGTTGGCCACCGCGCGCAGCACGGCAGCGATCCGGCCACCGAGCGCCCGGTCGGGATAACGCCCACGACGCAGTTCGGGCAGCGCCTTGGATTCCAGCAGCTTGATCATGTCGTCGACCAGGCCGTGCAATTCCTCGGCCGGGCGGCGGGTGGCGGCAACCATCGATGGCGGCGCATCGAGCACCTTCACCTGCAACGCCTGCGGGCCGCGTCGGCCGTCGGCGACCCCGAACTCCACTTTCTGCCCGGGCTTGAGGGTGGCCAGACCCGTCGGCAGCGCGGACGAACGCACATGCACGTCATCGCCGCCGCCGTCCTGGGCGATGAAGCCGAAACCCTTGTCCGCGTCGTACCACTTGATCTTGCCGCTCGGCACCTGATTCACCTTGTCCTGATCATGGCGGGAATTCCCACCCGGGCTCCTCGGCCGCTGTCCGACCGGTCCACCCCGGCTCGCCAGTTTACCGGCGTCCGCGCGCTGCTCTTTGCCATCTCGGTGCGGCCCGAATACCGCTCATCTCACTCGGCGCGACCCGTCGGGGCGACTACGCTGGTTGCGTGTCCGAACAGCCCACATCGGTGTCGAATCCCCACCCGGCAACGCGGCGACGTCAGGTCTCCGGCCTCGCCCGGCTCGGCATGGTGTTGTTCGTGATCGGTCTGGTGGCGGTCGCCGTCATCCTGGTCCTGTTCGCCACCGGCACCACCGAACTGCCGCTGTGGGTGAACCTGCTGGCGATGCTCGCGCCCGTCGGTTTCGGCCTCGGCCTGCTCGGGGTGTACTCCGAGGCAAGAGCGGCTCGCAGGGCGGGCGCGGCCCGCCGAAACGCCGCGGCGACAACGGCCGAAGCCTCGAGCCCGACCGTGACCGGATGACCGGCAACGAAGGTGCAGGTGTGGTGCAGGTCGCGCAGCATGCCGACGACCTCGAGCGGGCCACGGAGTTCTACACCACGACGCTGGGTCTGCCGCTGATCGCCAGGTTCGGCCCGTTGGTGTTCGTCGACCTCGGCGGCACCCGGCTGCTGCTGGAACACGAGGCTCCGCCGGCGATGATCTACCTCGAGGTCGAGGACCTGCCGGCCCGAGTGGAGGAATTACGCGCCGCGGGCGTCGACGTGGTCGCCGAGCCGCACGACATCTTCACCGACACCGAGGGCGTATTCGGCGGAAAATGGCAGGTGGAGAGCCAGGCCTTCATCCGGGATTCCGAGGGGAACCTGGTCGGGTTGGTCGGCCACCGCTGACGAGTCGCTCCCGACTCAACGCCGATGCGGTCGGAATGACAGGTCAGTGCACCGTTGCCAGCAGGTACGACTCCAGCCACGCCGGGAACCGGGTGAGATCGGCCAGCACCACGTCGGCGCCGGCCGCCTTCAGGTCGTCGGCACTGATCGGTCCGGTGGCCACTCCGACCGCCAGCGCGTCCGCGGCGCGCGCCCCGGTGATGTCACCCAGGTGATCGCCGACGTAGACCTCGGCGCCCTGCTCCTGCAGCGCCGCGGCCTTGGCTGTGCTCCACAGATCGCCGATCACCGCCGACACCTCGATGCCCAACTGCTCGAGGTGGGCGATGGCGTTCGGCGCGTACTTGGCGGTGACGACGACCGCGCGTCCGCCGCGATCGGTGACAGCCCTGACGGATTCCGCTGCACCCGGCATGGCAACGGTGCGGGGAATCACCATGCTCGGCGTCAGCGCGCGATAGCGGGCGATCAGCTGCTCGATGGTGGTTTCGTCGAGGTCGTATCGGACGAACTCGTGCCGCAGCGGCGGACCCAACCGGGTGACGAATGCCCTGCCGTCCAGCGGTATTCCGGACTCGGCGGCCAGGACGTCGAAGACCTCGACGATCCCCGCGCGGGGATCGATCAAGGTCATGTCGAGGTCGAAGCCGACGGTGAAACTCACTGGATGAGAGTAAGCGGCCGATCCGGATCGTCGAGTCCCTCGGTCCAGCCTGAGGCCGGACAGTGATCGAGATGTTACGCAGCGCGTGATGACGATCACGCGGATGACGGACGCTCCGTCACCCCGAGGGGCTCCGCTCGCCGGCCTCCCGCGTCATTTCCGGTGGTCCCGACCCCTACCATTGATCAATGGCCCGGCCGTCCCGCGACCCACTGCAGTCCGGCAGCGGTCTGCGTGGGCTCCGGATCACCGCGCTCGTGTTGCTGATCGCCTTCGGGCTGATCGTCACGGTGATCACCCTCTGGCCAGGTCCGCCGGACCCCGACGGGCAACGGGCCCTGCGGGAATTCCTGCTCCGCTCCTACTCCCACGGCCTACCGACGTGGATCACCTTCGGCCGCGTCGAGTTCGCCGCCAACATCGTGATGTTCGTTCCGATCGGCCTGTTCGGCGCCCTCGTTCTCGTCCGGCACAGCTGGCTGATAGTGCCGATTGCCGTTGCCGCTTCGATCGCGATCGAGGTCTTCCAGTCCGCGCGGTTGGTCGAGCGGGTCGGCACCCCGCGTGACGTCATCGCGAACGGGCTCGGCGCGCTCATCGGGTATGTGTGCGCACTGCTGGTGCTACGGGTGGCCAGGCGCCGGAGCCGGCGGCGCGACGCCGCGGTCGAGCCGTCGGTGACCTCGAGCACCGGCACGGTGCCGGCCGACGCCTGATCCCGGCCCCGGATCCAGTTCCTCATCCCAGATCCCAGGTCCCTGCGTCGCGTTGGCCGGGCGTGACGCTGGCGGAAGATTCGGTTGGTTGGAGCAACCGGATGTTCCGCTGAGGGCGGGAGCGGGCGGCGGGCGGCGGTCATCGGGATGCCTCGCGATCCACGGCTCAGGTCTCGCTGCAGCGCCGCGGACGGCCGGTTCAACCGTTCAGCGAGGACGGCCCGACCTGGCGGGCCACGCTGCAAGGGTCGCCGGGGACGTCCCCCACCAGGTCTCGCGGTACCAGGATCGGCCGTTGGGTCCATCCTCGCTGACATTGCGCAGCCCGGCCGGCAGCCGATGATGGCACTCGACGGCCCGGCGGTATTCGATGTCCAGCGGCGAGGCAACCCCGGCTTCCACCTGGTGCAGGACGGCGGGCCCCTGAGCATGATCAAGCCGCCTCAGATCACCGGGTCGACGTGCAGCCCGGCAAACGGATCCACGGTACGACCGATCAGGTCGGCGACGGAGTCGACCACCAGGCTGGGCCGGAACGGGTACTGCTCCACCGTGGCCCGGGTGGAGATCCCGGTGAGCACCAGGATCGTCGCCAGGCCGGCCTCCAGGCCCGCGATGACGTCGGTATCCATCCGGTCGCCGATCATCAGCGTCGATGCCGAATGCGCACCGATCGACCGCAACGCCGAGCGCATCATCAGCGGATTCGGCTTGCCCAGGAAGTACGGCGTCCGGCCGGTTGCCTTTTCGATCAGGGCGGCGATGGCGCCGGCGGCCGGCAACAGACCGGCCCGACTCGGGCCGGTGGCGTCGGGGTTGGTGGCGACGAACCGGGCGCCCGCCTCGATCAGCCGAATAGCGGTGGTGATGGCCTCGAAGGAATAGGTGCGGGTCTCCCCGAGCACGACATAGTCGGGATTCCGGTCGGTCAACACGTAACCCGCCTCGTGCATGGCCGTGGTCAACCCCACCTCACCGATGACGAACGCACTGCCGCCGGGTCGCTGCGAATGCAGGAACTTGGCGGTGGCCAGGGCCGAGGTCCAGATCCGTTCCTCCGGGATGTCCAGCCCGGTGGCGAGCAGCCGGGCCCGCAGGTCGCGTCGGGTGTAGATCGGGTTGTTGGTCACCACCACGAAGTTGGTCCCGCGGGCGGTCAGTTCGTCGATGAACGCATCCGCCCCCGGGATGATGTGTTCCTCGTGGACCAGCACCCCGTCCATGTCCATCAGATAGGACCAGTTCACCGGCGGCACGAAGACAGGTTCGGTCACCCGACCCATGATTGTCGGTCGGAGCCGTCGGCGCGCACGCGGGTCACCGGACGGGCCGTGTGAGCCGGACGTAGGTTGACGCCATGACGATGAGATTCGGGGTCTTCATCCCACAGGGTTGGCGCATGAGCCTGGTCGGCATCGACCCGGCAGATCAGTGGGACACGATGTCCAGGCTGGCGCAGCGCGCCGAGGCCGGGCCGTGGGAATCGCTCTGGGTCTACGACCACTTCCACACCACACCCACCCCGACCACGGAGGCGACGCATGAGGCCTGGACGTTGATGGCCGCCTTCGCGGCGTCGACCAGCCGGATCCGGCTCGGCCAGATGTGCACCTGCATCGCCTACCGCAACCCGGCCTACCTGGCCAAGGTCGCAGCCACTGTCGACATCATCTCCGGCGGCCGGCTGGAGATGGGCATCGGCGCGGGCTGGTACGAGCATGAATGGCGGGCCTACGGCTACGGATTCCCGCCGGCGCCGGAGCGGCTCCGCGCCCTCGACGAGGGTGTGCAGATCATGCACCAGGCGTGGACGACCGGCTCGGCCACGTTGCAGGGCAAGGTCTATCAGGTCGACGGCGCGATCGTCCGACCGCTGCCGCTGCAGCCCGGCGGGATCCCGTTCTGGATCGCCGGCGGCGGCGAGAAGGTCACGCTGCGGATCGCCGCGCAATACGCGCAGTACACCAACTTCGACGGCACCCCGGAGAGCTTCCGGCACAAGTCGGAGGTCCTGGCCGGCCATTGCCGGCGACTCGGCCGCGATTTCGACGCGATCACCCGCTCGGCCAACTACAACATCGCGATCGGCCGGGACGAGAGGGAGGTCAAGGACCGACTCGATTGGATCCGGGACCACCAGACGAAGCTGATCGGCGCCGAGAAGGCCGCCAGGCAGATGTCGGCCTACGAAGGTTTGCCCGGGGTCGGCACCCCGGAGCAGATCGTGGAGAAGCTCACCAAGCTCAAGGCGGACGGTCTCGGCTACGCCATCACCTACTTCCCCGAGCTCGCCTACGACACTTCGGGTCTGGAACTCTTCGAGCAGCAGGTGATCCCGGCCCTGACCTGACCGACGTCATTCCCGGGCACGCAGCAGCCGGGCCGGCCAACCCCAGCGATCCGTCAGATGCCGAGCAGTTTGCTCTTGGCCGCCGTGAACTCGGCATCCGACAGGATGCCCTGCTCCTTGAGGTCGGCCAGTCGTTGGATCTCGCCGACCAGATCCGTCGATCCTGCCGCCGGCGCGGCCGGGGCGGGCGGTGGTTGCTGATACTGCGGCTGGGCGTACTGCGGTGGCGGTTGCTGATATTGCGGCGGCACCTGTTGGTATTGCTGCGGCGGAGCCTGCTGCTGTGCGGGAGCGGCCTGCTGTTCCTGTTCCTGGTACGCCTGTGCATCCTCCTTTTGCTGGTACTTGTTCTGCTGCCGCCGAGCGACGCGCCCCGACACCGCGGTTGCCGTGCCCGCGACCACAGCGGTGCGGGCCATCATTCCCAACAGTCCCATGACCGGATCCTCAGCCCTCTGCCAGTTCCAGCGCCGACAACACGACATCCCGCGGAACTCTCGCCTGATCGATGAGGACCGCACCGGAGCCCTCCAGCGCACTGAGGAACGGTGCGGCCCAGGTGTTCTCCCAGCAGATCACGGCGATCGAGGAGTTCGGCTCGAGCACATCGGTGAGCTCGGCGACGTCCTCGGCATCCAGGAATCCACCCGGGACGTCACCGTCGACGCTGGCGAACAGCGGCCCGTACTGCGCCGTCAGCCCGGCCAGCTCGATCGACCCGACCTCTCCGTCGGCGGTCCTGTAAGCGAAGAGCAGATCGAGCACCCGGATCGTTCCGGACGAGATCAGGTTCTCCAACGCCGGCAGGATCGCCCCGTTGAACTCGTTGCCGGGAAAGGCGACCTCGAGGATGTCGACGGGTCCGATGTCCATTGCACGCACGCTCCAGTGTCTGCAGGCGGCCGGTCGGGCCATCCGATTGTCTCCGACCGTCTTCGCGCCCACGGATGCGGGCGGCCGAGGTCGATGTGCCACCGATCTCATCGTCCTCGCCCCGGACCGGCATCCTCCGATGTGGATGAGATGGCGCGCGCCGATCGTCGTCAACTCGGCGGGCGGAGTCCGTGACGACCGACACCGTTGCCATGGCCTGTGCTTAGATCGACAGTGCCGCCAGGGTGCTCTGCCGTCCCGGTTCGGTAGCGCGTGAGACGAATCGGTCGGAACGATCGGACGTCGCCAGGCATTGCTGCCGGACCCGCGATGACGCCCATCGGTCCAGTCGCAGTGCCCGGCTCATCCGCGCGTCACAGGAGGAATGCATGTCCGAACTCATCGTCATCGGCTACGACGATCACGACAAGGCCACCGCGGCCTACAACGAAGTGCTCACGCTGCAGGGCGATTTCGTCGTCGAGCTGCAGGGCTTGGCGATCGTCACGGTCGACACCGAGGGCAAGAGCCACGTCGAGACGCCGCAGAAGATCGTGGGCATGAGCGCGGCCTCCGGTGCCCTGTGGGGCATGCTGCTCGGCCTGCTGTTCTTCGTGCCGTTCGTCGGGCTGGCCATCGGTGGCCTGATGGGCGCCCTGTTCGGCAAACTCGGCAAGTCGGGGATCAACGACGAGTTCCGTTCCCAGGTGAACACGATGCTGACCCCGGGCAAGGCGGCGATCGTGATCATGGCCTCCAAGATCACCGAGGACAAGTTCGCCGACCGGATGAAGGCCTACGGCGGCAACCTGCTCAAGACCTCGCTGTCCGAAGAGGACGAGAAGGAGCTGGCGCACGAGCTCGGTGACGCGGCGCCCACCACTTCCTGATCGCCGCACCTCGTTAGTACGAACCGCAGCCGGTCGTCACCCCAGGTGGCGACCGGCTGTCGGCGTCTCTGCGGGCAGTACCGGAGCCTGCGCCGGAAAGCCCGGCCGATGATCAACGCGTGACGACGGGGAGTTCCGGGAGCAGGCCGAGTGTCCGAGCCCGGTCGACAGCTGCCGTCCGGGAGGACACACCGAGCTTGTGATAGATCGCCAGTGCCTGGGTCTTGATGGTGTGCCTGGACACGAACAGCGATCCGGCGATCTCCGGGAACGAGAGCTGGGTGGGCAGGTACTGCAGCACCCGCAGCTCCGCGGTGGTCAGCGGCGAGACGCCGGTCAGCGGATCCGCCGGCAGATCCAGCAGCGACTGCTCGCTGCGCTCGACCATCCTGCTCAGAAAGGGTGATGGCGCTCCGGCGTCGAGCAGCTGGCGGGCCTCCCTGGTCAGCAGCCGGGCAGTGGGAACGTCACCGAGGTGGGTGCTCGCCGTTGCCTGCAGGGTCCGGCCCAGCACCTGGAACCAAGGGGCGAGAGCGGAGACCTCGCCGGTCAACCGGCGGGCATGGGCCAGCGTCGCCCGCGCGACCGCGTTGTTGCCGCTGCGCGCCTGCACCATCGCCACCACGCTCATCGAGTACGCCGACGTCGAGAGCTCGGACATTCGGTTCGCCACGATCACCTCGTGGCCGGCGCCGACGAGCGCCGCGCCTTCCTCCCACTTTCCCGTCTCGATCGCCAAGAATCCCAGCGTGACAAGACAATCGGCCCGGACCAGGTGACCGCCGATTCCGGCCGCGAGGGCGGCACCTTCGCGGAAATGTTGGACGGCGTCCCCGGGGTCACCGGTCAGGATCTGGCCGATGCCCATCATGAACCTGGCCAGCGGTCGCCATGCACTGAGCGGGGTCAAATGCTCGAGGGCGTTCCCGGCGAGCTCACCGATACCGCCGAACCCCGCGTCACCGCGCAGCGCGCGCAGCAGATTCATGCTCGCGATCACCTCGCTCAGCACCCCGTCGTCGGCAGCGGCATCGGCCGTTTCCCGCAGGCGTCCGAGGTGGCCGTCGGAGACCTCGATCCAGTACTGCATCGCGGCGATGTCGCAATCCAGCAACGCCGCCCACGCCGATGCCGAGACCAGCTCGGGTGAGGCGGCAATCGCTCTCGGTCCGATGCCGTCCAGCCAACGGAACAACAGGTCCAACGGCCCGTTGCCCAGTGACAGGTTGATGTGGGACCAGATCAGCTCCGAGATGCGCTCGGGGCGACCGCTGAGCTTGGCGTGCCGGATCGCCGACTCGATGTCGCCGGCCATCTCGAACCAGCGGCCGGCCCGATCGTGCAGCTCCGGGATCAGGTCCGATTCCCGACGCTCCAGTTCGTCCCGCAGGGCATCGAGCAGCAGGTGATGGTAGCGAAACCGGTGATCCTGCGAGTCAAGCGGAATCACCAACATGTTGCTGGCACGGAGGTCTCGCAGCATCGAGCCGGACCCGCGGGAACACAGGACGGCATCGCACATGGGCCCGGTGAGCTCGGTGAGGATCGAGGTCCTGGTCAGGAACCGCAGGGTCTCGTCATCGATGCCGGACCACAGCTCGGCGCGGAGGTAGTCGACCACCGTCCGTTCCCGGCCGCTGACCATCCGGTCGGGCTGCCGATCGACCGCGCCGCCCATGCCCCTCGAACGCGCGGCCAACCCGGACAGGTACACACCGACCGGCCAGCCCTCGGACTGCGCGATCACCGCTTCGGTCAGCTCGGTCGAGAGTCCCGTCCCGGCCAGCAGGATCCTGGCCTCGCCGCGATCCATCGCCAGTTCGTCGGCGCCGATGTCGGTCACCCGCCCCGCGGCGCGCAGCCGATCGAGCCCGATGGGCGGTTCGGTGCGGGAGATCACCACGATCTGCGAACCGTCCGGGACGGAGGTGAGCACCAGCCGCAGCATCCGCAGTGCGCCTGGTTCGGTGATCACCTGCAGGTCGTCCAGGATCATGACGAACGGAGTGGACGCCGCACCGAGCTGTTGCCCCAGCGCCGGCAGCACGACGTTCGACAGGCTCGGTTCCTGCCCGGTCACCACCGGGTGGAAGGTCGTGCTGCTGGGTTCGACGGCGGCGATCGCGGCGGTCAACAAACTGCCGAGCAACACTGCGTCATCGTGGGTGGGATCCAGCGGAATCCAGGCGAACGGCCGCCCGTCGCGGGACGCCCACTGGCTGATCACGGTGCTCTTGCCGTAGCCGGCCGGCGCCCGCAGGCAGATCACCGGCGTGCGGCTGTCGGCCAGTCCGGCGAGCACACGATCGCGGAACACCATGTCGTCGCGCACGGCCGGCGGGGCGAAGCGCGAGGTGGGGGATGACGTGCCCGGCCGTCGATGCGGCCAGTCCGGCACAGCTTCCAGGCGCGTCGGACGCGCCCAGGATCCGGTGTCCATCACCACGGAATTCTAAGGTGACGAATGGGGCAGGCAGCCTCGAATCCGGCGATTTCCCACCCTCTGACGAGTGATCTTCTCGCCGGTGGGCCGAATCGCAGGTCGTCGTTCCGCCGATTCGGGCGGCGTTCGGGGCCGCATGGGAACATGGCGCGATCCGCAGGTCGGTGCAGCGCCGGACCCGCCGCGGTGCTCCCACCCGGCGCAGCGGGAGAACGTCGATGACGGCAACCAGGCCGCGAGAACCGCCCGATGCAACACACAGCGGGACGCGGATCCCGGCGGGACCGCCGACGGTCTCGGAGCATTCCGTTCGGGTGCGGGCGGGCGCGGTCACCCGTGCCGAACGCGCCGCGGCGGGGAAGCTGGCTCGCCGGGTGGTGCCGCTTGTCGATCACGCAGAGATCGGCCGGGGGCAGCGCCGCGACCCCGTCGATCTGCTGGAAACCCAAGCCGCGTCACGGATTCCACAGCTGGTGCCGATCAGGTACGGCCGGATGCTGGCCACCCCGTTCACGTTCTACCGCGGTGCAGCGCTGCTGATGGCGGCCGATCTCGGCGCGTTGCCACACTCGGGTTTGATGGTGCAGCTGTGCGGGGATGCGCACCTGAGCAACTTC
>Ga0164306_10000607_pt1 | contig 14939 bp, 14 predicted proteins | sample Whisoiple_242_MG_FD_110213 | JGI IMG/M metagenome (GOLD analysis project Ga0164306, IMG submission 110213) | Soil microbial communities amended with fresh organic matter from upstate New York, USA - Whitman soil sample_242_MG | ecosystem: Environmental > Terrestrial > Soil > Unclassified >... | reverse complement strand
GCTCCTGATGCTTAGGGCTCGCCGCGCTAGTCGGACTCCCACCCCAACGCGCGAACACCGCGCGCGGTGGGGACCCCAGGGCTCGCCCTTTGACGGCGTGGATGGCATCGCTGCGCTCCAAACTTGAGGCGCTAGCAGGCGTCTGAGCCTGCTGCCGAAATCCTGACCCTGAGCTTGCCGAAGGGGAAGGACCTGCTTTCTGCTGGTTCCTGTCCCTATTCTGAGCGCCCGCGCTGTTGCAGTTCGCCGCGCTAAATTGACGACGGCGTTTCTTTCACCATATGCACCACCGGCAGCGTGATGTCGCCTTCCAGCGGGACCTCAAGCCGCTCCAATGCGACATAGCCCCTCTGCTGAAAGAGCTTCACGCCGGTCAGCGTAGCGCCCATTTCAAAGCGGCTGAAGCCGGCGGCGCGGGCAGCGGCTTCGCAGGCGTCCAGCAGCAGGGTGCCAATGCCCTGGCGTGCCCAGTCGGGATGAATAAAAAATGCCCGTATCTTTGCAGCGTCACTGGCGGGATCGAGCAGATCGTCCTGCCGATCATGCCAGCGGTCGCCACCGAAGAGCGTCTTGCGCTTGCTCCAACCGCCACACGCGACGATGACAGTCTGCTGCTTTACCTCAGATGCCGAAGGAACGGCTTCAACCAGCAGATATGTGCCGTCGCCAATGAGCTGGCTATCAACGCCGAAGACGGTGCGGAGCGCGCTTTCGATTTGCCGCGGAGTGTAGTCGTGCGACTGCAAACGCCGCACCGAAGCATCGATCAACTGGCGTAAGACGGGCACGTCTGATGGGAGGGCGGCGCGGATTTTGAAGCTGGACGGCATGATGACCGAATAATTCTATCCAAAAGCAGAAAAGCGGCCCGCAGGCCGCTCTCATGAACTGATATTTTCGTGCAGCAGTTATTTCTGTCCCATCTGCGTCAGAAATCCTTTCACCTCCGCGCTGTGGGGGCCGCTGGGCTCGAGCTGCAGATATTTGTTACATGCGGTTTTGGCGTCGTCAAATTTCTGCGCGCTGAACTGCACGCCGCACAGGTTGTACTGGCCCAGGGCCGAACTCGGGTCAAGAGCCGCGGCCTTCTTGAGCGACGTAATGGCCTCATCCGGCTTTTGCAGCTTCATATAGATGCCGCCCTGGGAGGTCAGCATGCGCACTTCGCCGGCTTTGGCAGCGGCCGGGGTCGATTGCGGGTTTTTAGGATCGGCCGGCGTGGACCCGGAGGCCACAGACTCCGCAACCTGAATTCCCTTTTCCAGAGTCTGTGCCGCATCCTGAAGCTGGTTGGACTTGCTTTGCGCCTCGCCCAGGAACATATAGAAATCCCACCGGCTGGCATCCGGCGCGGCGGCGATCAACTGTTTGAACGCATTTTCCGCTTTCGGCCAATCCTGCGCTTTGCGAGCGTTCTCGCCGTCCTTGATGAGCGAATTCATCCCCGCGATCTTTTTGTTGTCGGCTTCAATTTTGGCCAGCTGCTCTTTAGTGAGCTTAGGAGCCGTTGACGCGCCAGCCTCGGGCACGGGGGCGTCCTTGGAAATATCGATCTTCAAAAAATTGCTGCCGGTGGAGTTCCCTGTGCCAAGAGAGGTTTTCTGACTAAAAAGTTTCTCGCCTTTGTCGCCGATGACCTCCACCTGGTAATTACCGTAAGGCACGCCCAGCATGGAGAAATCACCGCTCTTTTCGGACTTGCTCTTATACGTCTTGCCGGTATCGACATTGGTCAACACCACTTGCGCGTTGGGAAAGGGGCTTCCATCGCGAGTGACTTTGCCTTCGACCGGAGCGCCAACCGTCTGCGCCTGCGCGGGCAAGAATGCGGCTGCGCTTAATACAGCAGCCAGCGTCAACAAAATAGTATTCCTTTTCATTGTTGCCGTTGCCTCCAATGCCGTGGGGATGGCGCCGATCACAAAAAGACGCCTGACGCTTTTTGAGCATCTGTGGAACAAACAGATTTAGAACAAACAGACGGCGCTTTTGTTGCTACCCGTACTATTTTTTCTTCTTCTCTTTGTAGGTAGTCTCGATTTTGGCGCCGATAAAGGCCAGCATTTGCTTGACATCGTTGGCATGGCCGCCGTCGGGCGCGAGTTCAAGGTACTTATTCAGGGCCTCCGCGGTGCCGGGAGGTGCGATGAGTTTGCCGTCTTTATCTTGTTTGCTGTCACCCATCATGAGCGATCCCTTGATGAAATAGGCATCGGCACGGTTGGGATCGGCCGCAATCGCTTTGTCGCAAGCGGCCAGGGCGCCCTGCGTGTTGCCGCTGTTGTACTGCGTGGCGCAAAGGTTGAAATAGGCTGTACCCGGATTGGGATCCATGGCAGCCGCTTTGGTATAGGACTCGATTGCCTTATCGTTCTTCTTCAGCTTGAGATAGGCGGTGCCTTCATTGGTGAGCATCTGCCCCACAGCCGTCTTGGCCTTGACAGGGTCCGACTTGGGATCGTTCTTGGCGGCGTCAGCCAGGGGGATTGCCTTTTCGTAGCTGGCCACGGCATCGTCATACTTGCCCAGATTGAGCTGCGCGTTGCCCAATGCCTGCATGTAGTCCCAGCGGGCGGGGTTCATGGCGATCAGTTTTTGCAGGATGGGCTCGGCGGTGGCCCAGTCTTTGGCCTGCAACGCCGGGTTCAGTTGGGAGATCAGCGCGTTTTCACCCAGGGCCTTCTCCCGCTCGCCCTTGAGCTTTTCCATCTCTTCTTTGCTGACGGTGGGCTGGCCTGCTCCGCCCGCGGAGACATCCACGGAAATGTCATTTTCCGTCGTGCCATTTTCGGAGATGATGTTTAACGCCCTTTTGAAAACGGCCTCGCCGCTGGCATTAAACACTTCCTGATCATAGGCCCCAAATGGAACCCCGTACCCGTTCAACTGGCCATTCTTGTCAGTCTTATACTTGAACTTCCTGCCGTTGTCTTTGCTGGTAAGGACGACCTGGGCATCGGGCAACGGCTTGCCGCCGGCTGTGATTGTTCCCTTGATCCTGGCAGTGCTGGACTGGCACCAGGCAGAGGCGGCGGCCGCCAGGAAGAGCAGAGTCAGCATTGCTGCAGAAGTAAGTTTTGTTTTCATTGTTGTCAGAGCCTCCGGCTTCAACTGATTTTATATTTTATTGGCCAGCCACTTTGAGCGACTGTTGCATATACGGGAGCGGATCGCGAGCGTTCGCTTCCTGAAACGCACGCAGGCGCAGAACGCAGCTTTCGCAAACTCCACAAGCTTTATCTTCGCGGCTGTAGCAGGACCAGGTCAAATCAAACGGGGCGCCCAGTTCCAAGCCCAGCTTTACGATTTCCGCCTTGCGCAGGGCGATCAGCGGAGTAACCACTTCAATCTTACCCTCGCGCGTTCCTTCTTGAATCACCGCATTAAACGCCTTGTAATACGCCGGGCGGCAGTCGGGATAACCCGAACTGTCTTGTTCCACGGCGCCGATATAAATTTCTTCCGCTTCGAGCACTTCCGCCCAACTTACGGCCATCGCTAGAAAATGGGCATTGCGGAACGGCACATACGTAACCGGAATGGCGCTGCCAATCTGCTCTCCCGCCTCGGGCACGGCGATATCAGGGTCCGTGAGCGCGGAGCCGCCGACAATACCTAAAGCCTCATGCCTGATAGCCAGCCGGCGCTTTACGCCCAGGCGATCGCATATGCGCTCAAAGGCCGCGCGCTCCCGCTTTTCAGTCCGCTGGCCGTAACTGATGTGCAGCGCGGCAGCGTCGGTATCGCGCACCGCCAGCGCGGCGCAGACGCAGGAGTCCATACCTCCGCTCAGCAGCACTACAGAACGCGATTTCTTACTAGACATTGCTCACCGGACATTTCACGGAACTTCTTCACGGAATTTCTTCACGAAACTGCTTACGCAAACATGGAACCCTGATTTACGGAAACTATACTTTTAAGATGGCCAGGCAACCGGAATTGCTGCCCCCTTTATTTCTTAATTATCGCAAAACTTCAGTGTTTAAGCCGGGTTGCGGCGCCCCCTGGCACGACGTCACACGCCCTTGGTCGCAGGCTCCCAAATGAATTTGTGAATCTGCAATCCCAGCCGGACGTTCAGGCCGTCCTCTAAAATCCATTCCGCCAACAGGCGTGGATCGAGCCGGCAGTTGGACGTATCGCGCTCAGGACTGGGATTCTTGAAGAACACCGGCGAAAATAAAACACCCCCTGCTTTCTGTTCCAACCCATGTTGGCGCATGAAGTCGCGGGCAAACTCATAGTCCGCGCGATCGGAAAGGACAAACTTGACTTCATCGCCCGCGGTGATCGCGGCCAGATTGCTCAGACGAAACGTCCCGCCCTCGCCTGAGCCGGGGCACTTTACATCCACAATCTTGTGGACCGCCGGCGGGACGCTTTCCAGCGGACGCTCTCCGCTGGTCTCAAGCAACAGCGTGTAACCGCGCGACAGCAGCCGGTCCATGAGCGGAAGCAGTTCACGCTCCTGCAACATGGGCTCGCCGCCGGTGAACTCTACCAGGCCGCCGGCAGCCAGCCGCAACACTTCCTGCTCGACTTCTTCCGCGGACATTTTCTTTCCGCCGGTGAAGGTGTATTCGCTATCACACCAGGTGCAACGCAGGTTGCAGGCAGCCAGCCGCACGAAGATGCAGGGAACGCCGGCGAAAGACGATTCTCCCTGGATAGAACGGTAAATTTCTATGATCTGCATGAATCGGCGGAACACAGCCGGGAAGCGGCTGCGCTCTAAAGTTTTATTCCCAATAACGCGCGGTGGTCGTATCGGTCTCCCAGATGGTTACGTCCTTCACGGCAACGCGGCCGCTGGTCAAAGACTTCAGCCGGCCATTGGTCTGGTCGTAAAAATAGCGGGCCAGGTTTTCCGCCGAGGGATTGAGCTGGATAAAAGGCTCAATCTCATTGAGCATCTGGTGGTCCAGCCGGTCGATCACGTGCTTCATGACCTCTTTCAGGTCTTTGAAGTCCAGCAGCAGGCCTGCCTTATCGAGCGCAGCGCCGGTAAGCGTAACGCGCACCTTGTAATTATGGCCGTGCGGGTTTTCGCATTTTCCCTTGTAGTCGCGCAGGTAATGGCCCGCGGCAAATGAGTCTTCGACAGTAACCTCGTACATCCGCTCCCCTTGTGTTGAAGGGCGCATCAGCGCCATTGCTTATTGTAAATGGCTGGGGATTGCGACGGCTACAGAGGGGCTTGAACACGCCGGAGTGCAGGTAAGCGTGCACTTGATGGAAACCTTCTCTGGCAAAAAAACGTATATAGGAAAGTAGACGCGTGAACTTGAATTTTCAGAGCAAAGTCTTCTGTAAGAGGAACGGGCATATGAAGTTACGGCCAAGAATGCTGGAATCAGGGGAGGAAGCTGCGCAGGGGCGGCAAAGGCTCTCAGGGGAACCAGGAACCTTTCCATGCCGCCGGTTTCTAAACAACACGGTCTAGCAGCGCCCACGGGCCCCAAAAAGAGCGATACAGCGATACAAAGGAGCGTTCAGCAAAGGCTTGTATCTCATTGAAAACAAATGGATGGTAATGGATGAGTCGGCAATTTTTATTACCGGCCTGTAATTAGCCGTTTCAGCTATTCTGAAACTGCCGCGCCGATTTTGGCTCGTCGGCGTCAAAAAGGGTATATGGGAATTTTTTAAGCAAGGAACGGTGTAGCAGAGCGTTCTTTTGCGAGTAAGGGGAAGAAAAGCATGATTAGCGGAGGCAGGACCAGCATCCACGCAGCGGAGTGTGCTGATCGAGCGGGGAAGCACGCTTTCGGACTGAATGATACCAAGGCCATTGCAGCCCTGCGCAAACTTGCCGACGATATTGAAGCTGGAACTGTGGTCCTGAACAGCGTGACCACGTCGTCGCATGCCACCCATGAAGAATTCGCGATTCGTGAGGTCGTCATCGAAGTCCTGGAGGACTATCCGTCGGTTGGACCGCAAATGGTAAGGGAGTAGCTGATCTGGCTCCATCGGGGAACTATTACTCTGGCGGACAAGAAACTGCTTGCGATTGTCGAGCCGTCCATAGCACAATCCGGTTGTTTTTTCGCCCCTGGAGACCCGAATGAGCTCAAAAACGGCAGCGACACCCCAACCCGCCACTTCGACTGAAGAAGGGCCACAAGTACCAATCACCAGAGGCCAGATAGAACAGGCCCTATGGGTGGCCTTTTGTGGCGCACTGGGAGGCCTCCTTTTCTGGCTGCTGGGGAAGTGGTCAGGAACCGATACATTCGCTTACTGGAGGTGGTATGGCCAAATCCTGGCATTGGCTTTCCTGGGCGCGATCGCGGCGCTGTTCGGCGTGTTTCTACTAACGGCCTCCAGCCTGAATGCCATAAAGACTTACATTTTTGCCATCGTGTGCGGACTGGTGTGGCAGCCAATCATCAATACCGCAATCAAGTCGTACAGCAATGTAGGCATCACCCAGCAGGTTGGGCAGGTCAGTAATCAGACGCAACAGCTCCAGAACACCACGGACCATGGCAGTCCGGAAGAGGTAAAATCCGCCGTAAAATCCACGGTACCGGCGGTCACGCAGGCGCTCAAGCGATTCCCCGATGTGCAGGACGCCGAAAAAAAACAGGCGATCATCGAAAGCTCTGACAAGGCCCTGGTCGCTTTGGAGGCAGCAGCCAGCAAGGCGCCGGACAGTAGTATCCAGGCAATCAAAGAAGTGGGAGTCGCCGCCAGCGAAAGCAATCATGCTGACGTAGGGATTCACGCTATCAACTCTTTGCATGAGATTGGAATGGCCGCCGCAAAAAGCAACCATCCTGAAGTAGCTGCGGCTACCGTTGCATCTCTGCGGACGCTCGCGGTCAGCGGGAAAGATCCGGCTTTAAGAAATGCGGCAGCCACATCCTTGAAAGAAATCGAGGCAGAAACAAAAAAGTAGCGGCTGAGCGGCCCAGCAACGATGGTCCACTCCTGGTCTCAGGCGCTGTTGCGGCCGGCAAAGAATTCATCCACCTCCGCAATGTCTTTTGTCTTCTTGTATGGCGGCAGACTGTCAATGAAGGTCCTGCCGTAACGCTGCTTCAGCAGGCGATTGTCCAGCAGCGCGAGCACGCCGCGGTCTTTTACCGAGCGGATCAGGCGGCCAAAACCCTGCTTGAGCGAGATCACGGCCGCTGGAACCTGATATTCAAAAAAAGCATTGCCTCCGGCGGAGTTGATGGCGCTGATTCGCGCGGCGACGACCGGATCGTTTGGCACCGCGAACGGCAACCGATCGATGATCACGCAGCTTAACTGTTCCCCTTGCACATCAACGCCCTGCCAGAATGATGACGTAGCAAACAGCACGGCATTCGGCGTGAGACGAAATTCTTCCAGCAGCGCGTTCTTGGGCGCCGAGCCCTGCAACAACATGGGGAACGGCAGCTCACCGAGCAGGCGGTCATGGATGTCGTTCATCTGCGCATAGCTGGTGAAGAGGCAGAAAGCGCGCCCCTGGGTGATATCGAGCAGGCGGCGGATTTTTTCTGCGGCGGCGCGGCCGAACTGTGTAGAACGCGGATCAGGCATATCCGGGGGAACGTAAAGAATCGCCTGCTTCGCGTAGTTGAAGTGCGAGGATACGACCATCTCACGCGCATGCTCCAGGCCGACGCGCTGGCGGACGTAATCGAAGCTGCCGCGATCAGGATTACCGGCAACGGCCAGCGTGGCCGAGGTGAGCACGGCTGTTTCCAGGTTCTCAAACAGCGTTTGTTTCAGGATCTGCGAGACGTCGATCGGCGTGGCTTGCAGCACAATGTGGGTCTGTCCACCGCGCGTGCGGCGGCCTTCACCGCGGTACTCGATCCAGAAGACCGTGTTCTTGTCCGTTGATTCCAGAATAAACGCGAGCTGTGCCTGCAATTCCTGCGTGCGCCGGGAAAAGCCAAAGACCTCTTCCGGCTTTTGCGGCAGCAGCTCAAGCTCTGCCAGGACGCGGGCCAGCGACTGCATCACCGCGTCATAGTCGTCGCCATGCTTTTCCAGAAATCCATCACGATCAGTAAATGCCTGCCGGCCTTCTCCCGGTGGCAACAGGCCAAAGAAGAATCGCGAACGCTCGCGCACTTTGGCCAACGCCTGAATGACTCCCGGCGAAATCGCCTTCTTCTGCTGCAGCGTAGCTTCAATATCGCGCGCCAGTTCCTCAAAGCGCAGGTTGCTCACGCTTACGCCAAAGTAGCTTCCGGCCACGTCTTCCAGTTCATGCGCTTCGTCGAAGATCACGGCTGAGAAATCCGGCAAAACTCCCGCATCGGGACCGCCCGTCTGGCGCAGGGAGAGATCGGCAAAGAAAAGATGGTGGTTCACGATGATGATGTCACTCTCGGCGGCGCGGCGGTGCATCTCCGTGATAAAGCACCGGTCCCACTGCTGGCATTTCTGCCCGGTGCAGCGTTCACTGCGGGCGTCGAGTTTCTGCCAGAGCTGGGTGTTTTCCTGAAGGCCCTTCAACTCGGCGCGGTCGCCGCTTTCGGTGGTCTCTTCCCATTCGGCAATTTGGCGGTATTGCTCAATTTCCTGAAGGCCGTTCAAGACCGGCTGGCTCGTAAGATCGTAAAGCTTCTGGCGGCAAAGATAGTTGTTGCGGCCTTTCATGTAGCAAACGCGCAGTTTGCCTTGGCCACCAGAGGAAAGCAGTTGCTCCAGGAATGGGATATCCTTGAAGAAGAGCTGTTCCTGCAGGTTCTTGGTGCCGGTGGAAATGATCACGCGTTTGCCGCTGCGGATCACCGGCAACAGATAGGCCAGGGTTTTGCCCGTTCCCGTTCCGGCCTCCACGATCAGGTGCCGCTTCTCGCTAAGCGCTTTTTCCACCGCTTCCGCCATTTGCAACTGGCCGCGACGGAACTCGTAATTGGGGTGCGTCTTGCTGAGCAGTCCTCCGGGGGCAAAGAACTCATGCAACGTGGGTAGGCGTCGAGTGGAAACGGCGGCGGTTTCGGGCTGGTAGGAAGAGGCCATGGCGAGCGTGGTTTAATGATAGCGTATCCTGTTTGTAATGGGTTTTACTGCTGACAAATATGAGATTGCATTCGTCCTGCCCTTCCATTTCAAGACTGGCGGCTTGTGTCCTCTTATCCATGGCGATATCCGCCTGCAAGAAAGGCGGGGAGAACACACCGGCGGCGCCGGCAAAATCACAGTCGCCTGAAGCGGGCAGGGGAACACCTTCTCCCGCTCCCAGCGAACAGGCTGCAACCCAGGAAAAGGTGGCGATTGAATGGACGGCCGTGGAAGAGTTTGATTTCGATTGGCCGGGAAAGGGCATGCCGGCACATTTTAAGTTGGAGCGGCACACCGGCCAGCAAGAGCCTTCGCGCCTCACGATTCAGATCAAGGGCCATAAAGATTTCGTCCTGAACAACGATGATGGCTGGGTTGAATATGAGACGGATTTCCAACCGGAAGAGCACTTTCTTAAGACCAACAAAAACCTTGGCACATCGAGGTTCGTCTTGTTTCTCCGCGTGACGAACGGCTTACCGCCGTTAGCGTTTCTTGCCAGCATGGATTACGCAAGCGATCCGGAGCGCTTGCATGTAATAGGACTTGACGCCGCCGGCGATCCAAAGTTGTTGTTTAACCAAATTTTTCATCTGGCTGAGCTCGTTGATTTGGATGGTGATGGAACGAAGGAGATCGTCGGCCTTCCCTGCTTTTCGCAAACCTGGAGTGACAATCTGCTCACTTACGACCCGCTTCACGTCTACAAATTCGAAAGCACGCCCCAGCTGGAGCTGAAGTTTTCACTGCCGCTGAGCCAGGATTACAACCTGAAACATTATTATGGCTGGGCCGGGCCAGATTGCCGCGAGGACTTGGCCGTGGTGCTGCATCCACCGGGCGGCGGGAAGCCGGTGATCATGAAGGCTGAAGAAGCTGAGAATTTACCGCGAAAAAAGAAGTGAGGCAGCTTACGCAATCCGCGAAGAAAGCAGCGCCGCTGGTGGCGATTGTTGGCCGGCCCAACGTAGGCAAGTCCACGCTCTTCAACCGGCTCACGGGTTCGCGGCGCGCCATTGTGGGCGACGAGCCGGGCATTACCCGCGACAGGCTATATGGTGAAACCACGTGGCAGGGCCGCCGGCTGCGCATTGTCGATACCGGCGGCATTGTCCCCGACGACAAAGATTTCATTCCCGCAGAGATTTTCCGCCAGGCGCGATTTGCGTTGGAAGAAGCCGCAGCCATTGTGCTGGTGGTGGATGTGCGCACCGAGCTGGCTGCGCCGGATATGGAGTTGGCACGGCTGCTGCGGCGTCTGGGCAAGCCGCTGTTTCTGGCCGTCAATAAGGTTGATTCCGGCAAGCTGGAAGCCCAGGCAGAGAACTTTCGCACGCTGGGCATAGAGAATCTTTACATGGTTTCCGCTGAGCACGGCACCGGTTCAGCGGAGCTGCTGGACGCCATTCTCGATGCGGTTCCATCTTCAGCTGAAGAAACGGCTGAGCGCGCGGAAGCAGCAATCGAAAAAGACGCGGAGCCGATTGCCGGCGAGGCAGAAGATGCCGGCGAAGGCGACCACAAGGCCCGCACGCCACGGCAGGAGACGCGCGTGGCGATCATCGGCCATCCCAACGTAGGCAAGTCAACGCTGCTGAACATGCTGACCGGGACTTCGCGGGCGATTGTTTCGCCCATTGCGGGAACCACGCGCGACGCGGTGGATGAACTGATCAAGAAAGACGGCAATATCTATCGCTTTATTGACACAGCCGGAATTCGCCGCAAGGGCAAGACCCACCTGATGGCGGAAAAACTTTCCGTGGTGATGGCGCGCAAGCACCTTGAGGCGGCCGATGTGGCGCTGCTGGTGATTGATGCCGTGGAGGGCGTAACCGGCCTGGATGCGACTATCGGCGGGTATGCGCATGAGAGTGGACGATCAGTGATTGTGGTCATCAACAAGTGGGACCTGGCGGGCCCGGGCCGGACAGACGGCAAACCGCCGGCTGACCGCGATCTTTATGAAAAGCAGGCACGCCGCGTGCTGAAGTTTCTGGATTATGCGCCGATGATTTTTGTCTCCGCGGCGGCAGGCAAAAACATTGACAAGATTTTTCGCGCGCTTGAGCTGGTTTCAGCCGAGCGCCGCAAGCGCATTGGCACTTCTCAGATGAACCGTTTTCTTGAGACTGTCGATTTTGATCGCGCGTCGGTTCCACATCGCCAGCAGGTAAAGATCTTTTATATGACGCAGGCGCAGGCTTCTCCGCCTACGTTCATCCTGTTCACGGACAAGGACGTGAAGCTGCATTTTTCCTATGAACGCTTTCTGCAAAACCAGATTCGACAGAAATTTGGCTTTGTAGGTACGCCGATCTGGATCAAGAACCGGCCACGCACAAAAGTAGAATTGGGGCCGAAGAAGAGCAAGCGGCGCTAATTATCTCTGGTTTTGTAGAGTCGCTGCGGCGCTGCATTGCGCCAGCCAGGCTCCCAAGGCCTGCATCGCCAGGTCGCAGACCATTTTGTGGCGCTGCTTCTTGTCGCGAATCTTGCGGCGCATAGCTTCGTCAAGTTGCGGCAGCAGATCAAAAGTGATGTTGGCCGGCTGAAAGTTCCTGGTTTCTGTGTGGCAGATATAGTTGACCAGCGAGCCGAGCGCTGTCTCGCGCGGCGGCGGGACCGCCGGCAGTCCCTGGGCAATGCGCGCCACATGAATGCCGGCCAGCATCCCCATGGCGATGGATTCTGTATAACCTTCAACGCCGGAGATCTGCCCGGCGAAAAAGACGCTGGGATGTTGCTTAAGATTGAGCAACTCCGTGAGCAGCGTCGGGGCGTTGATGTACGTATTGCGATGAATTTGTCCGTAGCGAAGAAACTTTGCGTTTTCCAAGCCGGGAATCAACCGCAACACGCGGGCCTGGTCGCCATATTTCAGGTGATTTTGAAAGCCGACCAGGTTGTAGGAATCGGCGCGGAGATTTTCCTGCCGCAGCTGCACCACCGCGTAAGGCCATTTGCCGGTACGAGGATCGTCGAGCCCGACGGGCTTCATGGGGCCAAAACGAAGCGTGTCGCGGCCGCGGCGCGCAATCTCTTCAATCGGCAGGCAGCCTTCAAAATAATTCAGGTTCTCCCAGTCGTGCCCTTCCACCATTTCAGCCGAGGTCAGGGCGTCGATAAAGTGGTCATACTCTTCTTTGGTAAAGGGGCAATTGATGTAGTCTGCCGTGCCTTTGCCGTAACGCGCCGCCATATAGACCTTGCTCATGTCGATGGAGTCGGCTTCAACGATGGGGCTGATGGAATCGTAGAAGAAAAGGTGATCGCTGCCGGAGAGGCGCGCGATCTCAAGCGAGAGCGCGTCTGACGTGAGCGGCCCGGTGGCGACGACGGTGAGGCCGTCGTTTTCCGCAATGCTGTTGACTTCTTCACGGATGATCTTGATGTTGGTCTCAGCAGCAATCGCTTCTGTGACCTTTGCCGCGAAGGTTTCGCGATCGACAGCCAGCGCGTGTCCGGCGGGAACGGCGGTTTCTTTGGCAATGCGCAGGAGCAATGAATCCACGCGGCGCATTTCTTCTTTCAACAGCCAGGGCGCAGTGTTTTCACTTTCTGATTTGAGCGAATTGGAGCAGACAAGCTCGGCAAACTTGTCTGTCTGATGCGCGGGAGTGGATTTCACCGGACGCATCTCGTACAACTCGACTTCGACCCCGCGGCGCGCGCATTGCCACGCGGCTTCGCAGCCGGCCAGACCCGCGCCGATGATTCTGATCTTCGCAGTCACTTAAAACAGCTTACCGCGGATCAAGCACTCAGCAATCAGCATTCGGCATTCAGTCAAATCTTTCAACCGCAAAGGACGCAAAGGAACAGGGTATTTAGTGCCTGGTATTTGGCTTGCCAAAAGTCCGATCCAATCTTGAGGATGACAACAGAGTAATGGGCCTGCAGCCAAATACTCGTTTACCCTTTGCGCCCTTCGCGTCCTTTTGCGGTAAATCCGGGTTTTGGCTGAATGCTGAGTGCTTATCCAGCCGCAAGCCGTTCCAGCGCAGGGCCGCGCAGCAGCATGGTTTCCCATTCGTCTAACAGCTCTGCGCCCAGAGTTTCGTAGAATTTCAATGCCGGCGTGTTCCACTCCAGCACCATCCAGCGCAGGCCATAGCAGTTTTCTTCCAGCGCGATCTGCGCCAGTTTCTGCAACAGCGCCTTGCCGATGCCCTTGCCGCGCATCTCTACCTTCACAAAAAGGTCTTCCAGGTAAAGTCCTGGGCGGCCACGCCAGGTGGAGTAGTTGTAATGAAAAAATGCGAAACCAGCCGGCGCGCCGTCCCACTCAGCGATCAGGCAACGATATTTTGGCTCCGCGCCGAAGCCGTCGCGAATCAAGTCTTCTTCTGTCGCAACTACGGCGTTCGGCTCGCGCTCATACTCGGCCAAATAGCGGATAAACTCAAGAATCAGAGGCGCATCGTGGGCCGTAGCTTTGCGGATGGAGAGCATTCTTTAGAAGTTACCGCAAAGAACGCGAGGGGCGCAAAGGGATCGCCGGGATCGCCGAAATCGCGCGGAATCGCCGAAATCGGAAGGCGACCCAATCACGTGCGATTTACCGACGATCATGTGCGATTCGCGGCGATTCTAGGCCGTGGCTTTGAACTGCGCCAACGCCTCATCTTCGGCGTGGTAATCGAATTGCGCAAGTGGCTCTGCCGGCGGGTTCGCGCGCTCCCATGCGATGGTGCGGCGAATGGATTCTTCGCGCGGCAGCAGCTCGCGATAGCCGAGCTCTTTGCGGATGCGTTCAGAGGATGCCACCACATGCTGAGCCGTGTTTCCGGGCCAAAGCAGGTGCTGCGGAGTGCGATCATGCGGCAGCACGACGAATTCGCCCGCCCAGTTTGTAGCTGCAGCAATTTTGCGGGCCCAATCCAGCTCGCCGAAAAAATCTGTTTCGCAGACGTTGTAGACGCGGCCGGCAGCCTGGGGAGAGACAGCTGCGAGCGCAACGGCTGCGCCAACGTCTTCGACGTAACCGCGCGGCGTGCGCAATGGCGCGACATCATCGGCAAAAATAATTTGCTTTCGGCCATCGTCAATGCGCTTCAAAATCGGATGAAAGCGCTGCACGGGATCGCCCGGGCCATAGATCATGGGCAGGCGCAAGATCGTGCCGGGAAGTTTGGAGTCGCCGAGAACGGCCTGCTCTACGGGAATCTTGTCATACTCGGCATCCAGCCAGCCGTAAATGGTTTGTACTTTCTTGAGCACGTCGGGCGGATAAGTGGTCCGGCTTGTCCGGAGTTCTGAGTCTTCAGTCAGCGGCAGCTCCTGCAAGCCGCTGGGCTCCGCGTTGTAAAACACTCCCCAGGCGCGATACACGTCCATGCTGCTGAGACCGACGACGCGGCCGGCGATGCCGCGGAAGGTATCCATCAGTTGCTGCGCCTGGCGGCCGGAGCTGAGAACGAAATCGACAACCACTTCAAACTTCTGGCGGCGGAATTCGGGCTGATGGTCCTGGAGAAACCGGCGATCGCCAAGAATTTCTTCTGTGCCTTGCGGCGCGCTGGTTTTGCCGCGATGAAAGATTGTGACGCTATGGCCGCTCTGCTGAAGCCGCGCGGCGGTGAATTGTCCGATAAAACCGCTGCCGCCGATAAGAAGCACTTTCATATTTGCATCCCGAATTTGCCGGGGCTGAAGCCCGACTCTTTAGATCGCTTTACGCGGCCCTAAAGGGCCGCTCTTCCACCGTTTACGCTCTTCCCACCGTTTAAATGATAATCCGCTCGTCGCCCACGCGGCGGGTAACGCGCTGCTGATCAAGGTATTCCAGCAGCGGAATGGCGTACTTGCGGGTGACGCCGAGCATATCTTTAAACGTGGCAACATCGATCCTGGGTGTCTTGGCTTTCTGCGCGGCCATGAGCTGGCGCAGGCCCTCGAGCGCGGTGTGGTGGAAGACG
>Ga0164306_10000606_pt1 | contig 14942 bp, 17 predicted proteins | sample Whisoiple_242_MG_FD_110213 | JGI IMG/M metagenome (GOLD analysis project Ga0164306, IMG submission 110213) | Soil microbial communities amended with fresh organic matter from upstate New York, USA - Whitman soil sample_242_MG | ecosystem: Environmental > Terrestrial > Soil > Unclassified >... | reverse complement strand
TCATAATCAGAACAAGGTTGACAGTTAATATCATAGAAAGCTTCTGGGTCATCATAGAATACTGTAGGATCATCATAAGCTATAGCCGCGGATGGAATCTCGGTTACCGTAGTTTCTAATCCTAGTGATCTTAATAAAGCTAAATAGGATTTCTTTGTTCCTTTGATCTTATAAATGGAAACTAGATAGCTTAGAAATCTCCTATAATCATAATCGTCATCTATGAATCTCTCAATGTCCCCGAGTTGAACTGCAAAGTAATCCAGAAACTTAACATCGGCAGTTAAAGGATTCAGGTTAACTAGAAACTCTTCGATCTTACCATATAGCTCATCGTCCAGTTCTTCCCCAAAGATTTCAAGGTATCTTACTATAAAGCCCTTGCCATTAATATCCTTGTAGGAATCCTCCTGTACAATGTAATCCGATAGTAAGGTTGGTAAGTAATTCTTAAAAACTAACATGCATCGGTATTGGTAGAAGGTGCAGAGTTAACAGTTATTGATAGGTCATCCAATAGGATTCTAAATATCGTGTAATCTGATAACTGAATATTTTTTAAGAACGGGTATACTGTAAACTCCCAGCTGTCACCCGGTGTATAGATTGCGGCATTTAATGTTACACTAAAACTTCCATCGGGTGTAATGTATGGAACTCCTATTGGAACGTTAGCTATGAAAATGTTATTAGCTACCAACCTCATGTTTGCTCCATCATACTCAATCTTATAATCAACCTCATTTACAGATTGAGCAAAGGTTTGATTATCCCAGTCTAGGGTATTGGTTGTTGGAGTGATTGGTCTAGCAAACGGTTTAGTATACATAGCCGTTAGATCAACAAAGTCAACATTGGGTTGATTGTCAATCAAAGCTTGTATATCTGATAACCGGATAGCTCCATTGATTTCTTGGTTCTCAATCAATCCGAACTCTACCAATACATCCTCCACTTGTTCCTTGGTTTCAATAACTGACTTTCTTTTACGGGCAGTTACTGTAGCCTTTAATACTAATCGAGTTTCCCCTGAGCTTAATACTCTTGGAAAGGTTGCTACCATCTTCTTCTCTTCTGCTACAGCCTGAGCAGCTGCAATCAATCCACCAGAAGCAACTCCTCCACCTTGAGGAACAATGTACAGGTCAATGGTTTTACCACAGCAGAAATGAACCTTAGCCTTAGCTACTCCAGATACTGCCTCCATGATGTCCTCGTGATCCTTACGATTAACCATCCTATCCATGGTTCTAATACCATTGATAGCATTGCTTCTGATCGATTCTATATCTTCATAGAAGGCACCCCCTGACGAAGCTAGTAAAGTATTAGCAGAAGTAATCGTTAGACCTCCTGGTAATGCTGAGTTTAGTACTATAGTGTTATCATCAAATCTTCCAGCTCCTACCTTTCCATCGGGTCCTAGTGTAGTTCTGAATTTAACATTTACATTCTGGGCATTTGGTGGAATGATCCCCCTTAAGCCATCCCCCATTACTAAGTAGGCATTACCATCGGACTCAACCTCTACTATATAATGCCGATCAAGTTTCCCTGAATAGCCAAAAGTCTGTTGCTCCTCATATTCCAAAGCGGATATTAGTACCCCTGAAGTTCCGTGCACATAGGTTGTACCCAAAGATATTTTCTGATTCCTACTACCATTTGTTACTGCATAGATAGGCTGATCGATCTCCGTGAATTCAGCTATGGGTACTACAATTGAAGTAGCATTAATAGGTACAGCTTGATCCGATATTAAAGTGTATATAATACCTTCATCGGATTCAATCGTCATCCCTGCGGATAATGTGAAAGCTGATGGTGAGGGTATATTAAAAGTGATGGTTAAATCTACTTGCTCTGGGCTCCTTGCTCTAACTCGGTAGTCTAAGGTTCTTGAGTTAGTTATAACGGATGACCTTCTTATTGCCGTTGCTAAGTAAGCCTCTATAGCTACGTTGTCAATGTAATAACCGAGCATCTCAGCAATGGCAGCAAACATTTCAATCAGGATAACAAAGATGTTACTTGATGAATGGTCGGTTAGCTCGGGGTTACTAGTGGTTACTCTCCCTAACAAAGAAGCCTTGATCTGTTCATAAGAACGGTCAAGGTAACCAATCCACGGGTTTTTAACTGATGCTGCCATTAGTAAGGTAAGGATTTATAAAAAGGAAAGGTTAATACTCCTTCCAAGCCAGTAGTCTTAACTGTATAATAAACTGATACGTCCATCGCTTCGGGTCTAGTTCTAGCTATGGTTATTGCTGTTACGATTATTCTCTGTTCCCAATTCTTTAGGCTATCATAGATATAGTGTTCTACTAATCCTTTAAGTACATCGTCATTGGGTTCACCTAAAGTATTCTCTACCCCTGATCCGAACTTACCTAGAAAGATTCTTTGTCTTAATGGAGTTGACAGGATCATTTTTATAGAACTGTTGATTAGCAATATACCAGTCCTAATAACACTAAAACCCTTTGAGTCTAACTCAACAGGGAATATAATGCCTTTACCTATGTAGTTTTGATCTATAGCCATTAGCCTAGTTCTCCAGTATTTGATACTCCAGTTACCGCATAAGGTCCTGCTATTAATCCAGTTCCTGGTACAATTACTGTTGCAGATTTTATGTATATGTCCAAGGCATCCAAAAACTCATCTAACGCCTGATCTACTGGTTTATCTGGATCAGTGTTATTAGCCAAAGCCATTAGTGTAGCTTTGAATGCAGGTCTACCCGTTGCTAAGCTCATGATAGTTTATTGTTGGTTGATTTAATATCTGATAGTCCAAACTTTAATTCGTTCAAATCAATTAAAGTATTTGGTAAGAAAGGCTGAGGTCCATACATTGTATTAACCTTGGCGTTCATTAATATTTCAATCAGATCATCTAGTTTACCTTCTAGGGTAGTTCCTAGTACCATGGGCTCTATGTCTTTATCCTTTTCATAGATAGTACAGGTCTTATCATTATCATTGAATAGGATTGTCATACCCTGTGGAGTACGAAACCAGTATTTCTTTGTGTCCTTTAAGTCACTGGGCTTATTGTCATCTTTTCCAAAATGCCCATACTGCCATATAGGTTTTCTTGGGCTTCCCTTTTCAAATTTTACCCAGACCATGTCCCCCTTCTGAGGAATACACTGGACTCCATACCCCTGACCAGAATAGTTACTTGCAGGCCAGGCCCATACATCCAAGTTATTATCCCCGTGAAGTTCTGGAACAGTTACTCTCAGTCTGTTATAATTCTTAGGGTCTTGGTTATCTGCTACAAAACCCCTATACTGAGAATAGAAGAACCCAAACTTCTCCATCCCATAGGTAAATAAATCCTTTAAGATTCTGGTTATAGCATCCATTAGTCCTTAATTACGGGTACCTTTACCAGCTCATTAGTTCCATCATTAGGAAGTCCAGTGATGTTGTTCTTGTTTAATCCAAGATCATTAGCATCAACCTTATTTATAATCTCTGATCCTATGTTATTAGTTCCAGTTCTAAAAGCTTTAACTGTACAGATGAATCCGTTCTCCGTGGTTATATCATGACGTACATGAGTTACATAGTAATTACCGGAATATTTTTTACCTACTCCTAATACTGATATAACTCTACTTGATCTTAATTGAGTATCTCCAACCATAGTACCTTCGGCCGTATGAAGATCAAGTTCCTTTTGAGATTGACGATTAACTCCAGTACCTACTATGGCAGTTGGAGTTTTCTCTATGCTGTGCACGTACTCCTTAGGGTCTTTTATTACTACACCCATAGTTTCAATTCTACCAACCCCGTCAATAGCTGCAGAAGCAAAGGCCCCCTTCTTGCCATTGAATACTACTTGTGAAGGTCTAGTTCCAGTTTTCTTTATGTAGATAAAGGCTTTCTTAGTGGAGTCCAGTTTCTCAGTGAATACCTTTTTGAATTGGGGGTTACCGGCAGCATCTACTCCATCATACTCTTCCTGAGCCATTCCCGCAACCGATATGGGTCTATCAAATGGGTTATCATTCTCCTTTAGAACCTGTTCCCTTTGTAATTGCTCGAAGGTTAGTTCTATCATATCCCCCATTACTCCGGCTCCTGATTGAGGTCTACCCACTTCCGATTGAATGAAGGCTTTCTCTTCTTCATCCCATCCCGAACTTATATTAGCGATAGCTCCTTTCTCTGCCTCAGAATTCTTTGTGGCAGGAGAGAAGCTTAGTAGATACCCGGGCTCTTGTTTGAATACATAGGTTTTAAAAGGCTTCTGGTTTAAGTTCCTTCTTTGAATTAACAACTTATCATCTCTACCACTGACAAACATATTATCTACCGGCTCCTGATTAACCATTGCATCTATTATACCCCGATCTGATTTATTAGCTTGGGGTATAGCTTCTCCCTCCTTATAGGTTCTGAATGCGTAGTCCTTAATAAATGTGGTATTATCCCGGGCAACAGTTTGCTTTCCAGTCTTCCCGTCCAAAATTGCGGGTGAGGATGATCCAGTTATTACATGAGTGAACTTAGCGGGATCAGCGGATTGATCCTGAGCTTCTATACCATCCTGATCAACTGTTAATCCATATTGCTCAGCAATATCATCCACCATGTCAGTAAGAGAGGTATCCTCCCAAACCTTCTGTGAAGAGTTCAGCTTTAGATAAGCTGCTTTACAATAGGCCGTGATTTCGATTCTTAGCCCCTGGGTTGTAAAGGTTGGAACTATGTCCCATATCCAAACTTGCCGTGAAGTTAAATCTTCTGGTAGATACCCCCATACAACTTTTAGCATCTTACCCTCTTGTAGATCAGGATGATCCACTAGGGTTAAGTCGGCAGTCTCAATTGTAAAGTAGGATGCATCGTCAACTAGCTCGGAGTGAACATAACTAAACCTGGTTACTCCATCGAATACCAGGTCGTTCTTTGCGTTAAAAATCCGAGCAACTACTGCTCCGTAACCGTTCTGCATTAAGTGCTAACCTTTATAATATCTTTGCTGGGTATAATCAAGCTAGTGTTAGTCTCTAACTCGAAAGGGTTTACTAAGGAATTAGCATCGGCAATGATGTACCAAAGTTTACCATCTCCATACCTATCTTCAGCAATGTCCCAAATCCTATCGCCGTCCCTTACTATATGAACCTTGTCCTTATTAGCCAAGGGATCATAGCTGATCTTTTCACGCTTAAGAATTTCCTGGTCGTCCTCCAGTTCTATGATATACCCTCGAGCATATATGTTATTAGTGGACAGATTTAATGTTGTTGCCATTAACCGAATAGTTGACGTTCCAGAATTCCAGTATTAGCTGAGGTTACCTTTTTCAGGGATATAGTTTGATAAGCCTGTTGGGGTAGCATGTTTTTATCCTTGTTGAATAATGACAAGGTGTATGGAGCTGACTCAATGATCCAGGTGGTGTACTTGAATAGGTCTCCAAAGATTAGCAACACTCTAGGTGGAGGATCGATATAGGCATCCGCTTTAGATAAGCTTTCTACCCACCGGCATTTATCAATAACATCCTGACGGTTCTCCACAACTGAATACCAATCCAAAGTAAACTCTAAGGTATCTTCTCCACTGGTATAATGGTAGAAAGGATTATTACGGCCTATACTTGGAATCACTTGCCAGTTACTTTCAGGCTTTACTCCCAATTCTAGGGGTACTGTTTGAATCCTTAGCTTCTCTGTGTTCTGTTTGAATCGATCATCCAGTCTTACCAACCACATATTGGAGGGAACAGACTGTGGATAGTCTACCTTTCTCTGGTTTGGATAACCAAAGAGTGGAGGTATATTAAAGTTCCTGAACCCAGTGTTCTGTCTTGGAGTTGCCATTAATGTATAGTAGAGCCTAGTTTTAATTTCAAGTCCTCTTCCCGTGATAATAAAGCCCCATCTCCTACCTTCTTACCATCCAAGTTTAGAATGATAGGTCTTGGCTTAGGATTCAATAGGGGTTTTATATCGGGAACATTGATCATCTGTTTACCGTTAACGGTCTTATCAGTTCTAAAGGCTACATCCTTATCGTCCTGAGTCCCTATATACATCTTCCTTAATGCATCATTGCGCTTTGTAAATTTATCTCTAGCGATATTAAACGCATCAATAGGTCCTTCACCAATATTAGCTACGTAATCTACTACAAACATTATAGCTTGGAAGAAAGTCCCAAGCCCATAGATGATCATTTTGATCATATTTTTAAAGCCCATCAATGCTCCAATAACGGTAACTACAAATCCAGCTGCTCCCACTGCTCCCTTAGCAATGTTACCTAGTATGTTTAATCCCTTGGATGCCCAGCTTAAGTTTCTTAGGAATCCTAATAAACCTTTACCGGCAGTAGCCGCTGATCCAGCTTGAGCAGCCTTACCAGCAGATTGGAATCCCTTCATGCCCTTAGCTGTGTAAACTCCATTGGGTCCCATCCAAGTTACCCCTTGGGCTACAGCAGCATATCTTGCAGCAGCTGCTGCTGAAGAAGTCCATGCCCAGGTTAATGTCTTACCCATAGCAGCCATGGATACAGTGCTTGCTAAGGTTAATAATTTAATGGATGTGAATACAACTAGTAAGGCTCCTCCTACCGCTAATGCAACGGATAGACCTGCAGCTATGTATACTAGAGGTTTACCGAAAGGAGTATTACCAAACTTGATCATACCATTAATGATCCGGGTTATTCCTCTTGCTAATGATCCCATTAATGGGGCCAACTCACTTCCAACAAATTCCTTGAAAGCCCACCAGGAGTCTTTCATCTTTTCAAAGTCCCCTTTGTTACCACCCATGATTATATCAGAAATACCCTGAGCATAGTTGCTAGGTACATTCTGTAATTCTTTCAGGGTGTCAGCAAAGTTGTAACCTATCTTTATGGACTTCTCAAGCAATGGAATCATAGCTCTACTACCTCTCATATTGAATAGAGCTGTAAGAGCTGATACTTTATCGGGGTTGCTCATTTTATCGAGTCCCTTTCCAAACCTAGCCAAGATTTCAGTCATTGGTCTAAGCTCCCCGGTAGAATCTACTATGTCATGTATTCCTAGGCCTATAGCTTTGAATGCATCAGTCTGTCTATTGGTTCTAAACATCCCAACGGCATTAGCCATATACCCCAACATGTTGTTCAGGGAACGTCCTGCTACCCCTCCTTTTAATCCGGCATTAGAAAGTACCGCCAGCATACCTGCGGTTTCTTCTAGTGAGATATTTAAAGTCTTTGCATTACCACCTGTGTACTTCATTGCTTGGGCTATGTCCCCTATATCAGAAGAAGATATATTGGCTGCCTTTGCAAGAACATTACCCAGTCTGGTTGAGGATGAAGCTGCTAAGTTAAACTCATGTAGAATAGCCATCATAGTATCAGCTATTCCTCCCTTACCACCGATTGCTTGACCCCCTGCGGCAGAACCAAGATTTACTACCCCCCTGATCGCATCAAAAGCTTGAGGTAGTTTCAATCCTGATCTTACCATGTACTCAATGGCACTTCCTACTTCCTGAGCAGTATAGACAGTTTCAGTTCCTAATTCAATGGATATAGCCTTAGCTAATTTCATCTGTTCGGTTGTAGCAGATGTTGCAGCTTGGATACTGCGCATTTGGAAATCAAAGTTAGCAGCGATTACAGTGGAGGCACCCATGAATTTCAATCCAGCAGCTCCTGCAGCCATCATTCCAATTCCTATACCCCGGGCAGCTCTTAGGTTATCTGCTATAACTCTTTGGGCATTTCCATGCATAGAGTTAAACGAAGCATTTACAGCAGCAGCCTGAGCAGAGAACTGATTATGTAATCTGATTGCAATCCCAATACCTAATGTATTCGCACCTAAGCTTATCATTTTTTAGTGGCTGATTCTTGTTGCTCGTTATATCTCTTCACAAGGGTAAGGTAATTCAACCTTCTACCCAAAGGCATCCTTCTAAATTCGGTTTCTGTAAAATGGAGTCCAGCTAAACAACAAATAAAATACTGCTGTTCCAGTGGGGTTTCAAAATACTCATTTACCCCACTGGGAAGAAAAAATCCTGTACCATGAGTAATGAAATCGTTTCATTCATTCCCGTGTCAGGATTCTTTACAACTGATGTTAAAGTGAAGTCAGGATCATTCACCTCTAAGTGGGTTCTTATCTCATGCATCTCACGAGATGTAAACATATTGAACCGTTCTATAACCTCCCATTTACCTTCGTGGAATAGCTTGAACTTACGGTATCTTAGTTTGTCATTAATACTCATGGTTGCTTCATCCCGAGTTAGAGTTTCTCCCTCATATACCCCGGTCATGAAATCATACATGATCTTTTTGCCCGATGTTAAAGTATGCTCGATGCTGTCTTTACCATTTGGGTAAGGCTGAGCCAAAAGCGAGTTATAACCGGACTCACCTTTTTTAGGCATTGACTTAACAGATAGAGTACTGTAATCGTAATCATACTGAGTTAGGTTTTCTTCAAATCCAATCGTGGTACCATCCATGAACTTATGATCGAAGATTACTAAGTCCCCTAGTGAGAACTTTCGGGATTTGAATAGCGTAAAGTATTTGTCCCTTAACTTCCACTTAGCTACCTCAGCAGCTGTTAGCTTTACGGCTTGCCCGTTTAACTCCAGAATGATTTGAGCAATGAAGTTGTGCATTGCTGAACCATCTCGGTTGTCTTTTACCTTAGAGAGAATATCATCGTCCTCTCCGTTCTGCTCTCTGATCCGTAGGGTATTACCTGACGGCAATGTAAAATCTAGGGTCGGAACTCCGATACTGGATACCCCCAAATTGCTTTGAATTTCCATAATGTGGTTTAAAGGTTAATGAAACAAAAAAGAGCTAAAGAGTAAAAATCTCCTTAGCTCTTCCGAATAGTCAAGATGGGCTTTGTTTATACCTGGGCTTCCTTATCTACTGAGAACTCAATGCTTTCAATTGTGTTGTCAGATGATACTCGGTCAAGTTCCACTCCATTGATTTTGCAAGGCCAAGCTCCAAGGTAGTTCCAGGTACCAATGACAGTTTGACCGTTAGTAGCTAGTCTCTGAATTTGGATAGCCTTTTTGTAGATTTCTGGAAGAAGTCCTCCACCAGTGAATTCATCCTGTACAGAGTGAATCCAGGTCCAAATGATTTTATCGGGTAGAGATGCATTCAGGATTTTATCAACAGTGATATTACCCAACTTGATCATCCCTGCGGTTTTAACAAAGTGATTACCTTCACCATGTTCAACCTGCTCAATATCTCTATCCGCTGTCTTTACCTTTTGGGCAAGGAACGGATTCATCCCAAACAAAAAGATTGAGAATTGAAACTTCTTATGTGGATTTGAAACTTCAGCCATTGTCTTGGTGATTTATTAGTTTAGGTTATCTTCAAATGATACTCCTGAAGCAGCGGAGATGATGTTAACAGTAAGCTCTTGTAGAGATACCACTTCCTTCATCCAAAGCTGAGCAACATACTTACCGTTGTCAAGATCAACTCTTGTATTGATTACAAGGTCAGAGTCTTTATTGGCATATTGATCGCCTCTCCATTCGTAGTCCACCAAAGCTCTCTTCTCATTACCTACCAATGAATCCAAGAAAGGTGTAACCTCGTTGGCAATTTCTTTGAAGGTTCTGAAATCATTAGGCTGTCCTAAGTATCTTTCCAGAGTAGGGAGCAATGATTTCTTTATGAAGATGATTAGTTTCACTACAGATAGGAAGGACTTCCTTGAGTTAGCAAGTTGTCCAGAGTTGTTACCTGTGATATAGATTCTTCCTGATTTGTTTACCACGCAGTTAACTTGGCGATTTGCCAATGAGTTAAGGTCGTTGTAATTAGGTCCGAAGTTATTAACTACTCCCAAGGCATTATAGATCAACCCTCTTTGAGTTTCTCCAAATGAATACCAAGGTCCAAATTCGGCAGAAGATTTCATTGCAGCTCCTACTACATCGCCTATTTCATCGATTTCGTAAGGTACTCCGATTCCATCCGTAACGAATGGGTTAGCAATCTTCAAACCTCCTGTGAAGAAGGCTGTATACCTGGAATCAATCAAGGTTGTTGCCCGGAAGGTGTTTATTAAAGCTACAGTGTTATTATTCTTTGGAATTGAAGCCAGGTAGATGAAGTCCTGACGAGATGCTGCATAAGCAGAACCAGCAACATGAAGTACACTGGTAAAGTTATCCAAAGAAGCCATTACCTCAAAGTCATCATAATTACCGAACGCATATACCCCGGTCTTACCAGATGAATCCCCAGCATAATCGGCATCTACAACAGCCCCACCGTTAGTTCCACCGGTCATATTCCAAGAACCATTCAAAGGTCGGAAAGGGGCAACAGTAACCATAACGCTGATGTCCTTGTAATCAACATCGAATAGCTTCGACTTAGTGATTACTTCGTCAAGGTAATGAGAGTTTGGAATACTAGGCTTACCAACAATCTTAAGGTTGATATAGGTCTCATTCAAAGATGAATCATTAGGGTCTACAAATCTCATGTTGAATGAGTCTACATCACCATTTGAAGCATCCTCAATATAGAGGACAATGTTATTATAGTAAGCTCCCGGGTTTTTAATCAGGAGGTTAAATACGTTATCGGTACCATCTACGGCAAAGTCAGGAATAGCTCCGGCAATGTTGATAGTTGCCTTAACTGCATCCAAAGTTGTTGGATTGGAGATGGTGGTATAATGACCCACCTTGTTCACCCTTAGCATTGCTCCTCTTTCAAGGGCCCTCTTTGCTAGGATAACTCCTTCATAGCCTATAGCTGCATCCCCGTATTCTTTCTTGAATTGATCCCATGTGGTAAATAACTGCTCGTTGATGCCATATTTACCCCGTTGAGTTTTAAGCATAACAGCAGCAATCCCCTGTATGAGGGATTGGACTGAGAAGGATTGGTCGATCTCATTATATTGTACTTTTGCTGCACCTGGCATAAGAGTAGTTATTTATTGTAATGATAAGTGATTTTATTAAATCGGTATTGTAATACCTATGGTTCATTGCAACATCCTTCGACCCGAGTTAGCCGATTGGATAGGTTTTGAATATTAAATTCCTCGGTATCTGTTCTTCTTTCATGGCCTATTCGCCACTCTTGCCAACCAGTTTGTTGTTGTAGTAGGATGTCAACATCCGCTCTCATACCTATAAAGGAATTGGTTATAATGGTTGCAGCTCCGATCAGCGCTACTCGAGTTAACCATTTAGTCCAATCATCTATCCTTAACTTAACCTGTGGGCTCATTAATCAATATCTATTAAAGTTTCAGAATCATTGGGGTCAATAACTTCTATTTCCTTAATCTTACTAATCTCGCCAGTTTCTGGTACTGGTAACTGTTCCTCGAATACATCCACAGCCTCATACAAATAAATCTTCTGGATCAACCCATCACTAAAATCCGGAGCCTGTCTTACAAAGGAATAGGTTATAAGAAAGCCATTTTCAGGATCATCATAGAAGGGTATATAAATTCTGTTAGGTAAAGCTGTTACTCTTAGCTGCTCCAGAAAATTATCCTGAGAGGCTTTATTAGAACTTAGAGTTACCTCAAATCTATAGTTACTTGACGTGGGTATTCCTTGAATCTTAGAATAAGCAGACTCGTCCAAAGTAGGTTTATAATGGGCAACCGGATCATTTCCTAGTGACCCCGTTAGTACCCCTAAACCCAGTATGGAAATTTCGGGTAGAAACTTATTCCCCCGGTCCTGTGAAACACCGTGACCAAAGAGACTCACGCAGAATCCTTTGGTCTCCTTAATTTCTTTTTGCTTATCCTGAAAGCCTACTTCATCCCCGGCATAAACTTCCCGATCTGGAGTGTATCCATAGTAGAGTAGTTTCTGGTATAAGGCTTCCTCTATGCTTCTTGTTACTCTCTTCTGTAGACTCATGATGTACTTATCAATGCTGCAACCCTTAGTTTAATAACCTTAAATATTATCTTTTGAATTCCTGCCTGTCCACCCATCTCTTTTAAGGATGGTCCCCATAAAGGTCTAGCTGGTAAACGGCTCCCAAAACCGAACTCATTGTAGATTGCGTAGTCAGCTACCCTAGTTCCATTGGGTCCATAGATGTTTCTGGGTACTCCAGCATTCCAGGTATTTCCTTGTTTATAGGCTAGGATGCTTTTCAGGTAAGTTCCTGAGTCTACTAATACTCGATCATCACTTGCCCGGGTGTTCTCTGATTTCTCAGCCCAGCCCAAGTCCTGCTTTCGGATATGTCTTTTTACTAATGTAACTAATTGCTCTGCTGCTTTCTTCTGCCCGGCTTCATTCGCTGCTTTGATAACCAAAGGCAGAGCAGGCAATAGCCTCTTTACTTTCCTCCAATCCCCTACAAAGCCTATCTGGATCATTGCAGTTCTAATAACCCCAGCTCAGCTAATTTTAAGGTTATCGTTGAAGTTACTACTGCCCGTTCAGGATCAAGTTCAAAATATGCAATCAGGGGCGAGGTACCGGGAACTGTAGTGTCTTTGTATACTATGATATACTTCACATTGATGTTTGCCGCTATAGTCCACTGTAGATCAACTGCATCGAAGTAAACCTTGTTTACAACCTGATTGATAGCTTTACCAGTTAGAGGACTACCCCCTGCTGCATACCCAGCATCTACAACCTGATGTCCACTCACTGATGAAAAGAACTCATGGTTGGGATCAACAGCATAAGTATTCCTTACTAATGCTACCTTTATCACATCAGTGAGTAGGGCAATATTACCCTCCAATAATTTCTTTTTGAATTTATAGTAATTAGGCATGTTATTAGAATTCAGGAGTTAATGACTTTATTACCAATACCGGTTTAGGAACCTCTATAATTGCAGTAGTAACCTCAGATTGCTGAAACATAGTTTCACCGTTCTTTAGCTCTTCCCTCTTCAATACGATTAATACTAACAAAGGATCATCATAAGCTTGAGATAGCAATGTATCTCCCTCAGCCTTATATCGGAGTCCTCTATGTATAAAGTAATCCTTATCGGGTCTGAAATTAAAGTAACCTTGTGGAGTAGTATACCCTAGATCGATCAAGTACTGGCGGTTAATATAAGCTACCATGTTCTGGTTGTCCAGCTCCCCAGCATTATCCCTACGAGTTATAGGCCAAGTTCTGAATGAGTTATATCCTATTAAAGCCTTTAACTCTATCCTAGTTCCATTCTCACCTAGCTCCTCATTGTATCTAGGTACACTATCATTATACTTTATCCAAATTAAAGTGTCCTGATTGAAAGACCCATGAGCCTTATCAATTATCTTCTTATACCTTGCCCATTGGGCAGAACTTACAACTTCTCCCATTATTCTTGGTAATAAACATTAAGTAGTTTCAATGTAAAGGGTGAGCAAAGTCTATCAGCTTTCAAAGGAGTTACTGGAGCCTCACTTAGGAATCCGCAGATTTGAGGTAAGCTAACTCTTAATTTACCAGCTAGTAGACAAAGGTCATTCTGTAATAATGAGAACCCACTCTGTCCCGAAGCATTGGGCTTCATCATGTCAGAGATAGTTTTAAGTTGATCGAAGTACTCAGTTTCAGTTGGCCCAGTTACAATCTTCTTTATTCCGAAATCCCCGTTACCGTCCATTCCAGAAACTCCCGCAAGAGTTCCCGTCATTATCTGGGTATTCACATAACTCCAGACTACCAGCTTAGCAATTAGGAACCTAACTAGTACCGGCCAAGCAGCATCATTTGGTAGGTCTTCGTCAGATATTCCGAAATGGGCTTGAAGGAATAATTTCCAGTACAGAATACTTTGGGTTACATAGTCGGAAGGAATTACTAAAGCTCCAGCCTCTACTCCTACTAGGGTTAGTATCTGGGTTGTAAAATCTGTAGCAGTTACCCAGGTTATATTTCCACGGCCGAAGAATTCATCTATTGCGGTATCCTCATAGAACTCATACTCAAATACTCCTAAGTCCGTGTTAACAGTATTATTAAAGTTGAAAGCTACCTTGTTATTAAGTGTCCCACTAACTACACCCACTAAATCCACGTCCGGGGTTTTATACACTCGGCACTTGATAGTTTTACCAAACATATCAAAGGGACTCCCATCGGGGTTATTTATTGTAAAGGTCTTTATTGTGTCCCGACCCTGTATTAAACTAAAGTCTATTTCCATCTTAGGTTACATTTATTCTTTTATCGGAATCTAGCGAAAATGGTTTGATCTTGCCATCGGTTACATTTATTCTTTTATCGGAATCTAGCGAAAATGGTTTGATCTTATCCTCTACTATAATAGACTTGGAATCGTCCGCTACAGTTATGCCAAAACCTGGCTTAGCAATGGATGGAACGAATACTGAGAGACTAGTATCTAAATCATCGGTAATACCTATAATATCCGATGCCCCGATATAAGAAGATTTTGCTACTCCATCCTGTATACTAACCTGATCTGATCGAATAGCCTGGTACCGGGCAATACGAGAATCTATAAACCCGACTGAGTCGTTCCTAAGCTTGGTAGTAGCTTTACGGATTGTATCAGTTAAACTAACCCCATCAACTATAAAGTGAGTTATAACCCTACTTGTAGAGTCTGTTAAACTAATGCTATCATTAAGGTTCTTAGTTAATGATCCCCCGGCAGGTAGCAGGTTATTTGAAATATTATCCCCCAGGCCTAAAGAATCAGCCCGGGTCTTTTGAACCTGTTTAACTACTGACTCCGTTAAGGATAAGTTATCAGCTCTAAGTTTAGAGGTGGACTTAACGGGGGCATCAGCCAGGGTTAAGTTATCCACCCTTACCTTAGAAGTAGATTTAGTATTAGCATCTACCAGAGTTAAAGCATCTGCTCTAAGTTTGTTGGTAGACTTAGTAGCTGAATCCGTTAATGATACTGCATCCGCTCTAACCTTATTGG
>Ga0164306_10000604_pt1 | contig 14953 bp, 14 predicted proteins | sample Whisoiple_242_MG_FD_110213 | JGI IMG/M metagenome (GOLD analysis project Ga0164306, IMG submission 110213) | Soil microbial communities amended with fresh organic matter from upstate New York, USA - Whitman soil sample_242_MG | ecosystem: Environmental > Terrestrial > Soil > Unclassified >... | reverse complement strand
CCTACCCTCTATCCCTATGTCATTCGCACGTTCTGTGATCGGGTCGTCCGTGTTGGCCGCGGCGACGCTGATCTCCGCCGCCCTTGTCGCCGCCCCCGCGGGCAGTGCCGCCGTCGATTGCCCTTCTGGTTGGGAGTTCGGGCCGTCATTGAAGCTGCTGCAGAGCGACGGCTGGACGGTGACAGTCGCGACCGAGGGCCGCAGTGTCGGCGGTGCGGCGGTCGCCGTCCCGCCCAACCAGGGTGTGCTGTGGCGCGGCACCGGGGAGGGCGGCAGCGACGGCATGACCGTCGCCTTCGGCCTGGGCTTCGACAATGGAAAGGTCATGCACTTCACCGGCGTCATCGACCCGACCACCGGATCTCTGACCGGAGAACGTCCCGACGGTGTGACGTGGCAGAGCACCGGCAGCATGCGGTGCATCGGCGGAACAGACGCGCTGCCGCCGGCCTAGGCCATCTGGTCGCACAAAAAAGAGGGCACCCATTTCCGGGTGCCCTCATCGACTGTTGTCAGCGGCTGTGCTGAACGGTCATGTCGACCTGCGGCACATTCACCTGCTGCTGGATCTCGTGGATCCAGTCGTGGTGAATCTGGTCAGCCTGGGCCGGCGCGGCGAAGCCGAGGATTGCGGCCGCCAGGCCGGTAGCGGCGAAACCGGCGATTCCTGCGAATCCGAACTTCTTCATTTCAGTGCCTTCTTTTCGTATCTCTGGGGCTCTCTTCTGCGCCCTCTGATGGTCTAAACAGCGAGGTCAGACGGTTAATTCCGGTGGCAGAAATTGATCGGCGGTTGGCAGCAATCGGCGCCTGACGCGAAGTCCGGATACATAAAAAGGGCACCCGTTTCCGGGTGCCCTTTTCGTCTCTGCGTTCGTCAGTGGCTCTGGTGCACACCAGTGTCGACGTGGGGGACGACCGCGCTCTGATGGATGTCGTTGACCCAGTCGTGGTGGCCGATGTCGGCGTTGGCCGGGCCCGCGAAGCCGAGAACAGCGGCCATCAGGCCGGCGGCTGCGATGGTGGCTAATCCGAGATTCTTCATTTCAGTGCCTTCTTCGTTCTCTCTTGGTTCTCTTCTGCGAACCTTCTGGTTGGTTAAACACGGAGGTCAGGACGATAATTCCGATGGCAGCAATTGATGGACCGATGGCAGTAATCGCCACCTATACGATTCCCGGGTGGCCAAACTCGAGTTATCTCGCAGCCTGTCGATGACACCGGAGGACGCGTGGGAGCATGCGTCTGATTTCTCGTCGCTGGGCGACTGGCTCTCGATGCATCAGGGCTGGAGAGGCGAGCTGCCCGACGAGCTGGAAGTGGGGACGACGCTTGTCGGTGTGGCAGGGGTCAAGGGAATGCGCAACCGGGTCACCTGGACGGTGACGGAGTTGAACGCGCCAACGCTGTTGGCAGTCACCGGCGAAGGCGTCGGCGGCACCAAGTACGGGCTCAAGATGACGGTCAAACCCACCACGTCGGGATGCGACTTCACGGTGAGAATCGACCTGGGTGGCCGCCCACTGTTCGGGCCGATCGGCGCGACCGCCGCACGGCTGGTCAAGGGCGACATCGGGCGTTCGATCGAGAAGTTCGAGCAGCTCTACAGCTGACGCGCCGCGGCTGGCGCAAAATTCCAATCCTGCGCGGGCGCCCGTTCGCCAAGCTGACGGACATGACTGTCAAACCGATTCCGGAGGGCTACACCAGCCTGACCCCGTTCCTGTGCGTCGACGGCGCTGCTGCCGCGATCGACTTCTATGTGTCGGTGTTCGGCGCCACGCTCATCGACCGAATGGACGGTCCCGGCGACACGGTCGCCCACGCCGAGCTCGATTTCGGCAACGGTCGACTGCAGCTGTCGGACCCCAATGACGCGTATCAGATCGCCGCGGCCGACCCGCTGGCGCCTGCGACCCACTCGGTCGCGCTGTACTGCGAAGACACCGACGCCGTTGTCAAGCGCGCCGAGAAGGCCGGCGCCACGATCCGCGAACCCGCGCAGACCTTCGTCACCGGCGATCGCTTCGCGTCGATCCTCGATCCATTCGGCCAGCGTTGGACGGTGATGACGCGCGTCGAGGACGTCTCGTCGGAGGAACGCGACCGGCGGATGGCCGAGTGGGCCAAGGAGAACGCCTGACCCACCCGGCTGTCGGGTTTACGTCTGCGCCTGTCCGAGCGTCACCTGGACCGTCTGAGGCGCACCGGAGGCGTCCATGTATGTCAGCGTCACGTTGTCGCCAGGCGCCTTCGAGCGCACCGCCGCAACCAATGCGTCCGCGCCGTCGATCGGCCGGTCGTCGACCTTCGTGATCACCACACCGCTCGGCAGACCCGCCGCCGCTGCCGGACCGTCGGCCACCACGTCGGCGACCGCCGCACCGTGCGCGCCGGGATCCTGTGTCAGCTGAACACCCAACGAAGCGTGCGTGACGTGACCATTGGAAACCAATTCGTCGGCGATGCGCTTGGCCTGATCCGCAGGAATCGCGAAGCCGAGGCCGATCGAGCCACTCTGCGCGCCCGATGATTCCGGGCCCCCGCCGCCCATCGACGCGATCGCCGAGTTGACGCCGACGAGTTCGCCGTTCATGTTCACCAGCGCTCCGCCGGAGTTCCCGGGGTTGATCGCGGCGTCGGTCTGTATCGCGTTCATCACCGAATGCTGGCCGGTGCTGCCGTCGCCGGTGCTGACAGGGCGGTCCAGCGCGCTGATGATGCCCGTCGTGACGGTGCCCTCCAAGCCGAGGGGCGATCCGACGGCCACGACATTCTGGCCGACCTTCAAATCCTTCGAGGATCCCATCGTGATCGGCGTCAGGCCCGAAACCCCTTGAGCCCGAACGACCGCGATGTCATCGGCCGGGTCGGTACCGACGACGGTGAACGGCACGGTGTTGCCGTCAGAGAAGGAAACCGTCGCATCCGGATTCTGCCCAGACGGTGCCTGCCGGCCCGGCGACGACTCGTCGCCTTGCCCGGGCAGTCCCTGCAGACCGGGGAAGCCCCCATCGTCCTGCCCACCGAGAACGCTTGACGCCTCGTCGGCACCCGGTCCACTGAGCGCGGCGACGACGTGATTGTTGGTCAGGATGAGACCGTCGGAACTCAATACGATGCCTGATCCCTCCTCGGCGCCCTGTCCCATCTTGATCTGCAGCTTCACCACGCTGGGCAGCACCTTCGCAGCCACCTGCTCGACAGAGCCGGACGGCGGAGCCGCGACGGGCTGCTTGGGAGTGGGTGCAGCCGCGGTGGCGGCGGTAGCGGCGCTGTTGGCGGCCGACGGGTCGGAGTGGTTCACCAACACCGCGGCGCCGATACCTCCGGACACCACGGCGACCGCCGCGGCCCCAACCACAACCGTGCCCTTTCGAGAGCGCTTGCGCATCACAGGAATCGGCGTGGTTGGGGTCGAATCATGCTGATGCGCAGCGCTATAGGGGCCATATCCCGGCACGGGCTGTTGCGATGCGTAGCGCCAGTCATAGGGCTGGCCATAGCCGACCTGCGGCGGCATGGCCGAATACTGCTGGCTCGCAGGTTGGCTCGGACCCGATGGACGGTTGGACCGGCGCAGCGAGTACCGCGATTGCTTTTTCATGGAGTGGTTTCTTCCTTTGGCTTTTCAGAGCAAAGTGGTTAGCCATACTGTGCACTGCTTCACTGAGACCCGACTGAGAGGAAGATCTATACAGTCCAAGACTTTTGGCCTGTGGCAGCGATCACACTCGACCAGACCGGGTGGTCATGGCGTTGCCGCGGGCAAAAGGGTGGCCCGATTGAACGGTTCCCCGAGGGGTTAGCCTGTCGGGATGTCCTGTGTGTTCTGCGCCATCGTGGCGGAAGAAGCCCCAGCAATCCGGATCTACGAGGACCACGATTATCTGGCAATCCTCGACATCCGTCCGTTCACCCGCGGCCACACCCTCGTCCTCCCCAAGCGCCATTTCGTCGACCTCACCGACACCCCACCGGAGACCTGCGCCGACCTGGTGCGCATCGGGCAGCGCATCGCCAAGGCGGCGCGCCAGTCCGGGTTGCACGCGGACGGCAACAACGTCGTCATCAACGACGGCAAGGCGGCGTTCCAAAGCGTGTTTCACATTCACTTGCACGTGCTGCCGAGGCAGTCCGGCGACAAGCTGTCGTTCGCCAAGGGCATGCTGCTCCGGCGCGACCCCAACCGCGAAGAGACCGGCCGCATCCTGCGTGATGCCTTGTCCGGTCTCGATGCCGCACAGCAGGATTGACGGTCATGGCATCACTTGTCCAGAAAGCGTTCGGCAGCTACCTGCGCCTGCACGACACCGTCTACCAACGTTCCAACGGCTGGATCGGCCATCGAATGATGGTGCTGCCCAGCCTGCTGCTGCACACCGTGGGCGCCAAGACCGGCAAGGCCCGCACCACGTCGCTGACCTATGCCCGCGACGGTGACGACTATCTGGTGGTCGCATCCAACGGCGGCTCTCCGCGGTCGCCCGGCTGGTACCACAACGTGAAGGCGAACCCAGACATCGAAATCAATGTCGGGCCAAGACGGTTCGCAGTAACGGCGGCGCCGGTGCTGCCGGGCGATCCGGACCGCGACCGCCTCTGGAAGATCGTCACGAAGTACAACAAGTCGTACAACGAGTATCAAAAGAAGACCAGGCGGCCGATACCGATCGTCAGGCTGACCCCGAAAGCCTGATCAGAACAACTCTTTGGCGAGCAGTTCCAGCGTCTTGACGCGTGCCGGTGAGGTCGCCGGATCGGTACCACGCCGGGCCGACGCCACCGGGTGCACCATCACCTCGTCGACGTCGAATTCGTCGGCCAGCGCACGCACCTGTTGTGCGGCCTCGGTCGGATCGCCCACGACGGCCCGACGCAGCCCGCTGTCGACCACCGCCTGCTCCTGCGGGGGCAGCCGCTTCTGTTCGGCATCCTCGACGAGATCGACCGGTCCGAGCGGCTGGCCGGTACGCAGCCGGGCCATCATCTGCAGGTTCGGCAGCAGCAATGCCATTGCCTCGTCATGGGTTTCGGCCACCGCCGCGTTGACGGTGAGGAAGGTCACGGGCTCGGCGGCCAGGTCGCTCGGCCGGAACTCCGATCGGTAGACGGCCAGCGCCTCCGCGGTGCCCTGTCCCGAGAAGTGATGGGCGAACACATACGGCAGCCCCTTGGCTGCAGCCAGATGCGCCGAGTACAGCGACGAGCCCAGCAGCCACATCCTCGGTTCGCTGATCGCGGCAGGCGTCGCCTTGAGGATGTAGTCCTGCTGCGGGATGGTGACGCGCACACCGCTTGCGCTCATCATTGCCACGACGTGGTCGAGATATTCGGGGAACTTGTCGATGTCGCTGTCATCGCGACCCCCGGCGTTGCGCAGCAGATACGACGTCAGCGGATCAGAGCCCGGCGCCCGGCCGATGCCCAGGTCGATCCGGCCCGGGTGGGCCGCTTCGAGCAAGGCGAACTGTTCGGCGACGGTCAGCGGCGCGTGGTTGGGCAGCATCACACCACCGGAGCCGAGGCGGATCTGCGACGTGTTCGCGGCGAGATGGGCGATCAGGACCGGCGGGCTGGTCGCCGCCACCGACGGCATGTTGTGGTGTTCTGCCAACCAGTAGCGGGTGTATCCCAACTGGTCGGCGGTCTGCGCGAGCTGAGTGGACGCCGCAAGCGCATCCGACGTCGACTGGTCGGTGCGCACGGGTACGAGATCGAGGACGGAAAGCCGCATATGTGGGTCAACGCCAGACATCACGTCCGCGTTCCCGCGATTTCGGCGCGCTAATCGACGCTGAGCGCGCGTAGACGCGCCGAAATCACTCTATGCCGGCAAGGGCGGCGGCCTTCCCGAAGACGTCGTCGAGCATTTGCGGGGTGAGCTTCCCGGTGAAGGTGTTCTGCTGGCTCGGGTGATACACGCCCATCAGCGTGACCTCGCCGTGCGGCGTGCGCAGAGATGCCGTCGCACCGTGCCCGAATTTCGGCACCGGTCGGGCATGCGAACCCCCGGCCGCACGGACCATGTCCAGCACGGCCCGCCACGCGAAGCCGCCCAGTGCAATGACGACCCGTACGTCGGCCCCGGTAAGGCGCCACTCGGCGTCCAACCACGGCGCGCACGTCGCACGCTCGGCAGGTGTCGGCGCATTCGCAGGCGGCGCGCACCGGACCGCCGCCGCGATCCGGGTGTCGGTGAGCATCAACCCGTCCGCGGCGTCGACGCACAGCGATTGGTTGGCCAGGCCTGTCCGGTGCAGGGCCGCGAACAGGAAGTCGCCGGACCGGTCGCCGGTGAACACCCGACCGGTCCGGTTGGCGCCGTGCGCGGCGGGCGCCAAACCGACCACCATCACCCGTGGGCGTGACGCACCCCAGCCGGGCGCGGGCCGACCCCAGTACGGTTCGCCCGCATACGACTTCCGCTTCTCGACCGCGACCCGTTCACGCCATTCGACCAAACGCGGGCAGGCCCGGCACACCGACACCAGGGCGTCGAGTTGATCGACCGTTTCCACCGCGTCGGCCATGGCGGTCACCTGCGCGGCAGAGTCGGCCACCGCCGTCGCCTGCGTCGCCAAGTCACCGGGCCAGTCTGTGCCCGCAGGCACCGGCGATTCGAACCGCTTGCCGGTGCGGGGATGGGGCAACTTCACCGCTCCACTGTGCCTGCGCGGCATAATCGCTCGCCGACCGGGGCGGGCCGCTGTTAAATTCCACAGCGATAACCCATGACCAACGGCAAGCGCGGACCGCTGTACACCATCCTCTTCGCCGCGCTGTTGGCCGGTGCGGGCAACGGCATCACGATCGTCGCGTTCCCCTGGCTGGTGCTGCAACGCAACGGATCCGCCCTCGATGCGTCGATAGTCGCCATGGCGGGAACCATCCCCCTGCTGGTCGCCACCTTGATCGCAGGCGCCGCAGTGGATTACCTTGGCCGCAAACGTGTTTCGATGATCTCCGACACACTGTCCGCCCTTTCGGTTGCTGCCGTCCCGGTACTCGCGCTGACCTTCGGCGTGCACGTGGTCAATGTCGCCGTGCTTGCCGGCCTCGCCGCGCTTGGTGCGCTGTTCGATCCGGCGGGTATGACGGCGCGAGAGACGATGCTGCCCGAGGCCGCCCAGCGGGCCGGTTGGACGCTGGACCATGCGAACAGCGTGTACGAGGCCGTGTTCAACCTGTCCTACATCGTCGGACCCGGCGTGGGCGGCCTGATGATCGCCACTCTCGGCGGGGTGAACACCATGTGGGTGACCGCGGGCGCCTTCGTGCTGTCGATCCTCGCCATCTCGACACTTCGCCTCGAAGGCGCGGGCACACCGAACCGCAACGCCCTACCCGAGGGGGTGTGGGCCGGCGTCGTCGAAGGGCTGCGCTTCGTCTGGAACAACAAGGTGCTGCGCACCCTGGCGATCGTGGACCTCGCGGCGACCGGCCTGTACATGCCGATGGAATCAGTCCTGTTCCCCAAATATTTCACCGACCGCAACGAACCCGCACAACTGGGCTGGGTACTGATGGCGCTCAGCGTCGGCGGCCTCATCGGCGCGCTGGGTTATGCGGTGCTGTCGAAGTATTCGCGTCGGCGCACCATCATGTTGACCGCCGTGTTGACGCTCGGCGTGGCGATGACGATCATCGCGTTCCTGCCGCCGCTCCCACTGATCCTGGTGCTGTGCGCGATAGTCGGGTTCGTCTACGGCCCGATCGCGCCGATCTACAACTACGTCATGCAGACCCGCGCTCCGCAACACCTGCGTGGGCGGGTCGTCGGCGTGATGGGGTCGCTGGCCTACGCCGCAGGGCCGCTCGGCCTGGTACTGGCGGGCCCGCTCGCCGATGCCGCCGGTCTGCACGCGACGTTCCTGGCGCTGGCGCTGCCGATGCTGCTGCTTGGCGTGGTCGCGATGTTTTTACCCGCACTTCGCGATCTGGACCGCGATCAGACCGATGAGCGCGACGTCGCGACGGGAAAGTAGGCCGTTAAGCCGACGCGTTGGCTGGGTATCCGTGTGACGCAAACCACAAAACGAACATCGAGGTTGCATCGTGTACCAGCAAGTTCTCGATCCGGTTGCCCATTCCCTGGCCTGGAGTTCGCTGGTCGCGGCGATTCCCCTGCTGCTGCTCTTCGTGTTGCTCGGCGTCTTCAAAGTGACCGCGTGGGTGGCCTCGCTGATCTCGCTGGCCGTCGCCATCGCCGTCGCGGTGCTGGTGTACGGAATGCCGATCGGCCAAACGCTGCTGGCGGGCACCGAAGGCGCCGCCTTCGGCTTCTTCCCGATCCTGTGGATCGTCATCAACGCGATCTGGGTGTACCAGCAGACGGTGGAGACGGGGCACTTCGACGTTCTGCGTCGCTCGTTCAGCCGGGTCAGCGACGACCAGCGCATCCAGGCCGTCCTGATCGCCTTCTCGTTCGGCGCCCTGCTCGAGGCGCTGGCCGGCTTCGGCACCCCCGTAGCGGTCACCTCGGTGATGCTGATGGCGTTGGGGTTCAAGCCGATGAAGGCCGCCGCGCTGGCCCTCGTGGCCAACACCGCACCTGTCGCCTTCGGCGCGATGGCCACGCCGATCCTCACGCTGGCAAAGGTGACCGAACTTCCCGCCGACACTCTCGGCGCAATGGTCGGTCGTCAGACGCCGATCCTGGCGGTATTCGTGCCCCTTGTCCTGGTCGCCATCGTCGACGGCTGGCGCGGCATCCGCGAGACATGGCCGGCGGCCGTGGTGTGTGGCCTCGTGTTCGGGGTCGCCCAGTACGCGACGTCCAACTTCGTCTCGGTGCCCCTGGCCGACGTGGTCGCCTCACTGCTGTCCGCCGCCGCGGTGGTGGCGCTGGTGCGCGTCTGGCGTCCCAGCCGCCCGTACACCGAACCGGCGGTCGTTGCAGGCGGCGCGGCCGACGAGCCGACGGCCGAGTTCGCCGAGCGCGTCGAGCATCCCGACGCACGCGCCGACGTCGTGAAGGCGTACGCGCCCTACGCGATCATCATCGCGGTGTTCGTCGTCTGCCAGATCGCCGCGGTGAAGAAGCTGCTCGACAAGGCGACGATCAAGTTCCACTGGCCGGGCCTCGACGTCGTCAGCCCCAAGGGAAAGCCGGTGACGCTCACCGAATTCACCCTGAACCTGCTCACAACGCCGGGCACCCAGATGCTGATCGCGGGCGTGCTGACGGCGGTCGCGCTGCGGCTGTCGGCGCCGCGGGCGCTGAAGGCTTACGGAACGACACTGCATCAGCTGCGCTGGGCGATTCTCACCGTGATGGCGGTGCTGGCGCTGGCATTCGTGATGAACCTGTCCGGCCAGACGATCACCCTTGGCACCTGGATGGCGGCGGCAGGCGGAGCGTTCGCCCTGCTGTCGCCGATACTGGGCTGGCTCGGTGTGGCGGTCACCGGATCCGACACCTCGGCCAACTCGCTGTTCGGCGCGCTGCAGGTCACCGCGGCGAATCAGGCCGGGCTGTCCGACATCTTGATGGCGGCGTCCAACAGCTCCGGCGGCGTGCTGGGCAAGATGGTTTCGCCGCAGAACCTCGCCATCGCCGCCGCTGCGGTCGGCATGAACGGCAAGGAAGGCGATATCTTCCGTCGTGTCGTGGTGTGGAGCCTGCTGTTCCTGCTGATGATGTGCGCTTTGTCGGCGCTGCAAGCCTCGCCGGTGCTGTCCTGGATGGTCCCGTCCTGATGACTCGTAGCATCGACGGAGTGAGCGTTGTCGACAGCTTGATCGCCGACCTGCCCGACGGCATGGTCGTCACCGACCCCGCCATCACCGACGGCTACCGGCAGGACCGCGCGCTGGACCCTGCGGCGGGCAAGCCGCTGGCGGTCGTGCGTCCGCTGACCACCGAGCATGTGCAGACCGTCATGCGATGGGCGGCCGCCCACCGAGTGCCCGTCGTGCCGCGGGGTGCGGGCAGCGGGCTCTCCGGCGGGGCCACCGCACTCGACGAAGGCATCGTGCTGTCGACGGAGAAGATGCGCGACATCACCGTCGACCCCGTCACCCGGACCGCGGTCTGCCAGCCCGGCCTTTTCAACGCTGAGGTGAAAAAGGCTGTTGCACAACATGATCTGTGGTACCCGCCGGACCCGTCGTCGTTCGAGATCTGCAGCATCGGTGGAAACATCGCCACCAACGCTGGCGGGTTGTGCTGCGTCAAGTACGGCGTCACCACCGATTACGTGATGGGTCTTCAGGTCGTACTGGCCGACGGTACGGCAGTGCGGGTCGGCGGCCCGAGACTGAAAGACGTTGCGGGCCTAAGCCTTACCAAGCTGTTCGTCGGCAGCGAGGGCACGCTGGGCATCGTCACCGAGATCACGCTGCGGCTGCTGCCCAAGCAGCATCGGTCCAGCACGGTGGTGGCCAACTTCGCCACGGTCGAGGCGGCCACCGAAGCGGTGCTCGGGGTGGCCTGCCAGATGAGGCCGTCGATGCTCGAGTTCATGGACGCCGTGGCCATCAACGCCGTCGAGGACAAGCTGAAGATGGGCCTCGACCGCGATGCTGCCGCAATGCTGCTCGCCGCTTCTGACGAACGCGGCCGTTCAGCGGCCGAGGACGCCGAGACCATCGCGGGCGTGTTCGCTGACAACGGCGCAACCGACGTGTTCTCCACCGACGACCCCGACGAGGGCGAGGCGTTTGTCGCCGCCCGCCGATACGCGATCCCCGCCGTGGAAGCCAAGGGCACGCTGTTGCTCGAGGACGTCGGCGTGCCGCTGCCGCGGATCGGTGACCTCGTCAGTGGCGTGGCGGGCATCGCCGCAGAGCGCGACGTGATGATCTCGATGATCGCCCACGCCGGTGACGGCAACACCCACCCGTTGATCGTCTTCGATCCGTCCGACGCCGCGATGGCGGAGCGGGCCGAGCGGGCGTTCGGTGAGATCATGGATTTGGCGATCGGGCTCGGCGGCACCATCACCGGCGAGCACGGTGTCGGCAGGCTGAAAAGGCCCTGGCTGGCCGACCAGATCGGGCCCGAGGCGATGGAGCTCAACCGGCGTATCAAGCAGGCGCTCGACCCGGATAACATCCTGAATCCGGGCGCGGCCATTTGATGTCAATCCGCTGTGCCCTGTTGACATGGCATGCACTTGTGTCGTACCCATAAGACATGACCGCCGCTCTGTCTCACCGCATGCCGGCCCGGTTCCAGCTCGCGACGGCCGACACCTGGCCCAATCCGTGGCCGATGTACCAGGCGCTTCGCGACAAGGATCCGGTGCACCACGTCGTCCCCGAGGAGAACTCGGGTCACGACTACTGGGTGCTGTCCCGGCACGCCGACATCTGGAACGCCGCCCGCGACCACGAGACGTTCTCGTCGGCACAGGGCTTGACGGTGAACTACGGCGAGCTGGAAATGATCGGCTTGGCCGACAACCCGCCGTTCGTCATGCAGGACCCGCCGACGCATACCGAATTCCGCAAGCTGGTGTCGCGCGGGTTCACCCCCCGGCAGGTGGAGGCCGTCGAGCCGGCGGTGAAGCAGTTCGTCATCGAGCGCATCGAGCGGCTGCGCGCCGCCGGTGGCGGTGACATCGTCGCCGAGCTCTTCAAGCCGCTGCCGTCGATGGTTGTCGCGCATTACCTCGGCGTGCCCGAAGAGGACCGCCAGCAGTTCGACGGCTGGACCGAGGCCATCGTCGCCGCGCAGACCCAGGACGGCGGGTTCGCCGGGGCGGTCGAGTCCGTCGGCGAGGCGGTGGCGTCGATGATGGCGTACTTCACCCAGCTCATCGAGCGGCGCCGGCGCGAACCGCAGGATGACACCGTGTCGCACCTCGTCGCCGCGGGCGTCGGCGCCGACGGCGACATGGCGGGGATGCTGTCGATCCTGGCCTTCACCTTCACGATGGTCACCGGCGGCAACGACACAACGACAGGCATGCTCGGCGGCGCGGTGCAGCTGTTGCACCAGCGGCCGGATCAGCGCCGGCTGCTGATCAACAACCCCGACCTGATGACCGACGCGGTGGACGAGCTTTTGCGGCTCACCTCGCCGGTGCAGGGGCTGGCCCGCACCGCCACCCGCGACGTCCGGATCGGCACAACGACGATCCCCGCAGGCCGCAAGGTGCTTCTACTCTACGGCTCGGCCAATCGGGATGAGCGCGAATACGGTTCCGATGCAGGCGAACTCGAAGTGCGGAGGCGCCCGCGCAACATCATGACGTTCAGCCACGGCGCGCACTTCTGCCTCGGTGCTGCTGCGGCCCGCATGCAATCACGCATCGCGCTCACCGAACTGCTGGCGCGCTGCCCCGAGTTCGAGGTCGACCTGTCCGGGGTGGTCTGGGCCGGCGGGAGTTATGTCCGTCGGCCGCTGTCGGTTCCGTTCACGGTGAGCGGTTGATGGCGGGCAACGACTGGTTGGGCGACCGCCGCACCGAGGTGGCCGCCGACCGCATCCTAGACGCCGCCGACGCGCTGTTCGCACAACAGGATGCCGCGGCCGTCGGCATGCACGAAATCGCCAAGGCCGCAGGATGTTCGCGCGCCACGCTGTACCGGTATTTCGAGAACCGGGAGGCGCTGTACACCGCCTACGTGCACCGCGAAAGCTACCGGCTCTTCCACCAGATGACCGAACAGCTCACCGGTGTCGAAGGACCGCGCGAGCGGCTCATCGAGGGCGTGATCTCATCGCTGCGCAATGTCCGCGAAAGTCCCGCGCTGTCATCGTGGTTCGCCACCGCGCAGCGACCGATCGGCGGCGAGATCGCCGAACAGTCGGAGGTGATCACGGCGCTCACTGAGGCGTTCCTGATCTCGATGGCGCCTGATGACCCGGGAGTGGTCGAGCGCAAAGCGCGCTGGCTTGTCCGGGTGATGACCTCGCTGCTTGTCTTTCCCGGGCACGACGAGGCCGACGAGCGGGCGATGATCGAGCAGTTCGTCGTGCCGATCGTGGTGCCTGCGACACAGGATGCGGGTTAGCGCGGCGCTACTGCCGCGCCATCGCTATCCGGAAGCGTTCGTCGGGCTCGATGTAATGGTCGGCGTCCTTCGCGTCGTCACCGAGGTCGATGCGAACCCAGTCGATCGTGCCGTTGAACTTGCTGGTGTGGGCGGTGTAATCCGGGCTGACGGTGGTGCCTGTCTCGCGGCCCACGTCGGTGGTTTCGTCGGCCGAGAAGATGAAGCCCTGTGTTTGATCGACACGGCCGCTGCCGACTTCCGTGCCGTCGTAGTAGAGCGTGACGTTCCCGCCTTTGCCCATGCCTCCGCCATCGTAGGCAAACTCCATGCGCACCTGAGTCGTACCGGCCGGAACAGGTTCACTCGCCTCGACATCAAACGACTTGATGCCCAGCACGTTGTAGTGGAATTTGGCCTTTCCGTCTTTGGCGTAAAGGCTCCAACCGCCGAACCGGCCGCCCTGGGCGATGATCACGCCTTCGGCACCGCCTTCGGGCACATCGACCTCGGACGTCACCGCGAACGACTTGTTCTTGATATCGACGACGCTGTTCTCCGACAGCCGGCCCATGTTTCCGAAAAGCAGCTGGCTGTTGCTCTTGATCAGTGAGGGCCGGCCTGCCAGTGTCGGGTTGATACGCTCGATCTGTCGATCATCGAGCGGAAGCACGTTGTACTTGACTGCCTCGATGAGCCAAAGCCGCTGCAGCTCATGTAGTTTGTCGGGATTTTCTTTCGACAGGTCGTTGGACTGCGTCCAGTCACTGTTGCCGTCGTAGAGCTCCCATACATCGTCGTCGAAGGCAGCCATCGCCTGACCGCCCATCGCCCACGGTGTGCGGTGCTTCGTCACCGCACTCCAGCCTTTGTGGTAAATGCCTCTGTTGCAGAACATTTCGAAGTATTGGGTGTCATGACGCTCGGGCGCTTCGGCGTCGTTGAAGCTGTACAGCAGGCTCGTGCCTTCGTACGGGCTCTGCATGACGCCGTTGACCATGGTCGGCGCGGGGATGCCTGCGGCCTCCAAGACAGTGGGCGCCAGGTCGATGACGTGGGTGAACTGGTTACGAACCCCGCCCTTGTCGTCGATTCCGTTTGGCCAGTGCACGATTGTGCCGTTTCGGGTGCCACCCCAGTGCGAAGCAACCTGCTTCGTCCACTGATATGGCGTGTCCATCGCCCACGCCCAGCCCACCGCATAGTGGCCGTAGGAATCTTCACCGCCGAACTCGTTTAGTTTCGATGCCAGGAACTCCGGGGTCTCCAGGTCGGCCATGCCGTTGAAGTTGGCCATCTCGTTGAACGCACCCTGCAACGTGCCTTCGGCTGAAGCGCCATTGTCGCCGATGATCACGTACACCAGCGTGTCATCCAGCACCGGACCGAGCGCGTCGATCAGCCGGCCGATGTGATGGTCGGTGTGCTCCAAGAATGCCGCGTACACCTCCATTTCGCGTTCCAGGGCGGGCTTGAGCGCCGGATCCATGTCGTCCCACGCCGGAATCTCTGCGTGCCGCGGCGTAAGCACCGCGTCAGCGGCGATGACACCCAGCTCCTTCTGCCGCTCGAAGGTGATCTCGCGTTGCTTATCCCAACCGTGCGCGAACTTGCCCCTGTACTTGTCGATCCAATCCTTCGGCACGTGGTGCGGAGCGTGGGTGGCACCCGGCGCGAAGTACATGAAGAACGGCTTGTCGGGCAGCAGCGCCTTCTGCTGGCGCACCCAGTTGATCGCCTGGTCGGCCAGGTCCTCGGTGAGGTGATAGCCCTCGGCAGGCGTCTTCGGCGGCTCGATCGGCGTAGTGCCCTCATACAGCGCCGGGTCCCATTGGTTGTTCTCGCCGCCGATGAATCCATAGAAGTACTCAAAACCGCCGCCGCCGGTCGGCCACGCGGTGAACGGGCCTGCCGGGCTGGTCTGCCATACCGGAACCTCGTGGCATTTGCCGAACTGGGCTGTCGAATAGCCGTTGAGCTTCAGTGTCACTGCCAGCGGCGCCTTCGT
>Ga0164306_10000603_pt1 | contig 14955 bp, 9 predicted proteins | sample Whisoiple_242_MG_FD_110213 | JGI IMG/M metagenome (GOLD analysis project Ga0164306, IMG submission 110213) | Soil microbial communities amended with fresh organic matter from upstate New York, USA - Whitman soil sample_242_MG | ecosystem: Environmental > Terrestrial > Soil > Unclassified >... | reverse complement strand
TGGACGGCGTCGGCGGGGCCGCGGGCCGCGACCACGTGGGTCACGTCGCCCAGGACCGGGATCAGGACCGAGAGCGCGTGCGGGCCCACGTCCCACAGGCCCCCCTTCTCGCGGCGCCAGGGCGAGGCGGCGAACTCGCTGGGCGCGTCCGGGGTGAACAGCGCGCCGATCCACGACGCGCGTGCCGTGAACCAGCCGCCCGTGGCGGCCTGTTCGGCGATCCACCCCGCCGTGCCCCGGGCGAACCGCAGGGTGCAGAAGACCACGGAGGCGACCCCGGCCCGCTCGGCGGCGTCCGCGGTCCCACGCGCCCCTTCCACCGTGGTGGCGACCGGTTTGTCCAGCAGCAGGTGGCAGCCCGCGTCGGCGGCCCGCACGGCCAGGGGTGCCTGGACGTCCGGCGGGACGGCGAACGCCACGGCGTCGCTCGTGGCCAGGAGTGCGTCGAGGCCCGCCTCCCCGCTGTAGGCCTCGGTGCCGTGGGCCGCGGCCAGTGCCCGCGCCGCCTCGGGCCTGCGGCCCCATACGCCGCCGAGCACGGCCCCGGGGTGGCCGGCGAGTGCGGGGGCGTGGGTCAGGCGTGCCCAGGGGCCGGCCCCGACGAGGCCGATCCGCAGCGGCGGGGCGGAGGAGACGTGTGTGGTCATGCCGCCAGTCTGCCCGGACGTCCGGCCGGACAGGGGCGGGAACGGTCCCGGCGCTGCCTGGAAATGGGTCCCGCCGACCGGAACGTATCCAGTGCGCCGCAGGCTGAGACGGCCCCGGGCGGCGGCACCAGGCGCCCGACACCCCCGGGAAACACCGGTAACACCGGGTTCACACGCGGGCAACGGTCGGGAAATCGCACTTTGCGAAGCTGCGCGGCATAGACCGCAGCACCCGCAAAGGATGGCGTCCGTGACGTTCAAGGCTGAGTACATCTGGATCGACGGCACCGAGCCGACCGCGAAGCTTCGCTCGAAGACGAAGATCATGGCGGGCAGCCCCACGCAGGACGTGGCGGACCTGCCCATCTGGGGCTTCGACGGTTCGAGCACCAACCAGGCCGAGGGCCACGCCTCCGACCGGGTGCTGAAGCCGGTCTTCACGTGTCCGGACCCGATCCGCGGCGGTGACGACGTACTCGTCCTGTGCGAGGTCTTCAACATCGACATGACTCCGCACGAGTCCAACACCCGCGCCGAGCTGCGCCCGGTCGCCGAGCAGTTCGCGGGCCAGGAGCCGGTCTTCGGCATCGAGCAGGAGTACACCTTCTTCGACGGCCACCGTCCGCTGGGCTTCCCCGAGGGCGGCTTCCCGGCCGCGCAGGGCGGCTACTACTGCGGTGTGGGCGCGGACGAGATCTTCGGCCGCGACATCGTCGAGAAGCACCTCGACAACTGCCTGACGGCGGGTCTGGCCATCTCCGGCATCAACGCCGAGGTCATGCCCGGCCAGTGGGAGTTCCAGGTCGGACCGGTCTCGCCGCTGGAGGTCTCGGACCACCTGTGGATCGCGCGCTGGCTGCTCTACCGCACCGCCGAGGACTTCGGCGTCTCCGCGACGCTGGACCCGAAGCCGGTCAAGGGCGACTGGAACGGCGCGGGCGCGCACACCAACTTCTCGACGAAGGCGATGCGCGAGGGCTACGAGGCCATCATCACCGCGGCCGAGTCGCTCGGTGAGGGCTCGAAGCCGATGGACCACGTCAAGAACTACGGCGCCGGCATCGACGACCGTCTGACCGGCCTGCACGAGACCGCCCCGTGGAACGAGTACAGCTACGGCGTCTCCGACCGCGGCGCCTCGGTCCGCATCCCGTGGCAGGTCGAGCAGGACCGGAAGGGCTACATCGAGGACCGCCGTCCGAACGCCAACGTCGACCCGTACGTCGTCACCCGGCTGATCGTCGACACCTGCTGCACCGCGCTGGAGAAGGCCGACCAGGTCTGATCCCGCACCGTCCGTCCCGAAGGGGCGCCCGTCCGACGGGCGCCCCTTCGGCGTACCCGGACCGGGACGGCCGGTGAACAGGCGGAAACGGACGGTACGGAAGGGGTGCGTGAGGAACCTGACACGGTGGTCCGTATCGACGGGTGAGAGGACCCTGCTGCGCGGCCCCGAACTCTGCTTCAATAGGGACATGGCCAGCCACCAGTACACCGCGTCGGGTCGCAGCGACCTCGAGCCGTTCTGGCCCTCCCGTCAGCACCATGACTTCGACCGGGTGTGTTGCCGCGCGTGGAACGCGCAGGCCCTCTAAAGCCGCCTCATCCCGGCCTTCGGCCCGCGCGCACGACGTACGTCCTCGACGACTCCTCGCGCGAAAGAGCTGACCCCTCATGGCGAACACCCGTACCTTCTCCACCGCGGTGACCGCGGTGCCCGCTGCGGCCACCACCACCCGCAACCTCCTGTCACCCAACCGCCCCCGGCTGCGCGCCGTCGACCGTGACGAGGTCTCCGACCTCGCGGACGTGGCCGGCTTCCTGCCTCCGGGCGCGACGTGGCTGCCCGCGCCCCAGCACACACTGCCCGCTCTGCCGGGCCGGCCGCCGATGGTCGGATACCTGGTCCTCGTCCCCGCCGACCAGCAGCCGGACCTGGCGGGGGCGGTGGCGTCCGCCCAGCACCGCGCCTTCGTCCCGGAGCCCGCGGCCGACGTGCCGGCGAGCGGCCCCGTGCAGATCGACTCCACCCGGCGCACCGCCGCCGTGGACGGCGTCACCCTGGACCTGACCTATCTCGAGTTCGAGCTGCTGGCACACCTGGTGGCCCACCCGCACCGGGTGCACACCCGCGATCAGCTGGTGACGACGGTCTGGGGGTACGGACACGTGGGCGACGGGCGCACCGTCGACGTCCATGTGGCCCGGTTGCGCCGCAAGCTGGGCGCCGAGCACCGCAGGTCGATCCAGACCGTGCGGCGCGTGGGTTACAAGTACGCGCCCTGACCGCGCACCGTGCGCACCAGGAGGCCCCGGGTCCTGACCCGGGGCCTCCTGGCGTCGCGGGGCCACCGGGAGGGTGACGGGGGTGGTGCCAGGTACACCCCCGTCGGGTGGCGGAACGGCTGACGGTGCCCCTGGCGCGCGGGAGAGACTGAGGGCCGAACGGGATCCGACGTGGGGCCCGGCGAGGGGAGAGACCATCATGAGATCGGCCAAGAGCCGGGTACGGACCGCGCTGCGGAGCGGCGGACGGGCGTTCGTCCTCTCCTTCGAGGCCCTGGCGGGCTCGGCCGTCCTCCTCGTCCTGTCGCTGCTCTCCTTCACCCTGGTCCTGCTGGGCGTGGGCCTGGTCACGACACCCAGGCTCACGGAGGCGGTGCGCAAGCACGCCGACCGGCGCCGCCGGCTCGCGGCGACGTGGTCGGACGTCCGCATCCCGGTCCCCTACCGGCCGTTCCCGAAGGACGTGCGCGACGGCCTCACCGGGCAGGTGGAGCGCACCAGGCACATCCTGAAGGACCCGGCGACCTGGCGGGACCTGCGGTGGCTGCTGCTCGACATGACCGCGGGCTACGTGCTGCTGGCCTTCTGCTGGGCGCTGCTGGTCTATCCGGTGGAGGGGTTCGCCCTGGCGGCGGGGCTGTGGCGGGTGTTCGAGGACAACACGTACTGGTACGGCTTCGTGCCGGTCGACAGCCAGGCGACGGGGCTGGCCGCGGCGGCGCTCGGCGTCGTGCTCCTGCTCGTGGGGATGTGGGCGAGCCCGTCCCTGCTGCGGCTGCACTTCGTGCTCGCCCGGTCGGTTCTGGCACCCACCCGGGAGGAGCTCGCACAGCGCATCGACCGGCTCACCGAGACCCGGCACGAGGCCGTGGACACGGCCGCCTCCGAACTGCGGCGCATCGAGAGGGATCTGCACGACGGCGCCCAGGCCCGGCTGGTGGCGATGGGCATGAACCTCGGCACCATCGAGGCGCTCGTCGAGAAGGACCCGGCGCAGGCGAAGAAGATGCTGGCCATGGCGCGCGCCTCCTCCGCGGAGGCCCTGACCGAACTGCGCGATCTCGTACGGGGCATCCACCCGCCGGTGCTCGCCGAACGCGGGCTCGGGGACGCGGTGAAGGCCCTGGCCCTCCGGCTGCCGGTCGCCTCGGAGGTGACCGTGGAACTCTCCGGGCGCGCCGAGGCCCCGGTCGAGTCGGCGGCGTACTTCGCCGTCAGCGAGGCGCTGACGAACACGGTGAAGCACGCGGGCGCGGACCGCCTCTGGGTGGACGTCCACCACAGCGAGGGGATGCTGCGGATCTCGGTCACGGACAACGGCAGGGGCGGCGCGGCGATCGGCACCGGTTCAGGGCTCAGCGGAATCGAACGCCGGCTGGGTACATTCGACGGCGTACTGGCCGTCAGCAGCCCCGCGGGCGGCCCCACCATGGTGACCATGGAGATCCCTTGCGCGTTGTCCTAGCCGAAGATCTCTTCCTGCTCCGCGACGGCCTCGTGCGGATGCTGGAAGCCTACGATTTCGAGATCGCGGCGGCAGTCGAGAGCGGGCCCGAACTGACGAAGGCTCTGGCGGAGTTGCGGCCGGACGTCGCCGTCGTCGACGTGAGGCTCCCGCCGTCCCACACGGACGAGGGACTGCAGTGCGCGCTGACCGCCCGCCGCGAGCGGCCGGGGCTTCCCGTGCTCGTCCTGTCGCAGCACGTGGAGCAGCTCTACGCCCGGGAGCTGCTGGCCGACGGCAACGGCGGCATCGGCTATCTGCTGAAGGACCGGGTGTTCGACGCCGACCAGTTCATCGACGCGGTGCGCCGGGTGGCGGCGGGCGGTACGGCGATGGACCCTCAGGTCATCTCGCAGCTGCTGTCGCGGCGCTCGGTGGACGAGCCGATGGGCGCCCTGACGCCCCGGGAGCGTGAGGTCATGGAGCTGATGGCGCAGGGCCGTTCGAATGTGGCGATCGCCGCGCAGATGGTGGTCACGGAGCGGGCGGTGGCCAAGCACACCTCGAACATCTTCAGCAAGCTGGGGCTGCCGGTGTCGGACGACGACAACCGCCGGGTGCTCGCGGTCCTCGCCTACCTCGACCGGGGCTGACCCGACGGCCGGCGCACCCGTGGGTGCCGTGCCTTGCCGGGCCTGCTGGCCGAGGTGCGGCAGAGGGCCTGAGCCGTTCGGCCCCCGGACCGATTCCGCGGAGGTCTGAACGGGCGGGGCCCGCGTTCCGTATGGGACGTCACGCTTCTGACTCGAAGCCTCGAAGCGGAGGAGTTCCATGGGACGCACATCGCGCAAGAAACGTTCGACCGCGGCCAACCGGGCGATCGCCGCCTCGGCCGCGCTGATCCTGGGCGGAGGTGGGCTGGTCGCGGTCAACGTCCACGCGAGTGCGGGCGAGGGCGCGTCCGGTCCGCCTCCCGGGCGGTTCCGGGAAGCGGCCCGTCAGCTGTCCACCATCGACTGTCCCGACGCGGGCCTGGCCCTGCCCGACGTGCCGGACCGGGCCCGGCCGGAGGTCGACCGCGAGCTGGCGGCGATGGATACGCAGATCACCGACGCGTACCGGCAGTTCGCCGACCGCAGGGAGTGGATCGCCCGGGATCCGGATCTCGCCGAGAACGCCGTGCTCGGCCCGTTGAGGGCGAAGCGGACGGCCAGCCTCGACCGGATCGGGACCGCCGTCGAGCGGGTGGCGGGCAACCGGCCGCAGGGCCTGGACGGGCTCGCGGGCTGCGGGCTCCGCGCCGACGACCAGAGCGGCGGCGACGACGGGGGCGGCGACGGTGCCGGTGGTGGTGACGGCCAGGGCGGCGACGGCGGCCAGGACCCCGGGGACGGCACGGACCAGGGCCAGGACGGCGGTCAGGAGGAAGGCCAGGACGGAGGCGGCGGCACGGACGGCGGTCAGGGCCGGGTGGGCAACGGCCCCGAGGCTGCCGACTTCGTCGACATCCGGTCCGTCCAGCCGGACACGGACCGCCCACGCAACCGCCGGGGCGCGTCCCGCGGCACGTTCACCACGGACTGCGGCCGCAACGAGAACGGCAAGTTCAACCCCGACAACGTCATCGCCGCCCCCGGCGTGAGCAACGGCGCCCACCACATGCACGACTACGTGGGGAACCAGGCGACCGACGCGTTCGCCGGCGACGACGACCTGGCCGGCGGGGAGACGACCTGCCGGAACCAGGGCGACCGGTCCACCTACTACTGGCCCGTGCTCCGGCTGCAGAACGGCCGGGACGAGGACGACGTGGACGCGGACGGCGGCGGCAGGGACGGGAACGCCGGGGAGATCCAGACCCCCTCGCAGGTCACTCTGCGGTTCGTCGGATCACCCGTCGGGAAGGTCACGGCCATGCCGCGCTTCCTGCGCATCATCACGGGGGACGCCAAGTCCTTCACCAACGGCGACGCCAACGCCAACGCGTCCTGGAGCTGCACCGGTTTCGAGGACAGGCAGCTCGCGGACAAGTACCCGATCTGCCCCGAAGGCAGCAAGGTGGTGCGGTCCTTCGCCTTCCAGAGCTGCTGGGACGGCCGGAACACCGACAGCGCCAACCACCGCACCCATGTGGCCTTCGCGCGGGAGGACGGGCGGTGCCCGGACGGTTTCAGGGCCGTCCCGCAGCTGGTGCAGCGCATCGTCTACGACGTCCCGCCGGGTCCCGGCTTCGCCGTCGACTCCTTCCCCGAGCAACTGCACAAGCCCGGTACCGACCACGGCGACTTCATCAACGTCTTCGACGACAAGCTGATGAAGAAGGTGGTGAGCTGCATCAACGGCGGACGCAGGTGCCGCTGACACCCGGCACCCCCGGGGCGGCGTCCGTCCGCCCCCTCGAACCTGCGCGGTCAGCTCCCGTGGTGACCGGAGTGCCCTTCCTCGCTCCCCCCACCGCCACTGTTCCCCGAGTGGTGCGGCGAGGCGGTCTCCACCGTCCCCCCGAGCCGGCCGCGCAGTGCCGCGACCACCTCCGGGTCACCGACCGCGACCCATTTCCGGCCGACGAGGTAGGAACCGCCGTAGTCGTTGGCCTCGTTGATCCACTCCCGCTGCCCGCGGTCGGTGGCGAAGGTGGCCAGCACGTAACGTCCGTCCTCGGTCGTGCAGTTGGCCTGCCTGAGCTCCTCGGCGTCGGTCTGCAGCCTGGGGTCGCAGTCCGCCTTCGAGGCGAGCTGTTCCAGGGTGCCGCTCGCGGTGGGCGGCTTGGCGGGCCGGTCGTCCCGGTCCGCTCCCCCGCCGCACCCGGCGAGCGCTGCGCACGCCGTGAGCAGGGCGAGCCCCGCCCGCACGGCCGCCGTGGTCCGGCGGACCCGTCCTCGTCGCCATCCCAGCCGCTGCGCCATGCGGTCATCGTGCCCGGTGCGCCCGGCGCGCGTGGGGAAACCGCGCAACCCGCCCGGAGCGTTCACGCCGGAGTGACCATCGCACCATTCGCTCGTTCAGCTGAACATGCCCCCTCTGCGAGCAGTACCGCCGTCCGCCGGCCGCCCGTACGCGGAGCAGGCCGGCGGGGAGCGGGCCGAGGCCGTGCCCGCCGAGCACTACGCCCGGCTGGCACGGATCGCCTATCTCGTCCTGGCGCCCTCCCTCGGCCGCAACCGCCGGGTGGTCTCGGCCCACTGGCTGACCCAGCGGGCCCTGGCCGCCGGACAGGGCCCCGACCCGGGGCAGGCCTACGCGTACGTACGTCTGCGGGTGCTGCGTCTCGCGCTGGAGGCGGGGCTGCCGCTGCTGCGGTTCGCCCGGCCGCGCCGTGCCCAGTTCCCACCGCTGGTTCCGCAGGTGTGGGGACTCCGGCTCTTCCCGCACTCCTGCGGCGCGGACGAACTGGCGCTGGAGCAGGCCCTCGCCGAGGTGTCGGCCCCCTGCCGGGCCGCGCACGTGCTGCGCGGGCTCGAAGGGCTCGACGACGCCGAGGTGTGCCGGGTGCTCGACGCGGTGGGCGTCGGGGATCCACGGGCGTCGCTGCTGGAGGCCGACGGGCTCACGGCGCCCCACGCGCTGCTGTCCTCACCGGAGTTCGATCCGTGCTCCTTGCAGGTCAGACCGGCCGATCCGGCCCGTCGGCGACGGCGTGGGCGCACCCTCCTGGCCGGTGCCGGCGCGCTGCTGGTCTGCGGGACGCTGCTGCTGATGCCGGGTGACGGCCTGGGCGGCCCGAGTGCCGCCTCCGCACCGCTCTACGCGCGCCACCGCACCGCCCAACAAGCCCTGGATCCGTCCGCGTTGCACCGGGTACCCGACGGCCTCTGGCGGACCTCCGCACGGCGGGACTTCAGCGTGTGGCCGACCCGTGGCGACCGGACCGGGGACACCGGTCTGCTGCGGCGGGCGCTCGCCGCGTGGGCCCGGCCCGGACCGGCGGTGGTCTCCTCCGCCACACCCGGAACCCCCGACGGTCCGCCGATGGGCCCGCCCCAGCTGCTGTACGCGGGCGAGGTCGGCCCGGCGTCCGTGGTGCTGTTCCACGACGGCCTGCGGGTCGTGCGGTACGCCGAGCCGCGCAACGCCGACCCGTCGAGGGGTGCCGCGCTGGACTTCGCGCGGGTGGACGGTGCCGACGCGGTGGCGGCGGGTGCGCTGGTGGCGCAGCGCCGGGACGGCCGCATCCGCTATCTGACGGCGCCCTGGGTGCGGGAGGTCGGCGTACGGGATCTGCTCGCGCCCCGCGGGCCGGCCCGCCCGCTGTCCCGCGACCGTCACGGGGTGACGGATCCGCTGACGGGGCCGGGTACGGAGTCGGAGGGCGGGGCGGGCTGCCGTTCCTGGCAGGCCCTGGAGCTGCGGGACGGCTCGGCGGCGCGGCTGATGACGGACCTCGGTGAGCTCACTCCGGTGCGGCTGACGTCCGGCGCGCCGTCCGCGCCGCACGACGTGTCGGGGCGGGCCGAGCGGGAGAGCTGGGCGCGCACGGCCTGTCTGCTGCCGGCGGTGCGGTCCAACGGGGTCCGGTCGGTCAACTCCTGGCCGTACGCGAAGCAGCGGCTGCCGGAGGGCGCGGGGGAAGCGCTGTGGTTCTGCACCCGGGCGGACACCTGGCGGGGCACCGGCAGCAGGGTGCTGGCGCAGTTCCAGGCGCCGCCCGAGCTGTCGGGCGGGGCCCGTGCCCCGGGGGCGGTCGCGGCGCGTTCGGAGGACTCGCCGGACTGCGGGGTACGCAGACCGCGGGTGCTGGCGGGCGTGCTGTGGAAGTCGGACGGCGGGCGGTGGTACGTACTGGCCGCCGGTTCGCGGCAGTTCGCCTCCCTGACCGCGTCCGGGGGTGTGCGGGGCCGGGCGGACGGACGGCTGCTGACGCTGCCGGCGGCGGAGGGGGACCGCCCCCGGCTCGCGGGGCTGCTGACGGACGGCAGCCGGGCGGGCTCGCTGCACTGACTCCGGACGGACGGCAGGTGTGCCGGGAGTCCGGGAACCGGCCGGTGGGAGTGCGGATGAGGGCCACCTGCCCTGCCCCGTTAGGCTGTTCGGCATGACGACCCGGGTACGGCGCAGGATGGGTGTCGAGGAACGCAGGGCCCAGTTGATCGGTGTCGCACTGGAGTTGTTCAGCCACCGCTCGCCCGACGACGTGTCGATCGACGAGATCGCTGCGGCCGCCGGCATCTCGCGTCCGCTCGTCTACCACTACTTCCCGGGCAAGCGCAGTCTGTACGAGGCGGCGCTGAAGCGAGCGGCCGACGAACTGGCCGGCCGCTTCCTGGAGGCCCACGAAGGGCCCCTGGGGGCCCGGCTGACCCGGGTGATGCACCGCTTCTTCGATTTCGTCGAGGAGCACGGCCCCGGGTTCGCCGCCTTGATGCGGGGCGGTCCGGCCGGCGGTTCGTCGACGGCCGACGCCTTGGTCGACGGGGTGCGCCAGGCGGCGTACGAGCAGATCATCGCGCATCTCGGTGTGGCGTCCCCGCCCGCCCGGCTGGAGCTCGTGGTGCGGTCGTGGGTGTCGCTGGCCGAGTCGACGGCGCTGCTCTGGCTGGACGGGAAGCGTGTTCCGCGTGCCGAGCTGGAGTTGCAGCTGGTGCACGACTTCGCGGCGCTGGGGGCGGTGAGCGCGGCGTACGACCAGGAGATGGCCGGCGTCATGCTGCGGGTCTTCGCGCAGGAGCCGGCGGACGGCCCGTTCGGCGAGCTGCTGGCCAGGCTCTCCGTCCTGGCGCCCGCCGCACCGGCCGTCCCGCCGCAGCGGCTGCCTCAGTCCTTGCGGTAGGACGCGTCCAGGTCCCTGACCTCGGCCGAGGCGTGGACGGTGAGTCCGTCGACGGGCTTCAGATGTCCGGCCAGCAGCTCCAGCACGGCTTCCGTCAGCTGCGCCTTGATCTCGGGGGTCCGGCCCGGCAGCATCGCGATCCCGACGTTCACGACGGCGTCGCCCGTGGCGGCGTCACCGACGACGGAGTCCTCGGCCCGGCGGAAGCGGGTCTTGCAGGCCGGGATCTTGGTGGACACGGTCTCGGCGACGAGCGGGTGCAGGGCCAGCGCGAAGCCGCGGCGGTCGAAGCTGTCGTCGAGCTCTGCGGAGTAGTCGACGGTGATCTGCGGCATCAAGCGCTCCTGGGTGCGGTTCGGGTGCGTATACGTGTACGGCGTGCATGCACGTGTACGGCTTCAGCTTCGCGTGATCGTGCCGCCCGCACAAGGGAGACCCTCCGCGACACGGGAACGGCCGGTCCCGGCTCCGGGCCGCGGGGCTCGGAGCCGGAGACCGGCCGGTGGGACGGGTCCCGTCAGCGCTGGGAGAACACGGCGACCGTGCGTGCCGGCACGGTGAAGCCGCCCGACTTCCTTTCGTACGAGGACTTCTTTACGGTGGCGTCCGCGCCCGAGGCCTGGACGGGGTGCAGCGCGTACGTCTTCCCGGCCAGGCCGGGGAGCGCCTGGACCTGTGTGTCCGGGGTGGCGTTCATGACGACGACCAGGTCGCCCAGGCGCATCGTGATCACCCCCGGGGTCTCCTCCGTGCCGGAGAGCGGGAAGGACAGGGTGTCCTGGACCTGCTTGGTGGTGGCCAGGCCGAAGTCCTTCTCGGTGCTGCGGATCGTGAGCAGGTCCTGGTAGGCGGCGGAGGCGCCGGTGATCTGCGCGCACCCGGGGCTCAGCGCGGCATTGGTCAGCAGCGGCTTGCCGTAGGACCACTTGTCCTGGTTGTCGGCGGCCGGCGGCAGTCCCCGGCCGAAGCCGTTGCCCTTGCGGCAGTCCCAGTGGAGCGCGTTGAACCAGTCACCGCTGTCGTAGGAGTTGCGGTCCAGCGACTTGGAGCGCAGCAGGTCGGTGCCGGCCTGGGAGAGCGCCGGCCCCTGGGAGAGCACGGCGGTCGCCATCGCCACGACCTGCATGCGGGCCCGGTCGGCGGCCGGGGTGTCCGCCGGGAGCTTGAAGGCGAGGGCGTCGTAGAGGGTCTCGTTGTCGTGGGCGTCGGCGTAGGCGAGCGCGTCGCCGGGCGCCGCCGCGTATCCGGCGGGGGCCCCGTTGTAGTCGACTGCCGAGCCCTTGACCGTGCGGCCCTGCGTGTCGGTGAAGGTGTAGTCGGCGAGGTTGCCGGTGAGGCCGACCTTGATCAGGTCCTGGTAGTGCAGCAGCCGGGCCTTCTGCTCGGCGCGGGTGCCGTTGGCCGGGGAGGAGTTGGGGTCGGTGTAGAGGCCGGAGGCGAAGCCCTGGACGCCGGGGTCCTCGTCGAAGGGGCCGCCGCCGCGCACGGCGTCTCGGGCCCGGTCGGAGAAGGTGGCGATGCCGGTACCGGCCATGTTCTTCTGGGTGGCCTGGACGAAGCGGGCGTCGTCGGCGATCTCTCCGAAGTTCCAGCCCTCGCCGTACAGGATGATCTTCTTGCCGTCGACGCCGTCCTTCGCCACGGTGAGCTCGTCGAGGGCCCTGCGGACCGCCAGGATGTTGGCCTTGGGGTGGTGGCCCATCAGGTCGAAGCGGAAGCCGTCGACCTTGTACTCCTTGGCCCAGGTGACGACCGAGTCCACGACGAGCTTGCCCATCATGGTGTTCTCGGTCGCGGTGTTGGCGCAGCAGGTCGAGGTGGCGACGGTGCCGTCCTCCAGGAGCCGCTGGTAGTAGCCGGGGACGATCCGGTCGAGGACGGACTTGTCGTCCTGGCCGGAGGCGACGGTGTGGTTGTAGACGACGTCCATGACGGTCCGCAGTCCGGCGCCGTTGAGTCCCTGGACCATCTGCCGGAACTCGGTGGTGCGCTTCGTGCCGTCGGGGTCGGAGGCGTACGAGCCCTCGGGGACCGTGTAGTGGAGCGGGTCGTAGCCCCAGTTGAAGCCGTCCTTCGCGGCGGCCTTCGCGACGCAGGCCTGCTGTTCCTCGGAGTCGGGGGCGTAGACGGACAGGTCGCAGGCGGGCTTACGCTGGTCGGCCTTCTTCTCCGGGACGGTCCCGATGTCGAAGACGGGCAGCAGGTGCACGTAGCTGGTGCCGGAGTCCGCGAGCTCCGCGAGGTGCTTCATGCCGTCGGAGCGGGTGTCGGTGAAGGCGAGGTACTCGCCGGGGTGCTTCGACGTCGGGTCCGTGATCGAGAAGTCACGGACGTGCAGCTCCTGGATCTGGGCGTCGCGGAGCGGGACGGCGGCGGGCTTCTTCAGTGCGGACCAGCCGCGCGGCGCGAGCTTCGGGTCGTCGAGGTCGACGACGAGGCTGCGGGCGGAGTCGGCGGTCAGGGCGGTGGAGTAGGGGTCGGTGACCTTGTTGGTGACCAGCTTCTGGACGGTGGGGGCCCAGACCTGGACGGCGTAGCGGTAGGGCTTGCCCGTCCAGGACTTCTTGCCGGTGACCGACCAGACGCCGGTGCGGTCGTCGCGCCGCATCGGGACGGTCTTCCCGTCGAGTTCGAGCGAGACCGTACGGGCGGTGGGGGCCCAGACGGAGAGGGTCGGGGCGTCCTTGCGGAAGACGGGCCCGAGGGCGGCGCCGCTCGCCGCCTTCCCGTACAGCTCGTCCAGGACACCCGCGGTCTGTACGCCGGTGGCGGCGAGCAGGGCTCCGTTGGCGGCGCGCTGGGTGGCGATCAGCTGGCCTCGGAGGGACTCGCGGACGCGGTCCCGGTCCCGTGTGTCGACGGTGAACGCCGGATAGTCCTTGAGGTGCGGGTACTTCGCCTTCTGCGCGTCGGTGAGCCCGGTGGCGCCGAGCCGGAGCCACTGCCCCTCGTCGGAGAGCGCGCCGTCGACGACGGAGATGCCGCCCTCCTTCGCGTACACGAGCTGCTGGCTGGTGGCGTCGGTGGCCTTCACCTTCCAGACGACGGTGTCCGCGTCGATCCACTGGGCCTCGGCCTTGGTGAGGTCGGGCGTGGGCACACCGCCGGCCTGCGGCAGCAGGTAGCCGGGCTTGCCGCCGAGCATCCAGACCTCGTGCCCGTAGGAGGCGATGTCGAGGGACTGGTCGCTCGGGAGGTCCTTCTCGTCTCCCTTGTGGAGGATGTAGCTGAGCGAGGTGGCGCCGTCGGTGAGCGGGACCTCGAAGGTGACTCCGTAGGCGTCGCTCTTCACGGGCTGCAGGGGCTTGGCCCAGTCCGTGGGGGCGGCGGCACCGGTCCAGGTGTGCAGGCCCCAGCCGTCGTAGTCGCCGTCGGCCCGGTGGTAGTGCAGGACGGCCTTGCCCGTGTCCTGCGGCGGGGCCTCGGGCGCCTCGGTGCTCTGGCCCTCCTTGCCCTGCTCGATCCAGACCTGGCCGGTCCTGGCGAGGTCGACGGTCCGCTCGGGGCCGTCGACCGTGCCGTCCTTCTCGACGGTGTACGGCACCGAGGAGGCACCCTCGTCGAGGTCGATCCAGGCGAAGGCGCCGTAGGCGTCCCGGCCGATGAAGTCGGCGGTGCTGTCGCCGGACCTGAGCTGCCAGCCCTCGTAGTCGCCGTCCGCGCGCTTGTAGTGGACGACGGCCTGGTCACGGTCGACCGCGACGGGCTTCGGGGCGGGCGGGGTCCGGCCCGCGGTCGTGGAGGCGAGGGCGCTCGTGGTGCGCCCGGCCCGGTCGACGGCCACGGCCTTGTAGCGCAGCGCGGTCCCGGCCTGCACCGACGCGTCGAGGTGCTGGGTGACCTTGTACGGGGCGTGGTCGGCGGAGCCGAGGGTGGTCCACTTCCCGTCGCCGGTCTGCGCGGCGAACACGACGCGGTTCAGGTCCCCGCCGTCGACGTCGGCGGTGAGCTCGACGGTGCCGGTGGCTCCGGCCGCCGGGGCCTTCAGGGTGAGGGAGGGCGTGGTGGCGGGGGTACCGAGCTGCTTGTCGGCGCGGAGCACGAGGCTGGACAGCGCGGGCACGGTGACCTCGACGGTCTTGTCGGCGGCGCTGCGGACCGTGCCGTTACCGCCGTACAGCGTACGGAAGTTCATGCCGGCGGACTCGGTGGGGAGCTTCACCGTCCGCGCCTCGGTGCTGTTGTTGGAGGCGACGAGGTATTCGTACGGGCGCGTGGTGTCCGTGCGCGAGAAGGCGTGGACGGAGTCCTTCGCGTAGCGCTCGGTCTGGGTTCCGTCGCGCAGGGCAGGGTGCTCCCGGGTGAGCTTCGACAGGGCCGCTATGGAGCGGTAGAGCGGGTGGCCGGTGTCGTACGCGTCGGAGGCGTGCGTGCGGTCGGTGCCCAGCTGGTCGTCGTCGAGGTAGTCGGCGGTCTTCGAGGCGAACAGCGTCTGGCGGGCGTCCTTGTCGCCGCCCGCCCCGGTGTAGCCCTGCTCGTCGCCGTAGTAGACCACCGGGTTGCCGCGGCCGAGGAACATCAGCTCGTTGGCCAGGCGGGCGCGGTCCAGGAGCTCGGCGTCGGAGGCCTTCGGGTTGTCCTGCTTCAGGAAGGTCCCGATGCGGCCCATGTCGTGGTTGCCGAGGAAGGTGACCTGCTCGTAGGCGTTGGCCTTGTCGGTGGTGTACCGGTAGTCGTCGCCGAAGACGGCGGCAAGCTTCGAGGCCGGGGCGCCCTGGGACGCGTACTGCCGGGCGGCTTCCTGGAACGGGAAGTCGAGGGTCGCGTCGAGCCTGCCGCGCGTCACGTAGGGCGAGGTGATCGCGGTGTCG
>Ga0164306_10000601_pt1 | contig 14962 bp, 11 predicted proteins | sample Whisoiple_242_MG_FD_110213 | JGI IMG/M metagenome (GOLD analysis project Ga0164306, IMG submission 110213) | Soil microbial communities amended with fresh organic matter from upstate New York, USA - Whitman soil sample_242_MG | ecosystem: Environmental > Terrestrial > Soil > Unclassified >... | reverse complement strand
GCCATAAATCCGCCAAATCAGCGGAGAATATTGAATTACCCTATCTGTGGTTGAGAAACGACGGTGGCACCGAGCCTGATCGGGGGCACTCCGTTTCGTTCTCCTGGCCCGCATACCCTTCCGGGGAAGGCAGCGCGGACCATTTCAGCGAGGCATGCCCTGCAAACGGAATAAATCCTCGGGCAAAATTACGTTACTGCTCAATACAGGCAAGCTTAATTGAACTCGCGGAACCTTCTTACTATAGCAACTGATCCCGGATTTCGTCAACACGCCCGGTGACGGAGATGGCGGCGAAAGCGCATGGAATCAGCCAAGTAAACTTGCCGCAGGAGCTTCCATCTCCGGCGAGCGACCCACCGTCTGCCGCCCGGAATTTTCTTCATTTTGCGGCTGGCCGGCGCGGGCGCGATTGCCGCGATGTTGAAGAAATCCCCGCAAGAAACTACACTGAACTCTCTTCTTATATTATGCGCACTCAAGCAGCTCTCAAGATGCGGGGAATAAAGCTTCGCCGTCCACGGTTGGCAGCACTGGCCATTATTGTTCTCTTTCTTTCGTTTATGGCCGGCTGCGGGGGATCGAAATCCGCCAACAACACGGTGGCGGTGGTCACCGTGAGCCCAGCTTCCCTCTCCCTGGTCGCCGGACAGGTGATTGGGCTCTCTGTGGCAGCGGTAAACTCGTCGAACACTTCAGTCAATACGACGTTTACTTTCCACTCGACCGATACAAGTATTGCCACCATTTCTCCAGGGGGCCAGGTGTGCGCGGGCGTCTGGGATTCAATTTTCGTGGTATGCAATGGCTTTGATGCGCTGGGCAATCCGATTACCGGGACGGCAACCATCACCGTGACCGCGGGGAGCGTTACCAGCGGACCGGTGGCGGTTTCCGTGCATCCAACGATAACCTCTGTCTCGGTTGATCCGCCTGCGGAATCATGCTTCTCCATCGCGCAGACGCACCAGTTTGTGGCCCATGCCTTCAATGGCAGCACGGAAATCCCTCCGGACAAGCTAGGTCCCTTCACCTGGTCGTCATCGGCCGCGAACGTGGCGTCCGTCGATGCTAATGGTTTGGCGACTTCGCACGTGCCGGGCATTACCGGCGTGGTGGCCCGGGTCGGCTCAACCACTTCGCCCGCGGTATTCATGAAGAGCTGCATGCCCGTGCTGATTGTTCTGCACGTCAACGGCGATCCCGCCGGCGTGCCGACGGAAGCTGTCACAATGAACGTGGCGGAAACCAAAACGATTCAAGCCGACATGGTGGACGAGCTGGGCACCGTCACGCCGAATGCCCCGGTCACGATTCTCAGCAACAACAGCACGGTTGCCAGTGTCTCGGGAACGGCCCTCACGGCGCAATCCCCCGGCGGCGCAGGATTGCAGGCAGTGTGCGCGCCACCGGCCTGCGGCGTTGGCATCAATCTGCCGGTTTACAGCAACCTGTTCAGCGTTTCCGTGAATGGGTCCAGCCCCAACACCACCACGGTGTACGCCGGCAGTTCGTTCGCTTCGCCTCCGGGCACCGCCAATGCATTGATCCCCATCGATATCAGCAAGACCCCGCCGGCCGTGGGAACGGCCATCAGCCTTCCCGGCGTGCCTAATTCCATGGTGTTTGACCGGGCGGGAGCACGTGCGTTTATCGGGACCAACGCCGGCCTGGCTGTGCTGGACGCTACATCCAACGCCACCAGCCTGATCTCGCCGGTGCCGATTGGCAAAGTGCTCGCGGTTTCGCCGGACGGCAACACGGTTGCAGTTTCCAACTCCGCCATTGATCCTGCCACCAACGCGCCCATCGATTCCAACCCCGCGGAGCAGCGGCTATGGATTTTCGACCGGACAGGCAGCACCATTACCACGTTTATTGTCCAGGGAGTGGTGGCCGCGGCATTCGATGACGACGCGTTCCGCGCATACGCCGTGGGAAATGGCGACACCGGTAATGCCAACAACGGCAACGTCGCGATTTTTTCTCCGGTGCTGACGCTGGTGAAGCAGACCATTCCCGGCGTGAATAAAGATGTAACGCCGCTGGCTTCCGGCCCGTTCGTTTACGTGGCCAACTCGGGCGGCCTGCAGGCGATTGCAACCTGCAACAACGTCCTGCAGTCGCCTAATCTGCCGACGAATTCCGGCACGATCCAGTTTGTGGGCTCGGTGAAAAATTCGAATACGATCATCGCCGTCGATTCCCCTGGCGTCGATGTGGAAAACGTTACGCTGGGCGCGTTGACCGCGCCGGTCGCCCTCACCTCATCCAACTGCGCGCCCCCGGTGAGCTATAGCAATGGCTTTGTCAATTTTGGCATTGGCCCATTTACCGCCCACCAGCTTCTTGTGGGGTCCAACGGCGCACATATTGCCGTGCTGCCGGCCGGCATCAACAAGATATTAACCCTGCTGGATTTAAGCGGCGCAGGAGTTGCCAATCTGCCTGCCGGGGCCACGGAAGCCCTGAGCGGCAGCATGACCCCCGACGGCGTGTTTGTATGGGCGGGCATCGCCGGCACCAATTCCGTGGATAGAATCAATCTGGCAAACAACATTGACGATATTCAGATTCCGATGTCGTTTAAAAAGTCAGACGGTACGCCCGCGCCGCCGAACCTTGTGGTAATCAAACCGAAATAGCAAAATAGCAATTAGCCATTAGTAATTAGCACTTAGCCATTGTGTTTTAGACTTAAGTAAGTTCGGCTGAAGGCCAACAGCTCAAGGAAAATGGCTGAATAAGCCTGGCTCTCAACCTTTAGCAACGCATGTTTGGCGGCTAAAAACACAAAGGCTAATTGCCAATTGCTAATTGCCAATTGCTAGTTGCTAGTTGCTAATGGCTAAAAGCTCTTCTTATCGCGGTCGGCTTGCGCCTTCTCCCACCGGATATCTACATCTGGGCCACGCGCGCACCTTCTGGGTGGCATGGCGGCGCGCCCGCGCCGCGCACGGCAAACTCATCTTCCGCAATGAAGACCTCGACTATCAGCGATGCAAGCCGGAGTTCGCTCAGGCGATGGTTGAAGACCTGCGCTGGCTGGGCCTGGATTGGGACGAAGGCCCGGATATCTCACCCCAGCCTGGCGAGCCTGAGGGCCCTGATCTCGCAACCCAATCGCATAAAAGCGGCCAGGATGCGGACCCGGGCCTTTCATCCGATCACAGCGGCCATGGCGACGATGATCGTTCGGGCCGGGGCGGGGCGTTTGGGCCGTACTCGCAAAGCGAACGCCGCAGCTTCTATCTCGACGCATGGCGCAAGCTGCGCGATAGCGGATTGATCTATCCCTGCACCTGCTCGCGGAAAGATCTGGAGCGGGCGCTCTCTGCGCCACACGAGGAGACATTGCATGGAGCACCATTGCATGGAGCGGCGTCTGGCCAGATTGCCGAAGGTTCGCGAAGCCCGCGTGGCACCGCCGCCCTCGATCAGGCCCAGGCCACAGCGGAAAAAACAATAAACGATCGTGGACCGCAGGCGCCCTCGCCTGCGGAGAAGGCTCTTTCAGAAGCGCAGCCGGGGGCGGCTACGCTCCAATCTCCCACGGAAGGACCTTCATCGCAATCTCTGGCGGCTGCGATCCAGTCTGCGACCGATGACGAACTTCCCTATCCCGGAACCTGCCGCGAGAAGATTGCCACCGCGAAAGACTACGATTCTCCCGCAGGCGTGAGCTGGCGATTCAGAGTCCCTGACGGCGAGACGATTTCTTTTGACGATGGCTATTTCGGAAGACAAGATTTTGTCGCCGGGCGCGACTTCGCCGACTTTCTGCTGTGGCGTCGCGACGATATCCCCGCCTATCAGCTTGCCGTGGTGGTTGACGACGCAGCAATGCAAATCACTGAAGTCGTCCGCGGCGCGGATTTGCTCAAGAGCACCGCGCGGCAACTGCTGCTGGTCCGCGCGCTGGGATATTCAACGCCTGAATATTTTCATTGCCCGCTGCTGCGCGACGAAAAGAATGTCCGCCTGGCGAAGAGGCACGATGCCTTGAGCTTGAGAAAGTTGAGGGAGCAGGGAGTGAAGGCGGCCCCTTTGCGGATGCAATTCGCGGAAAAGATCGAGCGGAGACGAGGAATGTAAAGGGCTGATGATATCGCTTTGCCGCAGAATGAGAACGTAAGGGAACTCTTAGGACTTTGAATCGTTCGGAAGTCGACGAATCACTTCTTGGAATCCAGCCGCAACTATCTCGCCGAAACCTCGCTTCATTACTATGTCCGCCAAAGCCGCCAACATGTCGGGAAGCCGGGGCACCATTTCTCCCATTAGGTCTGCGAATATCCACTGACCATGGCTTTTTCGGTTTGGGTCAATCACCTGCAATTCATGGCGTAGTTGCTCCAATTTTGCGTTCCAGTGCTTCGCCAGCGATATCCAGGCAAAATCATCTTTAAGAAACGGCTTGGCGTCATCCATAACGAGCGCTATGACTTTTTCCTGAAACTCTGCGCGCTGGTAGTCACATCGGCGATAGGCACGAAACAACTCGTGTGCCATACAAAAGCTGGAATGCAGGGACTTAGCGCTGATTACCGCTATGATGCGCTTTGCCTTGGAAATCTCTTGTGCAAACCGCTCAATCGAGTCGCCGCCCCGGAGGCGTTCCTTGTCGCGTCCGACCTCTCGTCCACTGGCGCGGACAGCTTCGCATAGAAGATCAACGATCTCCTCGCGCTGCCTACCTTCGAGGGTTGAATCTTCGCCCCAGGCATACGATACGAAGACTTCGGGTGCCCGCGCTAACGAAGCTGAAACACTTTGCGGTCGGCGGACGCCTGCGTGCGGTGTGAAATGCACAGGAAGGACTGGCTCTGCAAACGTAAGACGGCGGACATCCTGATTCAACCCCGTAAGCGACGCGGGCATTATAGGAAAGTGGAAACACAACCAATGGCCCTCTGGAACAACTTCCTGGCCGTCCCAGAGACGCAGGAGGAAGGATTCGTTCAACTCGCGGTTTTCATTCACGGGACGCGCTAGATAATGCGCCAGCGCGGCGGAGGCATCAGCACGGGCGCCGCGGCGTAAATGGATGAATGCAGCTAGCCAAGTGCCTGATTTACCGCGGTCAGAAACGAGATTCGGGAAGCTGCCTAAGGCCTCCCACGCGGCGCCCGGGTTGCCTGCACCGAGGCAAGAAAACGCTTCGGCGCAAGCAAGAGCAAAATAGTTGGGGAATTCGCGCCTAGCGATCCCCGCCGCATCCGCTGCACCTTCCCAGTCACCTTGTATTTCTCGTAGTAACACATTACCCAGGGCTACCTGCTGACGACCTACGGCGCCACCAGTCTTCCCGGAGAGGAACTTCGACAAGGCCGCGCTATCGCCCCTGCCGGCAAACAGATATATCACTCCTTCGACGAGTTTGTATCGACCGAATTGCTCAGGAATGCGACCAAGACCTTCCTGCTGTGCTGCGATTGCATCGCTGTGTTTTGCAGCACGGCAGAATGCCTGACTCAGCATCTGGTAGAGTGAAAATAGGTTCTGATCGGGAAGAATAACCTTGATGCCCTCCTTGAGCAGCGTTACCGCCTCTTCAGGCTTGCCCGCGTTGCCTAGTATCTCTCCACAAAGACAGTAGAGCGAATAGAGGCTCTTTTCCGGCGGGATTACCTTGATGCCCTCCTTGAGCAGCGTTACCGCCTCTTCAGGCTTGCCTGCGTTGCCTAGTATCTCCCCGCAAAGATGGTAGAGCGACAAGGGGTTCTGATCCTGGGAAATGACCTTGATGCCCTCCTTAAGCAGCATCACTGCCTCTTCCGGCTTGCCCGCTTTGCCTAGCATCTCCCCGCAAAGACGGTAGAGCGATAAGGGATTCTGATCCTGGGGAATGACCTTGATGCCCTCCTTGAGCAGCATCACCGCCTCTTCCGACTTGCCCGCTTTGCCTAGCAATTCCCCGCAAAAATGATAGAACGAAGAGAGCCCCTTATCCGGCGGGATGATCTTGATACCCTCCTTGAGCAGCGCAATTGCATCCTCGGTCTTGCCTGCTTGGATCAGAGTTTCGGCCCCGAGTCGGTGTAGCGACGCAATGCTGAGCAGAACAGGTGCTTCGTCAGTTTCATCCACTCTCGATAATGGCGTTGCGGCATCGGGGTCTTTCAAGCCGCGGAGTGCGCGGTCGATAACCGCTAAAGCAGCGTCGGATCCTTCCGCTTGCAGAGTGAGACTCACCAGTAGATGCCAACTTGCCGGGTGAGCAGGATCAAGAGCCCGCTCAGCGTGGATGACTGCCTGCTGAATATCGCCCGGTTCTGCACGCGACCGAAGGCATTGAGCCAGGTGATAATCCAATATTCGCGCATTTTCATTTATCAGAAGCAACGCTCGGAGGCCCATGTGCTCGCCGGCCCCCCTTCGGCTGGGATCCTCGTGCTGAAGTAGCACGGTCAGGATACCTATACGCTCGTTGAGTTCATCGAGGTCAGTGGGCACAGGGGTACCAGCTTTGATCTCATGCTTTAAATGGTCAGTAAACCGGTGGCCAATATCGTGGAGCTCATCCTTTCTCCCCGACTGCACTAGGTGATAGCGCAATTCTGCGAAGGCCTCCCCTAACTTTTCTTGGGTGCCAACAATCTGCTTGGCTTTGAAGTGGCGGAGGTGATAGTCGGCGGCACGAGAATGGGCCTGTCGAAACTCAGCTGGCGTATCACGTAGATGAAACAGTGCGATTTCCCGCACAATCGGGTTCAGGGCAAGTACCCCTCTGTAGAAGTTAAGAAGGAAGCGTGTGAGAAGAATGGAGCGCAGTTCCGCAGCTTCATCTTTTGTCTTACAAAGTCGCTCCAAAGCATCACGTTTGAAACTACGGCGATGGACCGCAAGGAGCCGGAGCTTTTTCTGATGCGTGGCATCGAGATGGCGCATTGTCCTTTCAAGTAGGTCGCGCTCGAGGGCGCGAAGGAAGTCGCGAGAGATATCACGGTCGCGGACGGCCCAGAGTCCCGGATTACTCCCGATGATTTCGTCAAGGGACTCGTAGCGTAACGCTCCCACCAGCGCCTCTAGTGCCCTCGGGTTACAATCGAGAAAACGAACCACTTCCTTTTTTCGATCCTCCAGAATCTCGTCAGCAACGTCCGCTTCTTTCATCTTGGTTTCGAGGGCTTCAATGCCCTCGTCCGGCGCCAGTTTGGTGAGTGTGCGCTTCGGAATCCATTCAGACCAGCGGGCCTCCTCAACAATGCGATCACTGAGGAGCAACAGCCGGCCTCGGAGCGTGGGGCGATTCCGCAAAAACGTCAGGATGCCATTCATTTCGGGCAAAGGAGCACCTGAATCAGCATGAAAGAATCGTTGCGCCTCGTCCAAGATAATCACGACAGGTCGTTGAAGAGCCTTTTCGACCGCATAAGCAAGATTAGGATCAGGAGACTCAAAAAGAACCGTCTCCATTTCTACCAATCCTTGCTGGCTAAGTGTTGCCGACAATTCCATCAAGCTCTCGAGTACCGACGGAGTTGGGCGATCGGCGATCTCATTAATAACTACCTGTTGCCATTTACCTTGCTTTTCCGCCAATTCCCTGAAGTCACGGGCCAAGTCGGTCTTGCCGACTCCCGAAAAGCCTTGGAGGAAACAGACCGGCGGCCCCTCTTGCAGCCAGACCTTCAGCAGCCAATCAAGATTCTCGGCTCGGTTTTTTCCAATATATTTCTTAAGCATCGAAATTTTTCGACTAATCGCATGCGACTGGACGGCGCATCCCCCACGTCATTTGTTAGGGATATCTCGCCCTAGCTATCACCCACCGGGATGAATACGCACCCTCGCTCTTACCATCATGGAATACCTCAAACTCTTCGCGAAACACTCTGGCTTTGGATCTGTGGCTGAGGAAGACGTCGTAGTGAAAGTTCTCTGGCATGATTTGGTTTGCGGAGTGTGGATGGAATATACATGCGAGAACGCGAAGATTCAATTTTTTTAGAGCACTCAGCAATCAGCACTCAGCCGTCAGCCGAAGAAAGATGCGAAAAAAACATATGTTTCCGCAGAGTGCGTTTGTCAAGATGTACTACTTCGCAATTGAAGCGCGGGACGGAGTCGGCTACACTCTGGCAGCACTCAGGTGTGAAGCTAAGATCTTTGAAAATCAGCAGCTGGCAACTGGCTAGCCAAAGCAACTGCCTTTACCACAGAGGACACGAAGGAACACAAAGGAGGGCGCACCCCTACGCCAATCAGCCCCTGATCGCTCAAGTGCACGCCAATCTGGGATGACTTGGGTAATAACATACTTGACTCATGCGAACAAACCTGCTACTCTTTTTGTATGACAAGCGAGATCAAAGAACCGAAAACGCTCCAAGAGGCAATCACATATTTCAGCAATATCGACAACTGCCTTGCGTATCTGGCTAAGAAACGCTGGCCTGATGGTGTTGTGATCTGTCCGACTTGTGGCGGCAAAGAAGTTCATTTCCTCAAAACGCGCCGTCTTTGGCAGTGTGTCAATGAACACGTACGGCGGCAATTCAGCATCAAGGTTGGAACCATCATGGAAGAGAGCGCAATCGGGCTGGACAAATGGCTCTGCGCTATTTGGATGATCTGTAACGACAAGAACGGAATCAGCAGTTACGAGATTCATCGCGCTATTGGAGTCACGCAAAAATCCGCATGGTTCCTTGGACATCGTATCCGGCTGGCTCTCCAGAATGGCTCTCTGGCAAAAATGCAAGGGCACGTCGAAGTTGACGAAACCTTCATCGGCGGTAAGGCCCGATTCATGCACAAAGATAAACGCGCCAAAATGACTCAGCCGGGAATGGCCAAAGGCGGAGCCAACAAAGTTATAGTCGGCGGAATCTTGGAACGCGGCGGCAAAGTGAGAACTCGGATTCTTGAGAACAGAGAGCGTCAAACTTTGCATGCACTTGTTAGAGATAACGTCGAATCCGGTTCTCAACTCTCTACTGATGATTGCCATTCCTATTGGGGACTGGATAAGGAATATGCTCATGGAATCGTTGACCATGCCAAAGAGTACGTTAACGGGCAGGTACACACTAATGGACTCGAAAATTTTTGGAGTCTCGTAAAACGCGGATTGAAAGGCACCTATATTTCCGTTGAACCGTTCCACCTGTTTCGTTACCTCGATGAGCAAGTATTTCGTTACAACAACCGTGCGACCAAAAAACATTTCATTGGCGATGGCGACCGCTTCCAATTAGCCATCTCCCAAATTCTGGGAAAGCGAATCACTTATCAGGAACTCACTGGCAAGGGAATGGAGCGGCCCTACCAAGACGTACCGTTCTAAGCGATTCCTAAAGCCTATGCAGAATCGCGGGAAGGGCCGGATTCGCTGGATTTAGATTTCTTCTTGCGTTTTTTGTGCCGCTTGATTTTGCGCTGCATTTCAGCAGCGGGGACCGCCAGCAGCTTTGTCATTGCGCGGTCAAACGTGCCGAATTCATCAGCGTTTTTCGGCTCGTATTTGTCGGGAACTTTCATTGCAGTTACTACTTGCATAATAAACCTCTCTTGCTAAAATTGCGCTCCGATATGACAGAGCCAGAACGTGATGACAAGGCCGAGCAGGACGCCAGCAACGAATTCAATAAGCAGAAAACCGAGCAACTCATTAAACTCCAGCGGGAAATTCCGTCCCCTAGGACTATGCTTAGCATCCTGAACACCTTGGTGGGGATCATTGTGGCTGTCGGCACTGTCGGCGTGCTGGCTTATTATCTTCTCCATAAAATTCTCGCTGAAATTCTCTTGTTTATTTCCTTCGTTTCACTTCTGTTCATACCAGTCGTCATAGCGTTGTATGTCAGATCCCTTTTACCAAAGAAGGCGAGACTCGCAGGGCCAATCACGCGCACAGGTCGCCTACTTGATAAATGGTTGCAATCGCCAGTTAACAAAGTTTTAATACGCATCGGCAATAATCGCATCGCTAGATTTCTTGGCCTTGCTTTCTATGCCTGCATGGTTGCTTACTCAATATCCTCATTCCCGAAGCATCCTCGTTTTTCATTAACATATGCCGTAATCTACATGGCTATGTTTTTCTGGAATGTGCTCCTTTTTACCGTTGAGGCAACCGAAAAAAGACTCGACAGAAGAATCGATCTATCACAAAAAGACTTGATTGATATTTCGAAAATGCTCAACGCAGAGATTAAAGCCTTAGACGACCTAACCTCTGCTATTGCTAAAGGCTTAAACCAGCACTTAACGGACATGTCGGAACTGCTGCCTATCCAAGGAATGGCAGACGAAGCCCAGTCTGCTGCCCTTAGAGCGATACAAACTGTTGTGCTCGCACTGAATGACAAAATAAACCTTATGAAACAAGTGCAGAGCGAACCGCCGAGCGAACCGCCAAGCGAGAGCGACAAAGAACCCCCCAAAATTGGCACATGAGTCATTGTTTGATGTCTTTTCATTTTCTTGATGATAAAATTGCGCGGCTATGTACGTCACGCGATCTGCCTGCCTATTGCTTTGGGTTGCATGTCTTTCATACCAGCTCCCAAGCGTCGCACAAATAAATGGCCCAAGTCCAAACCAACAAAGTAAGAGCCAAAAATCCAATAGCACGAATGATGGAGTCAGTTTTAAAAATGAAATAAGCGAGCAGACCATCAATCCCCAGCACGAAAAGCCAGAAGACATAGCGGAAAAACGTCTTTATCACCGATACCTGAGAGCTACCATAGTTGGTGTTTGTGTAAGCGTATTGCTTTTTATAGCTCTCATTTGGCAGAACATACTGACGCGTAAAGTTGCTAAAGCTGCGCAAGACAGTGCTAATGCGTTCATAAACAGCGAACGCCCTTGGATCATAATATCCTCCATGGATAGAGATAATGAAATGAGAGAAGACCCAGATGACCCTGGCGGGAAAAAATATGCTCACTTCATGGTCACCATTACGTTTAAGAATTACGGGCAAACTCCAGCTATTATCCACAGGGTAATTGGAGGATTGACTCTCACGGATAGCCTCGTTCATGAATATTCGCCTCTTGATGAGCCCGAGTCGTCCCAACTTGACCCGATTCTCGCTCCTAATACGAAGTCGAATCCTATCAACTTCGTAATATCCCGTCCGATTACTGAGGATGAACATAAAAGGCTGAAAAAGGGAGTATCTCTTTTCCTGTTGGTAAGTGGAATAGTCGAGTATTCGGACTTCTTCAAGGAAAGGCACATCTCCAGATTTTGCTATATCTGGGATTCCACAAGTTCCACTTTTCGCTGGCTCTGCCACACTAATAAACACAATGAATACACCTGACGACAAAACCCGCCTTTCGGCGGGTTCCGGTTTTATGTTGCGGGAATTGTCAGAAGATGCGAGACGATCTGCTGTGAACAGGTCGCCAGCGTTTGAGCGGTTTGTATTCTCCGGTTCCCCAATTCGCAAATTCAGGGTAGACCATGACGTACGGTTCAAGATCGAAGGTGAGAGCGGTCTTGTCCTCAAACCGGATGTCAATGAGGAAATATTCTGGGGTAACGTCCAGTTCGACACGTTCAATGGTTTTGCCTCTGGCTTGAGGGAAGGCCAGAACGCGCCGATACGAAATTGCTTTCCGTCTGCCTGAGCGTTTACGCTGTTTAGCAGCCATGAGTCGCGCCTTTCATACGAAGGTGGATTTGTGGTCAGGGCTGCGAACGGTCTTAACCACCGAACGCGGCCCGTATTCCTTGTAGCGTAAGCGCAAGCGGAGAGCAACAAAAAAATAGCGAAAAACCCTATTAATACCCAGATATAATGCGGACAAGAGCTACATGAGTCAAGTAATTTAGTACCGATGACTTGGGATGACCTCTCTGAAACCTACGCCAATCTGAGATGACCCGGGAGGGGTACCCCCCCTGGATCGGGTGATCTGGTGATCGCGCGTGATCGCCGTGGTCGGAAAGGCAAAACCTTACCAATTGATCAACACGGATGACACTGATCCGGAAAGATCGGGGATCGGAAAAACCAAATCTTACCGCGGATTAGCGCGGAAGGACGCGGATCAGAAACCTAAATCGGTTGATCGCACGAGGGATCGCCCTGGGATGGGATAGATTAAACCCTTTCGAATCCTAGTTGAAGAGGAGGGGGAGGGGTGGCGCGCGGAGCGCGCCCTGGATCTGGTGATCGCGAGTGATCGCCGTGATCGGAAAGGCAAAACCTTTACCACTGATTTGCACGGATGACACTGGTCAGAAGCTACGTCACAGGCAGGAGTGCCTGTGCCACAAAAAGCTCAACATCGAATGCACCCCTCCACCGCCGGTGGCGGCCCACACGAGGCATCGCCTTGGGATGGGATCGACTAAAACCTTTCGAATCCTAGTTGAAGGATACCGGGGAGGGGCTACCTAGTTCTCCCCTCCGCTCGGCTGCCCTGTTGTCGCGGGCTTCTTCTCTTCGGGCTTGCCTTCGGGCTTGCCCAGGTCGCCGAACGGCCAAATCCCGAACGACTTCAGCATGCCGTCGTTATGTTTTTCCACCAGCATTTTGGCGGTCCTCTCCGGAGGCCACGGGCTGGCCAGGCGGTCGGGGCGGTCGGCGATCCAGAAGGCGGTCAGGCCCATGACGGTGGCGTCGCGGGTGAGCAGGTCAGGCTTTACCTTGTCAAAGGTATCCACGGCGGAGTGGTGCGTGTATTTGTACTCAGGCGAATCCTGGCCCATGTTGATGCCGGGGAGTCCGGCAAGAATGAACGGGCCGGCGTCGGTGCCAAAGACGGTGTTGTCATCCACGGTGACTTCACCAAAGGACTTCACGGAGTCGGCAAACTTCTTGACCGCGGGAACAAGATCGTCGCGCCCGCCCAGGTCGAGCTTCACAACCGGGCCCTGGCCGTTATCCAGAATGAGCGCGGCCACGTGGTTGGGCAATTCGTCTTTATGTGTTTTGGTGTAAGCCAGCGAACCGAGCAGTCCCTGCTCTTCACCGGTGAAAAGCACAAAGCGGATGGTGCGTTTGGGTTTGAAGCCGCTCAGCTTGATGGCCTTGGCCGCGCCCAGCGTTGTGGCCACGCCGCAGCCGTCGTCGGTGGCGCCGTCGGCCAGGTCCCAGGAATCAAGATGGCCGCCCACGACAATTACCTGTTCCGGATGCTCAGTACCGCGGATTTCGCCCACCACGTTCGCGGTATCCACCGGCCCGCTGGTGACCTTGTTCTGCACGTTGATGTTCAGGCGCACGGTCTTGCCGTGTTCAAGAAAGCGGTCAAGCTGCTGCACGTCTTCGGCGATCATGCTCACGACGGGGATTTCGTAGTAGGTATCGAATCCCATAGCGCCGGTGTGGGTCAGGTGCATGCCCGCGGGAAATCCGCCGCCCTGTCCGCCGATGACGGCGACGGCATGGGCATCGTGCGCTTTCTTCAGGAAGTCGCCGAACCTGGCAAAGCCGCCCGCGTTCTGTCCCGGAGGCGGCGCAGCGCCCTTCTTCACGATCAGCAGGACCTTGCCCGACCACGAGGCCGAGTTGGTCTTCATTTCGTCTTCAAGGCGATTGACGTTGACTGCCGTAACTTCGGCTTCTTCTCCGCCCGCCCTGGTGGAACCGACCCATCCCATGGAGTCGATGCTCAGGCGGCGATGAATGGGCACGACCAGTTCGGCATCGGCGGAAACACGGGTCCAGCCGCGCGAGATCTGCCATTTTTCCGCGCGGACGTTTTCCAGTCCCATGGCGCGCATCTTCTGCAGGCCCCACTGTATGGCCTGGCCCGCCTGGGTGGAGCCGGTCACGCGCCCGCCAATGTAGTCAGAAAGTTCCTCCAGGTCGTCATAGGCTTCATTGCTCATCATGCCCTGGCCGGCAATGGCGGTGAGCGCGGGCATGGTCCCGTCCTGGGCGGGAGCGGCGGGTTCGGCTGGATTGGCGGCCAATCCGCGCAGTGAAAAACAGAACAGCAATGCCAAGGCAACGCCGGAACTGATCGACAGGAATTTACGCATGTGAAATTACACCTCAGAGGAAATCTGTTTCAGGGCGAAGGCAGATTATATCTTTTATTAAGACGCAGAGCGGCAGCGCGGGTTAGCAGACGTTCAGCTCATTTAGAATGTGTTTCGATCCCATAGCTTATGAAAATCTTCCGATTACTGTTGGCCCTGTATGCGGGCAGCGTTGCGGCGCAGCAACTGCCGCCTGCTCCCAAAGTCCACATTGTTGACGTAACTCCCAAAGCCGGTTACTTCAATGAGCCGGCGATCGCCTTGAATCCCGGCGAACCGCGGCAGTTGACGGCAGCCTGGCAGGTGAATGCAAGCGCCGCCTACTCCCACGACGGCGGCGAGACATGGAAGGTAGCCGAGGGCACCGAGCCTAAAAATTACCGCGTCTCCGGCGATGTCTCTCTGGCGTATGACGCTTCCGGCCACGCCATTCTGTGTTACATCGCCTTTGACAAACTCGGCACCACGAACTATTGGGCGCAGGGCGCCACGCGCAACGGCGTCTTCATCCGCCGCTCGCTCGATGGCGGACAGACCTGGGAGCCTGACGCCGTGACGGTCATCTCGCATGAATCCACGCCGGGAATTCCGTTTGAAGACAAGCCCTGGATCGTCGCCGACACCGGCGGACCGCATGCCGGCAATCTTTACATCGGCTGGACGCAATTCACGCTGGCCGCCAGCGATCTCTTGTTCTCGCGCTCAAGCGATGGCGGCAAGACATGGTCGCATCCCATTAAGCTGAACAGCGTCTCCGGCTTGCCGCGCGATGACAATGGCGCACTGGAAGGCTTTCACGGCGTGGTTGGACCCGATGGCGTGCTTTATACAATCTGGGATGGGCGTGACGGCATCATGATGGCTACGTCCCATGACGGCGGCGCGACCTTCAGCAAAGATCGCCGGATCATTCCCGCCGGCTTGGGATATTTTGGCATTACCGGCGTCTCGCGGTCCAATGGCTTTCTTCAGATCGGTATGGATATGCGAGGAGGCAAGCACGGCG
>Ga0164306_10000600_pt1 | contig 14998 bp, 14 predicted proteins | sample Whisoiple_242_MG_FD_110213 | JGI IMG/M metagenome (GOLD analysis project Ga0164306, IMG submission 110213) | Soil microbial communities amended with fresh organic matter from upstate New York, USA - Whitman soil sample_242_MG | ecosystem: Environmental > Terrestrial > Soil > Unclassified >... | reverse complement strand
TTATCCCGCGCCGGGATGGCGGAACTGGCAGACGCAGCGGACTTAAAATCCGCAGCTCTTAAAAGGAGCGTGGGGGTTCGAGTCCCCCTCTCGGCACCAGGATCACTAGAGATCCTTCGACTCCGCTGCGCTTCGCTCAGGATTTCGGCAGCGGTCTCCCGCTTCGCTCACGCCCGCTGACCGCCTCAACTTAAAATCCGCAGCCCTTAAAAGGGGCGTGGGGGTTCGAGTCCCCCTCTCGGCACCAGCATCGCTAGAGATCCTTCGACTCCGCTAGCGCTTCGGCGAAAGGCGAGGAATGCAAGAGCGGACACCAGGCCATCCTGAATCGTTGATCAGGAATCCGAAACTGAGTTTTCGCATGCGGCAAGTGCTGCTATTTGGAAAACCAGTATTCTGATTGAGCGCTGGGTTTGCTATCCAAAGATTGGTGCTTGATGAATACGTGGAGTTGAGACCGTCCATTATGGTCCTCTACGTGCACCCACATCTGGTCAACGTAGCCGCCGGTTGGAACGTTACCCTGCAGCCATTTTTTGTTCTTCCACGGGCGATATACCGCCTTCACTGCCGGTCGTCCATAGAATTTTCCCGTTGACTGCCGGACCCAGACCCGCATCGTGTAATGAGGGCTTGAGCCTGTAGTCTCACCGTTGAGCACCTCGTCTCCACAACCGCCTGACATCTTGACGTCGATGTAAGTCGGCTCACCTTTATTGTCGAGATTGCGCCAGCGACCTTCTTCGCTAATTCCCGCGCACTGAGCCAATGCGACTCGCGGCATGGTGAGCGCGACCGCTACGGCGAGGATGTGGATAATACGCCGGAACGGCGTGGAAATTGTGATCATGATTGCCCTCCGTGGTTTGAACAGCGATGGCCACTTGTTTCATAGTGCATGGCCGGGGGCAATCGTTTCATTGTTTCAGCAGCATCAGCCGGAGGTGTTCGATCTTTTAATGGTCAACCTGTGCGCGCGGCGTCTTTGTTTCTTCTTGGCCAGCCGCGCTTCGGCAAACTTGTCAACCACATGCGGCTTTGCAGCTTGTTTTGCCGTGTTAGCTTGCGTCTCCGGCGTGGCGCTTGGTTCCGAGTGATCTGTTGCTGTTGTGCTCATGGATTTTTCTCCTTCAACGTGACACAAGGCTTATGCCACGCGACGTGGTTTTCCGCAGTGCTGGCAATGGATTTCAGATCGAGCTGTGATTGAGCCGCAGGCCGGGCACATGGTTTGCGACCTGTAGCTAGCCATCTGCAGTCGCGGCAGTTTCATCCGGTAAATACGGATCAGAGCGACCATCGAGATAAAGGCAACAAAAACGATGAAACAGATTGTGCTTGTGTTCATGGAAACCACACCTTTCCAATGGCGAGCGGGTTCCGCACCCGGCCACGCGGACCAAAAACTCATAAGGCAAGAAAAAAACGGGCCTTGAGCTCATGCTGAAACTCATGGTTCCTAATCGGTTGCACAGAGAGCCGCCGCAAGGCGTGGAATGTGAAAATCCTGATGATGCGACAGAGAGAGCTAACGACTATCTTTGAGGTTAGTCTCCCGCACGCATTAAAGCAAATGATTTCGATTGGAGGGCAGACTTTGGAAGTACCCGAAATATCTATGCCTGGCTCGCGCGTCAACTGGAGAGCAGCCCAAACGCAGCACTGCCCAGAGCGCTTGTTTTCACCCTGGGCAGTTAGAAGCGCAGTAATCGGCTTACAGTACTTTTACGTTTTCGGCCTGCAAGCCCTTCGGTCCCTTGGTCACGTTGAATTCCACGGCCTGGCCTTCCGGCAGGCTGCGGAAACCGCTGGACTGGATGGCGGAGAAGTGCACAAACACGTCTCCATCGCCGCTGTTGCGGGTAATAAATCCAAATCCTTTTGCGTCGTTAAACCACTTCACAATTCCTTGTTCCATTTGTAGTTGTTCCTTTGTTTTTGATATTTCCTGCTGAAGAAGATTGACTGGTATTTGTGAGGTGGGTTGTCGCTTTGAGGCTGGACCGGCTCGCTAACCGTTGGTGAATCACTTAACGGGAAGTCTTAGTATATCACCGAACTGCGGCGAACCCCAAGAAATCTATACCTATCATCTGAAATCATCCTTGCCCGCTGTCTTTGAGCCGAAAAGCCTTAAATAGCGGTACTGCGTCGATTCACCTTGCAGCCTGCCCGCTAAACGCGTAGCTTGAAAGATATGACTCCACCCAATGTGAATACTCCTCCGGCTTCGCGTCCAAAAGTTGTTGTCAAAGGTCCAATTCGCTGCCATAAATGCCAGATGATGTGCCAGGACGCCGAGCAGTATCTGAATCATGTCTGCATCCCCAGAAACCCTCAGACATAAACCCGAGTCAGGCCATCCAACACCCATGTCTGTTGCGGGCGTAGTTCGTTATGCCGGCTTCTGCAATGCGATCTGATGGCTGAGCTCGAGAGGAATGCGGTGATCTCTCGCTGAAGCCCTCCCCGCGCGCACCCAGCCAAAGCGTGTGAGAAGGGAACCGGCAATACTCGACCATGCAGCCACGCGGCGAAGCTTTTTATTGCCGCTTACCGCATACGCCAGACGCAACGCCAGCGGCACCGGGCCGGAGAGTACTCCGCCTGCTCTCACAATCGCGCCACTCCAGCCTTTGCGAAGAGGCGCATTGACGCGATGGCGTTTACTTTCCAGCAATACTCCTTCAGCCACTTCATAACTCGATGCGGAAATTCCCAGCAGATTCAGAGCGCGGCTGTTGTCATGCCCCAGGAGTTCGAGCAGCGAGACCGCCGAATTGAGCCCAGAAGCCGCGAAATGCTGCGGCAGCGTGCCGACGTTTTCATTCCATACAGGAATGACGGTCGCGCCAATCAACACTCCCGTGTAGCTCGACATCACCAGCCCGGACAATGCGGCAAGCGCTCCTGCCGCATTTTCAACCAAGCGGACTGGGATTGAAGCGCCGAGCTTCACTTGCATCAGATTAGCGAATGCCGCTGCCGCGGAGAAGCTGGAAAAAGCCGAAAGCGTCCACGCGCCCATGCTCATGGGACTTTGCGGTTTAAATACCCTCAGCATGTTCAGGAACCGTGACGGCACTCCCAGATCTTTGATTAGCAAGGCCGACGAAAGCGCCCCGCCGCCGGCGGCCATCCAGCGCGCGCTGCGCGCCAGTTCGCGATCGTCGCCCACCCAGTTAGCCATGTTCGCAATGACCGCTGAAGCTCCCGCCGCACCTCCCACAAAAAAATACAACGGCACTTCCGGCTTCCACTGCGGCTCTTTGAGCAGGGGCACTCCGTAATAGCCGGTCTGCGGCGATGCTATTGGGAATGGCGATCCCTCGGGCGCCACTCCTTTTCCTGAGACCACTCCTGATTGCGCGGCCTCGCGACGGATGGCCGCCAGGCGGCGTTCGCTTTGTGAATCCGGAACGCGTCCAGGCAGTTCAGGCAGGGGAACCCGGCTCATCGCTTGCCTCCCAGAAAAGCCAGCAGGGTTGCGCCGAGCATCGCTCCAGCCGCAACTGCGGCAGACTGCCAACCCTTCCTCAAATATGTTGCCGGCACTTCCGGATTGGGCGGCAGGTTATATGTACGTGGATCGCCACGCAGCAGAAATAATGAATGTATTCCCTTTACACTGCTTTCTTGCGGATCGTAAATCACCGCATCCGTGACACCGCGCGATTTCAACACTTCAAGTCTTACTTTGGCTTCTTCCCGGAGGGCATCGAGCTCGCCGAATTTGATCGACTCCGTCGGACAGGCTTTGGCGCACGCCGGCTCCAATCCTGCGCGCTGCCGGTCAGAGCAGAAAGTACATTTGAATGCACGGCCGTCAGCTTCATTCTTTTCCACCACGCCAAAGGGACAACTCACAACACAATAGGAACAGCCGTTACATACGTCCGGCTGAATGAAGACCGCCCCAAACTCCATGCGCACGATTGCGCCGGTGGGGCATGCTTCCAGGCAGCCTGCCACTTCGCAATGCTTGCAGACGTCGGAAGAGAAGCCCCATGCTGGCAACTGGTCTGGAGAGTTGCCGCCTCGACCGGCTTCCGGCTTATTCTCTACAAACTTTACGTGACGCCACGTTGAATGCCCGACGGCCATAGTGTTGTCATAGGAATTACCGCTCCACTCAAAGCCGTCGTCGCCCAGCTGGTTCCATTCCTTGCACGCCACCTCGCAGGCCTTGCAGCCAATGCACAGCGTGGAATCGGTCAAAAAAGCAGTTGTGCTCATGCCCGCCTCCGCAGGTCCTGTTTCCAGATTTTCAGCGCTCTTCGGTTCTTCGGTACGCGTCCCGGATGCGCGTTGCATACCAGCGCCTTCGTTTCCATGATGCGCACATTTGGCTCCTCGGAGATAGAGAGTAAGTCGTTCGGCACGCCGCCGGTGACGAGGCCTTTGTAACCGAACTGGTACGGCAGACAGATCGTGTGCCTGACCTTCCCTTCGATCACCAGGGGCTGGTTCCGCTCGGTAACCAGCGCGCGGGCTTCGACAATGCCGCGCATGGTGGTAATGGTAAGAAACTCTCCGCTCTTCACGCCGATTTCTTCCGCGAGTTCAGGAGAGATTTCCGCGAACAGCTCCGGCTGCAGCTCCGCCAGGTGCGGGAGATATCGAGTCATGCCACCGCCCGTGTGATGCTCCGTCAGCCGATACGTGCTCAGCAGGTAAGGGAAGCGCTCGTCGCCGGCAGGGAAAGCGTAAGCATTGTCTGCGCGTTCTTTTTTGTCTGCCGCCGGATTTGTACTGTGCTCTGGGTAGAGCGGATTCGTAACAATGCTTTCCAAAGGTTCATAGTGCGTTGGCAGCGGGCCGTCTTTCAGTCCGCTGGAAACCCATATCCATCCCACTCCGTCCGGATGCATGATGAACGGCTTGTCGCCTGCGATTGCGTCGTCGCCTTTCGCGTCTTTTTGCGGTCGATAGTCTGGGACCTTGCTCTCGGTGAAGTCGGGAGTATCATGACATGTACATTTCTTCTGTTCTGCATCCCACCAGACCAGCGCTTTGCGCTCGCTCCACGGACGGCCATCCGGACGCGCAGAGGCCCGGTTATACAAAATCCGGCGATCGCCCGGCCACGCGTATCCCCATCCGTGTCCGTAGCGACCTTTCGCTTCGCGCTTGCGCGCCTTGTTTTCCCCGGGCGAGGGCATTACTCCTGAATAGATCCAGCAGCCGCAAGCCGTGGAACCATCACTCTTGAGTTCTTTGTAACCGGAAACCAGTTTCCGATCGTTCACCCGATAGCCATTGATTTCGCCGACAATCTCTTCAACTTTCGGCTCGTCATGCTTGCCTTCAGTTGTGTACTGCCAGGTGAGAGCGTTCAAAGCGGCATTGCGCGAGGTGTGCTCTTTGGCGGCCCTGGCTTTCAAGCGTCGTCCCAGGTGGTACATGAACCATGTTTCGCTGCGGCAATCTTCCGGCGGATCGATCGCTTTTTCGTGGAACTGGATCAGCCGTTGCGTATTGGTGAACGATCCGGCTTTTTCCGCATGGCCGGCGCCCGGCAGGAAAAAAATTTCCGTGGCAATTTTTTTGGGATCAAGCTCGCCGCGCTGGACTTCCGGCGAATCCTTCCAGAAGGCGGCCGTTTCCGTCTCCACAAAATCGCGGACCACGAGCCATTTCAACTTCGCCAGGGCGGAGCGCTGCAGCCTTCCGTTGGCCGCTCCGACGGCAGGGTTCTGCCCCATTACGAAGAGGCCTTCCAGCTTGCCATCGGCCATATCCAGCCAGTAGCCGTATTCAGAATGGTCACCCGTCACTCGGGGCAGGAAGTGGAAGCCGAATTCGTTTTCCGGGGTTGCGTTATCTCCGTACCAGGCCTTCAGAAGGCTGACTGCATATTTATCAAAGTTATTCCACCAGCCTTTCTGCGAGGTGTGCTTTTTCAGATAGGTTTCCAGCTTCGCTGAATCGCTCTCGAAAAAGGGCATCGGCAGATAGCCCGGCAGAATGTCATAAAGAGTTGGTACATCGGTTGAGCCCTGGATTGTCGCATGGCCGCGCAGGGCCATCACTCCGCCTCCGGGTCGGCCGGTATTACCCAACAGCAGCTGCAGGATTGCCGCCGCGCGGATGATCTGCGGGCCTTTCGAGTGTTGCGTCCAGCCTACGGCATAACAGATTGCGCCGGTCTTCTCCGGCCCTGAAGCCGAGGTATACGCTTCCGCCACTTCCAGGAATTTTTCCTTCGGCACGCCGCAAGAGCGCTCCACTAACTCCGGGGTGTAGCGGGCAAAATGTTTTTTCAGTACCTGAAAGACGCAACGCGGATGTTCCAGAGTGGGGTCATTCTTGTGCTCGCCCAGCTCGCCCGCCTCGCCACCGCGGTCTTTGCCATGCCCGCCGCCATGTTTGGAGTGTCCGGCAAACATCCCGCCTGAATCCTTTTGCGGCGAGCCTTCATAGAGCCACGTCTTTGGGTCATACTCCTTTTCTTTTTCATTCCAGCCGGAGAAGATCCCTCCGAGGTCCTCAGTATCGCGAAAGTCCTCGCGCAGCAGGGTGGAAGCGTTGGTGTAATGGACAACGTATTCGCGGAAGTATTTTTCATGGGCCAGCACGTAATTGATCAGCGCGCCGAGAAAAATAATGTCGGAGCCGGGCCGCAGCGGCAGCCAGTAATCCGCCATGGCAGAAGTGCGGCTGTAACGCGGATCAACGTGAATGACTTTTGCGCCCTTCTCGCGCGCCTCCATCACCCACTGGAAGCCCACCGGATGGTTTTCCGCCATCGACGATCCCATGATCAGGATGGCGTCAGAATATTGCAGGTCCTGTTGCGCCGTGGTGGCCCCGCCGCGACCGTAAGATGTGCCCAGACCGGGCACTGTGGAGCTGTGTCAAATTCGGGCCTGGTTGCTGATGCAAACCATGCCCAGGCCGCCGGTAAATAATTTCTTGATCAGGTAATTTTCTTCGTTATCGAGCGTGGCGCCGCCCAGATGGGCCATCGACTTGGTCTGCATCAGGGTTTGCCCGTCCTGCTTTTCGACGAACGATCCTTCGCGCGTCTCCCACACCCTGTTCGCGATCATGTCCATCGCCGTTTCCAGATTGAGGCTTTCCCATTTCTGGCTGAACGGTCGCCGGTACTTCACCTTCAGTTCGCGATTTGAGTGGGTGAGGAGCTCATAGCTGTCCGCTCCCTTGGGGCAGAGCCGTCCGCGGGATATGGGAGAATCAGGGTCTCCTTCAATGGAAACCAGCTTATTGTTCTTGTGAAAAACCAGTTGACCGCAGCCGACGCCGCAATAAGGACATACCGAACGCGCCACATCCGCGCCCTGGGTCCGGGGAGCAAGATTGCGGGTCCGCTCCGACATGGCTTCCGGGCCGGTCCCGTTTCCACCTGTCTGGATTTGCTTGACGACTGGCCAGCGCGCGAGCAGCTCCCGAAACATCGTTTTTCATCTCCCTTAAAGTTGTGAAGATCGATTGGTTAAGCGGGTTGCCTCGCGGCGGCGCGGTTGTATCGTAATACGATCTAACGGGAAGAATCGGAGGCTATAACTCACGCCACCAGGTTACTGCGAGTTGAAAACATCCCTCACTTCGACAGAATGTCCAAAGCTTTCAACGCCAGACCATCGGTATCAATACCGCTGCCAATGGCATTGGCGAACACAATCACAGCCACGGAAGCTTCACGATTCATCTGGAATCCCGCCTGATAACCGGCAACTCCGCCGCCATGCCCGAAGGCGACATAACCGTCGCGCCGCGTGAGCTGGCCTCCCAGCGTATAACCGCTGGAAAGGGTAAAGTCAGCTTGTGCGGCTGACTGCTTCAGGTTCTTTTCCAGGACGGCTGTTTTCAAAACGCTATCCGGCCCCTGGCCAAGCAAAAATGACGCAAAGCGAGCGAGATCGCCGACGGTAGTGTAGATGGCGCCATTCGGAACTTTGTATCCGCGTCCTGTCTGGTGTTCACGCTGGGGCGTTTCAAATTCGACCTTGCCATCCGAGCCCACGTCATAGCCCTTGGACAAATGCTCTTGCATGTCCGGACTGAAAACCAGGGTAGTGTGAGTCATTCCCAGCGGCATGAAGATATGTTTGGGAACATAGTCCGTGTAAGGTTCGCCGGCGGCGCGACCCAGAGCCGCACCCAGAGTAGCGAAGCCGATGTTGGAATAAGAAAACTGTGTCCCTGGCTCAAGCGAAAAACGCGTGTGACCAAGCGCGGCAATCAACGTCTTTTCCCATTCGGAGACCGGGCCCTGTACGTATTTTTCAATGTCAGCCGGCTCACGATCCATGCCTGAAGTATGGTTGGCAAGTTGGATCAGCGTGACAGGCGGGGCACCGGGGAAATCGCCTGGCACAGTTTTTATTTCAGGAAAATATTTCTCCACTGGATCGGAGAGATGAACCTTGTTGGCATCCACTAATTGTTCAAGCATCAAGGCCGTGAACATCTTGGTGATGGAGCCGATGCGATAGATGGTGTCTTTGTCCGCCGGCAGTTTCTTCTCCATGTCAGCGTTGCCGTAACTCCTGCTCCAAATCAGCTCTTTACCAAAGACCACGCCAACGGTAACGCTACCCACTGCATGTTTGGCGAACTCCGCAGCGACCAGGGAATCAACGGCGCCGCAACGGGCTGTGATTTCGGCCGCGGTCGGCGCAATAAGCTTTTTGCCGGGGAGATCGCGTCCGTTCTGGTGCAGCACCAATCCGCTGGCGACGCCATGGCTGTCGGTGTCAAAAGTGATTTCCGCTCGGGCTACCCGCAGAAAGAAGCTCTTGCTGCTGGCAGGGTACATTTCGTAGCGCGGCTGTCCATTGATCTGCACAAACAGATGTTCGCCTTCGTGGATCACCGTGGCTGTGATGCTGGGTGTCAATTGGTAGCGACCAGCATAGGCTTCGTAGATATTGGGGTCGACCTTGATGATTTTATGTCCCCAATTCGGATCGGGAAGCTCCCAGGCGGTCTCTTTGGTGGCGCGATGAAATTCCAGCGACCGGGGGGAATCTTTGCCTTCCGTCCACGTTCCTGTTATCGCTTTTCCATTCGCGCTGAGCTTGCCTTCATAGACAACGTGATCTGAATCAATAGCAAACCTGAAATCCGCGCCCTTCAAGGTCAGGGAAGTAACCGGCGAACCTTCCGGCGAATCGCCAATGTAGTAGATCAGTCCATTCCAGCCGTTTTTTTCCGCTCTGGTCACGTGCAAAACAATCCGAATATCCGGCCCCATCACCTTCAGCGTGCCCTGCCAGTCGCCGGCGATGTCTTGCGCGTGAAGAGCGCCGGCTGACAGCGTTACGACGGCGACGGCCATGATCCACAGAATGAATTTTCTTTTCATGTGCAATCTCGCTTTCTGGGCGTTAACCGGCCTGGTGTTATCGAGGTGCTGGTTTTTAAATCGAGCCACAGGAGTCAAAGAGGAACTTGTTCAGGGTATCAGGATATCGTGCATCTACGAGGCTATAACTCACGCCGTCACTTGCGCGCTCGTGCTTTGCAATGAGCCATCCAACATAAGCGGGCAGGGAATCAGGCAGGGGAGTACGATTCCCACTTTTTGTAAAATACAAAGTCTCGCCTGAAGCAAGCTGGACCAAAGCAATGCCATGTTGGTTCGCATACTCCACGGCGCCGTCCTGAAACGGAGTTGTGGCAAACAGCATGGCTTTTTGCGCGCTAAGCGACACCTGTTTGGCGTGCAACATTTGTACGTGCTCACGCTTAATGTGGTTCTTGTGGTTCTTGCATTCCACAAGAACGAGAAAGTCCGCTCCGAATATTTTGAACCTAGCCGTTATATCGATCTCATAAGTACCATCCTGGCCGTCCATGGACTCCCGGTGTACCGTTTGAAAATCCTTGAGTTTACCGGCGGTTGACTCCAGGAACTTCTTGACCTGCAGCTCAAATTGGACTGAGGTGATTTTCGTCTTTTTCTTAACATTAAACATTCGATTTGGTCCGGGCGCGAGGCGACAAGCACGTATGTACCGACAGCAGAGGTAACCCTATACGAACTGAGGCAAGCACCCATTATTGTAGCGAATATGAGACGAAAGTCAAATTGGGCCGCAGACGGCTTTAGAAGTCAGTCTACTGTGGCCGACGCATCCAAAATGATCATCGAGACTCACGCTCTTCTCTGACCAGGCGAGCAGTATCGATCTGCCCCGCAACCGGCTTGCGGTGATGCAAACGCGCAGCGGGCTAATTTCGCAGGGCGTTATAGCTGGGGACGAGTTTCCCCTCTCGGTGCCACGCTCGCTAAAGATCCTTCGACTCCGCTGGCACTCTGGATTCGGCAGCGGCCCCCCGCTTCGCTCACGCTCGCTTACCGCCGCAACTTGGAATCCGCAACCCCTAAATATGCATTAACCTTTATTGTTAATAATAACTGTTTACATGATTAACCTTTTGGGTTAACATTAAATATAGAGCAGCCTGAGCATGGAAATCCTATTTAGCAATCCGGGCGAAGCGGCGGACTGGAACGACAGTAAACGTCTAGACCAGATGCACAGCAAGCAACGCGCCAAACTGATACGGCGACGGCTGGACGATCTGAGGGCCGCGCCTAACCTTCATGTGATGCGCGATCTGCCAGGAAGGTGTCATGAACTTAAGGGCAACCGCAAACACCAGCTATCACTTGACTTGGACGGTCCCTACCGGCTGCTTTTTAAGCCAGCACATGACCCGTTGCCGGTGAAAGAAGATGGGGGAATGGATTGGAAGAGGGTCACAGCTATCACGGTCCTGGGGGTTGAAAACACACATGAGTAGTATGAATCGGAATCAATACGCACCCGACGTTGTTTCGGCACCCGGCGAGACTTTGGAAGAGCTGTTGGAAGAGCGCGGTATGTCTCAGGCGGAGCTTGCAGACAGAACCGGGCGGCCTAAGAAAACAATCAATGAGATCATTCGCGGCAAAGCGGCCATCACTGCTGAGACCGCCTTACAACTAGAAAAGGTGCTGGGAGTACCGGCGACGTTTTGGATCACTAGAGAACAGAATTACCGTGAATCACTTGCCCGCCAGCAGGAGCGTGAAGAGTTCTCTCGTGAGTCTGATTGGCTGGAGAAGATCCCGTATAAAGCGATGGTCAAGTATGGCTGGATTGACGAATTTAAAGACAAGGCACATCAGCTTGAGGCGGTGCTGTGTTTCTTTGCAGTTGCGTCACCATCCAGTTGGAACAGCATGTGGGGAAAGTCTGCTCCCGCGTTCCGGCAGTCGCAAACTCTGGCTAGCGAACCGGGTGCGATTGCTGCCTGGCTGCGTAAAGGCGAGTTGGAAGCTGAGAAATATCCAACTGAGGATTTCAACGCCACCTTGTTCCGCCAATGCCTGGCGCACATCCGCTCCCTGACGCGGGAGCTGCCACGCAACTTTACGGACATCGTACGAAAGGAATGCGCGGCGGCGGGAGTGTGCGTGGTGATCGTCGCTGAACTGCCCGGCACAAGAGTCTGGGGCGCAACCCGGTGGCTGACGCCCATGCGGCCACTCATACAGCTTAGCCTGCGCTACAAAACAGATGATCACCTGTGGTTCACGTTCTTCCATGAGGCTGGGCACATTCTCTTGCACGGAAGAAGAGACGTTTTCCTGGACGGTGAGGACAAAGAAACAGATCAGAAGGAAGAGGAAGCCAATGCGTTCGCCCGCGACTTTCTCATACCGGCGGCTCATTATCGTGTATTCCGCAGGCTGGGTTCGGTTTCCTGCGCCGCCGTCGTGCGTTTTGCCCACGATCTTGGCATTGCAGCTGGAATCGTGGTTGGCCGTTTGCAGCATGACGGGGTGCTGGATCGCCGGAATTGCAACGAACTCAAGAAGGATTTGAATTGGGTATTAGAGGCAGAGCAGGAGAAAAGATAAATGTTCGATCGCAAGCACTATGTTCCGATCTTGAAAGGCCGCATGGGGGAGTATGGAGCGCTGGAAACCATAACCCTGGAAACCAGGAATGCCCTCACGCCCTTGATTGAGATTCCCCCGATCCCGCTGGATTGGGAGGAAGAGCAGCCCGACAAGACGATTGACGAGCACCTAGCCAAAGTCGCCGTCAACTTTGAAAAAGCAATTGGCCCTTACCATCGCTTCTTTGTTGACCTGCTGTGGATCCTCGAAAGCGAGAGAATGGAGGATGGTTCGCTGCCGGTGAACTACGTGTTCAACACTGCCCGCGACCTTGGTCTGCTTGCTGTGCCTGTCATCAACCTTGTACGCGGCGATGATTTCCTGGGCGGAGTACGAGAGATCATCCAGGAGGACGAGCGCGGCGTGGCCCTGCGTATCCAGCGAGAGGACTTCGAGGAATTCGATGATCTGGAACGTGCGATGCTGGAAGCGCTCAGCAAAGTATCAGCTTTACCGGAAGAGACAGACTTAATCCTCGACCTCAGGTCAATCCTTGCGCCGCGCCAGTTCGACGTTGATTCTCTCGTTGAGCTGATTCAATCTACGCCGCGAATTACAGACTGGCGTACCTTCACACTCTCTGGTACAGCCTTTCCTGAAAATCTCAGTGGGCTGCCTCCATCAGATTCAACCTTGCTGGAGCGTACCGAATGGCGGCTGTACCGCGCGCTGCGCAGTAGGCGGCGGGAGCTAAAGAGAATGCCCACGTTCGGCGACTATACAATCTCTCATCCCGAAGCCCCTGAAGTTGATTACAGGATTATGCGCCCTTCGGCCAGCATCCGGTACACCACAGATGAATCATGGCTGATATTGAAGGGCAGAAATCTACGCTCTAACGGCTTTGGCCAATTCTATCAAGTGTGCCGTGACCTGAGGGCGCGCCCGGAATACTCTGGACGGGGATTCAGTTGGGGCGATAGGAAAATTTCCGACTGCGCTGACGAACGGAACGGGACTGGCAACTTGACGACTTGGCGGAAGGTAGGAACATCCCATCATCTGGTGTTTGCGGTTGGTCAGATCGCCAGCCTTTACGGTTCTTGAGCGCCAGCCTAACAGCCGCCTTCAGATCAGACAACGGCATGGAGTCAGCTAGGCTCTTCCACAGGAAGGCGCGGGGTTTGCTGCTGAGCGCCGGGGCCGCGCCAGTTTCTCTGAGGATGGAAAGAACTTCGTCACGCCAGAGCAGCTTGACCAGCGTGTAGCCGTCCACGTCAGAGTTCAGTTGTTCGTCGCGAACCGAGTTCAATTCAATTGCTGAAGATGATTCGTCCCATGACGCAACTTCAATACCCCACCAGCTGGGTATTAGCAACGTCGCTTTTTTCAGGTGTCGCTCAGCGACGACCAGCGTGCAGGTATCAAATACTTGGCCATAGACGGTCACCTGCATCTTCAATCTCGTCAGCGTGTCCCGTTGGCTTTTGATCTCATAGCCTTTCAGGATTCCATTCACAACTGCCATATCCGCCCGGACGCTTCCCGTTGACAGACCCAGTTCTTCCACCAGTCTGGCTCCCTCATCGATCACAGCAGTGGTCTGAAGACGATTTCTGAGGACTTGTCTGACATCGGCATCTCGCATGACACGACAGGTTAGCAGAATTAAAGCGGCGAGAACAGTTGCCGGGAGTGTTAAGGCTGGCTCTGGCCCCGCAGTCTGGTCGCGAAATTAAATATCCCGGCTTCCTCCTGTGATCCTCATCACAGTTCTGGGCAGCTCCTTCCGTCTAAAGTCATACTTTTGTAAATATGCGCCTTCAGGAATAATGTTCTCCTGGATGTTTCGGGTGTTACCATACCCAGTTTTCCAGAGAGCGAGTTTGCAGAGAGAGGAAACGGACATATGAGAATTGCGGTCCCACGGGAGCAACAGCAGGGTGAAGCCCGGGTGGCATTGGTGCCAGAGTCGGTTAAGAAGCTGGTAGCTGCCGGAGTGGAGGTGGGGATTGAGAGCGGAGCCGGCGCCCGCGCCGGGTTTCTTGACGCGGACTATGAGGCGGCCGGCGCCAGCATTATGGGGCGCGCCGATCTTCTGCCGGAAGCTGACGTTATCGCCTGCGTGAACCGGCCTGAAGCGGCGGATTTTGCCAGATTCAAGCAAGGCGCTGTCGTCATCGGCTTTCTCAAGCCGCTCGACGAACCCGCCGCGCTGGAGCCTGTGATCGCCCGCAAGCTGACTGCTTTTGCCGTGGAGCTTGTTCCGCGTACCACGCGGGCGCAATCCATGGACGCGCTCTCTTCCATGGCCACCGTCGCCGGCTATAAAGCCGTGCTGATCGCCGCCGCGCGCCTGCCCCGCATGTTTCCCATGTTGATGACGGCTGCGGGCACCGTCCCACCAGCAAAGGTTCTGGTGCTGGGCGCCGGTGTTGCCGGATTGCAAGCCATCGCCACCGCGCGACGTCTGGGCGCCGTGGTGGAAGCCTATGACGTCCGCGCCGCCGCCGGACAGGACGTGAAATCTCTGGGCGCCAAGTTCCTGGAAGTTGATCTGGGCGGCATTGAGACGCAGGATGCAGGCGGCTACGCAAAGGAGCTTTCTCCTGAAGCCCTGCAGCGCGGCCGCGACATGGTGGCCAAGCGCGCCGCGATCTCTGACGTGGTGATTACCACCGCGCAGGTCCCCGGACGCAAAGCGCCTCTGATGCTCACCGAAGATGCCGTGAACAGCATGCATCCTGGTTCGGTCATCGTGGATCTCGCGGCTTCCACCGGCGGCAACGTGGCTTACACCAAAGCTGGTGAGGACGTGGAGCATAACGGCGTGACGATTCTCGGTCCGCTGAACCTGCCCGCGACCGTTCCCGGACACGCCAGCCAGCTTTATTCGCGCAACCTGACCAGTTTTATGGCCCTGATCAACGACAAGGGCACTCTGAAGATCGATATGAATGACGACATCCTCAAGGGTGCTTGCGTCGCTTACCAGGGTGGCAATGTTCATCCGAAAGTGGCTGCGGCTCTTGGACATCCCGTGGCGTAGTTGTAACAAAGGAGACCTCAATGGAGCACTTATTGTTTCATCCCGTAGGATTCATCGCCGCTCTCGCGCTGATATAAGGCAACAATGAG
>Ga0164306_10000599_pt1 | contig 15002 bp, 13 predicted proteins | sample Whisoiple_242_MG_FD_110213 | JGI IMG/M metagenome (GOLD analysis project Ga0164306, IMG submission 110213) | Soil microbial communities amended with fresh organic matter from upstate New York, USA - Whitman soil sample_242_MG | ecosystem: Environmental > Terrestrial > Soil > Unclassified >... | reverse complement strand
TGGCGAAGGTCACCAACGGGCGACGACTTTCCCCGGTTCTGTTGGTTCGAGGTGCCTTGACCAGAGGCTTCCCGTTACAGATCGCCGACGGTTACCACCGGGTCTGCGCGAGCTATCACCTCGACGAGAACACCGACATTCCCTGCCGGATCGCGGACCTGCCCGCGGCGTGATCCAACATCGACGGCCCGAGGTCGCCCTACGCCGTCCGGCTTCAGGTCGGGGAAGGGACGATCGGGCTCGTTGGCTCCTTGCCCTTCGAGCGTCAGAAACGGCTATGTGAGGAGATGCACGACGGTTGTCTCGGTGTCGGCCGGGTCCGGCGCCGGGTCTCCGTAGATCTCCCACGAGTGCCCGGCCGACTTCCGCTGGTTTGCCGTCATCCACTCGTCGATCGCGGTGGATGCCTCGTACAGGCGGTCGTAAGGACCGCGGTAGATGGCCATGGCTGCTTCGCCCCCAGGGGTTTCGGTCGCGTACACCTCACCGGCGGTCTCGAAGCTGCGAGTGACTTCGACACCGAAGTCGCACAGGATCGGTGCGCCCGGCTGATCGGAGTGGTGGTACAGGAAAATGTTGTGACCGAAGGTCCACAGCCCGGCTTGGCCGCGAATGAAGTCCCAGACCTTGCCGACTGCAGGTCCCCACTCCGAGCCGATCTGGCCTGGCACGACCTCGCGCCGAACCGCGGCAAGCAGGCGTGGTTGTACAGCCACGCAGGTGACGGAAACCGCCATGCCTGGATGGTAGACCGCGCCGTAACAGGCGTCGTCAGTCCTGGGATTGAACCGGGGGGAAAGTGCGAAGCTGCACCACCGGATCAGGTCGCCAGCTTTTCAGCTCAGGTCCGGATGAATGCCAGGAGGTCGGCGTTGATGGTGTCGGCCTGCGTGGTCGGCATTCCGTGCGGGAAGCCCGCATACGTCTTCAGCGTCCCGTTTTGAACGAGTTTCGCGGACAGCGGCCCGGAGTCGGCGTAGGGGACGATTTGGTCATCGTCACCGTGCATCACCAGGACGGGAACGCTGATTTTCTTGAGGTCTTCGGTGAAGTCCGTCTGGGAGAAGGCGACGATGCCGTCGTAGTGTGCTTTCGCGCCGCCCATCATGCCCTGGCGCCACCAGTTCTCGATGATCGCTTCCGAAGATTCGGTCCCGGCTCGGTTGAAGCCGTAGAAGGGGCCAGAAGGGAGTGCCCGATAGAACTCGGACCGGTTGGCGGCCAGTTGAGCTTGCAGATCGTCGAACACGCTCTTGGGCAGCCCGTTCGGGTTCGCGTCGGTCTGCAGCATCAGCGGTGGTACCGCGCTGATCAGAACCGCCTTGGCGACCCGGCTTTCACCGTGTCGTGCGATGTAATGAACGACCTCGCCACCACCGGTGGAGTGCCCGATGTGGACGGCGTCGTGCAGGTCCAGATGTTGCGTGAGGGCGGCGAGGTCGTCGGCGTAATGGTCCATGTCGTGACCGTCACTGGTCTGAGTGGATCGGCCGTGTCCGCGCCGGTCGTGGGCGATGACGCGGTAACCGTGCTGCACAAAGAACAGCAGCTGGGTGTCCCAGTCGTCTGCGGACAACGGCCAGCCGTGGCTGAAGACAAGTGGCTGGCCGGATCCCCAATCCTTGTAGAAGATCTCGACCGCATCGGTGGTGGTGATAGTGGGCATGGCGCGCCTCCGTGACTTGGACGTTCCGGTGGATGGACTCCGGGGCGGCCCCGGCGACATCGGGCCGGCCCGAGTCGATGGTAGGGCAACGCCCCAGCCGGGGAACTGTCCGGCTGATACCCGGCCTCGGACTGACCCCGGGTATGGCGTCTTCCTCGTATGGAAGTAGCCGAAGAAGGTTCTTGGTGAACCACCCGGCGCTGGCTGTTTGCGTCGACGGGTCACCCGGACCAGCCAGTCCCGCAACGCAAAGGCCGGCCGCCGCCTCCTCGTACCGGCGCCGAGTGAGGAGGGGGTCCGCGGCGACGTACCAGGTTTGATACATCGCGTATCGACACTGGTCCAGACACGACCCTGATCGCCGCGGCAAGCTGTCGAGAAGCGTTGGCGGCGGTCAGCGAGGGTCGGCCGACAGACTGAGCCGACTCCGATCACGGCTTCAGTTGATCGGCTATCCGGATGAGGACATCTCGCAGATACAAGTGTTCCGGATCGTCGTCATACATCGGGTGCCACCAGATCGCCTCCACCAGCGGTGCGACGTCGAAGGGGCAAAGGAGCGTGCGAACGCCGGCTCCGGTGGGGATGTGGTCGGCCAGGCGGCGCTGCAGGAGTGCTACCCGAGGCGTCCCGGCGATCAGCGCTGGGACGGTGAGGAAGTTCTCGGTGACCACCTGAACGTGCGGTTCGATGCCGAGCATCCGCATCTGCCGGGACGCCGGGGTCGCGGCGGTCGGTCCGTGGTAGGACGCCACCCACGGCATGGTGCGGAGGTGTTCGATGGTGAGTTCATCGGCCACATCGGGGTTGTCGGCCGAGACCAGGCACACCCAGGTATCGCTGTACAGGTCGTGGTGGGACAGGCCGTCGGTGAATCCGTGGGGCATCACGAGCAGGTCGATGTTGGTCATCGACGTCAGAGCGGTGTTGACCAACTGAGGCGTATTCGGGGTGAAGCGAAGACGGGAGTGCGGTGCCCGGTTGGCAAGCTCGGCGGCCACCAGCGGCCCCAGCACGGCCACCCCATAGTCACTCATCACCAGCGAGAATTCCCGGGTTGTGGTGGCGGGGTTGAAGTCCGGTTCGGCAGCGAAGACCCGCTCGACCCCGGTGACAGCCGTGCGCACCCGCGGTCGCAGTTGTACCGCAAGAGGTGTCAGCCGGTACGAATTCCCGAACCTGGCCAGCAGATCGTCCCCGAAGTGTCGGCGCAGCCGAGCGAGTTGCGCCGACATCGCTGGTTGGCTCAGGCCGACCTGTTCCGCGGCTTTACCGACGCTGCGCTGTTCGAGCAACGCATCCAGAGTGACCAACAGATTCAAGTCCAGGTTCGAAAGATTCACACCACGCAGCGTATTCATGCGGTCGATACATCGCATCACCGATTTCGTCTTCCCTGATGACGACCCGGCGGACATTCTTGTGATGTCGCTCAAGGAGGAACACGACAATGCCCATTTTCCCGCTGGATCCAGGTGACCCGGAGGCAGCGATCGCGGCTGCCGCGAAACACTGCTCGAACTGGGGACGGTGGGGCGCTGACGACGTGCTGGGTACGTTGAACTTCCTCGACGACGCGAAGCGCTCACAGGGTGCGGCGTTGATCCGCCGCGGTGCGAGCTTTTCACTCGCTCAGTCGTTCGACATGAACGGCCCGCAGAAGGGCTGGCGTCGCCGGACGAACCCGGTGCACACCATGTTGGACACCGGCACCGACGCCGAACGCGGCAATCAGGGCTTCCCCCATGGCATCGGCGGCGCCGACGACGTGATCTTCATGCCGCTGCAGGCCTCCACCCAGTGGGACGGTCTCGGACACATCTTCGATCATGGCAATGCCTGGAACGGTCGCCGCGCCGGCGATGTCGTGACCAGCGACGGTGACCTGGTCACCGGTATCCAAACCGCCACCGGCCGGATGAGCGGCCGTGGGGTTCTCCTTGACGTCGGCCGCGCGATCGGGCAGGACGGTGAGCTGGCCGATGGCTTCGCCATCACCACTGAGCATCTGGAAGCAACCATCGCCGCGCAGGGGCCGAGCGCCGAAGTCGGCCGCGGTGATTTCGTGCTGGTCCGTACCGGGCGGCTGGCCAGGGCCCGCCGCGACGGCTGGGGCGACTACGCCGGCGGCGCCTCACCAGGTCTCTCGTTCACCACGGCGGAATGGCTCCACGCCAGCGAGATCACCGCGATCGCGACCGACACCTGGGGTTTCGAGGTCCGGCCGAACGAGTTCGACAACGCGTTCCAACCGCTGCACCAGGTCGCCATCCCGCACATCGGGCTGTTCATCGGCGAGATGTGGGACCTGGACGCGTTGGGTGCAGACTGCGCCGCCGATGGGGTCTGGGAATTCTGGCTGTCCGCCGAACCTCTCCCGGTGACCGGCGCTGTCGGCTCCCCGGTCGCACCAGTCGCAGTCAAGTAGCAAACCAACAGCCTCAACGACCCCGCAACCAGAATTCGAGGAGATTCCCCATGACCGCACCCGTGATCACCCATCTGCGCCACATCGACCTCGCTGTACCGGATTTCGCGAAGCAGCTGGACTTCTACACCAACACCTGGGGGCTCCGGAGCGAGCACACCGACTCCGGCCTCGCCTTCCTGGCCGCAGAAGGTTCCCCCGAGAATTACATCGTCCGGCTGCGCGAAGCGACCGACAAGCGCATCGATCTGATCTCCTTCGGCGTGGGGTCGCCGGCGGACGTCGACGCCTTCGCCGCGAAGCTGGCGATCGACGGGGTCAAGCTGGTCAGCGAACCCGGCCCGATCCTCACTCCGGGCGGCGGCTACGGGTTCCGGTTCTTCGACAACGAGGGCCGCACCGTCGAGATCAGCGCTGACGTCGAGATCCGCAGGCACCGAGCGATCGAGGCCGGAGAGTCGATTCCGGTTCGACTGTCCCACGTGGTGATCAACAGCCCGAAACCCGACGAGACGCGGGCCTTCTACGAGAAGCACCTGGGATTCCGGCTGTCGGACACGCTGATGCACCCGCGGATGGGCGAAATGATGTGGTTCATGCGGATCAACGCCTGGCATCACAGCATGGCGATCGCCCGCGGCCCGCACCCGTCGCTGCACCACGCGTCGTTCGAGATGCGGGACATCGATTCCTACATGCGTGGCACCGGACGACTGCTTCGGGCGGGAGTGGAAAAGATCTGGGGACCCGGTCGACACATGGCCGGTAACAACACTTTCAGCTATTTCCTGGACCCGCACGGCAACACCATCGAATACACCACCGAGCTCGAGCTCATCGACGAGGACACCTGGCACCCGCACCTGTACGACTTCAGCAAGCCCGAGGTCTCCGACCAGTGGGGGACCGCCAATCAGATGAACGAGTTCGTCGCCCAGAGATCCTTCAACGATGTCGACAAGGGCCTCTTCGTGGCCCCGCCGGTCTGACCTCCGATGCGTTTCGCCACTTTTGAGTATCACGGTGTGGTCCGCTCCGGGGTCGTCGCAGGTGAGGGCCGCGGGACGACGGTTCATCCGCTCGCCACCGAAGACACCGTGCTCGATCTGGTCCGGGCAGGGTTGCCGGCGGCTTTGGGCGTCGGCGTCACCGCCATGTATGAACCCGGCATACCCATCGACCGGGTGCGCCTTCGGCCGCCGCTGGATCCGCCCACGGTCCGGGACTTCGTCGCCTTCGAGGAGCACGTGGAAGGGGTCGTCGCATCCGTCGGTGACGGCGAAGGGGTGGTACCGGAGTGGTACCAGGCGCCGACGTTCTACTTTACGAACCCGTATGCGATGATCGGCGCCAACGACGACGTGCAGATCCCCTCGGGCAGCGAGCTTTTCGACTACGAGCTGGAAGTCGCTGCGGTCGTCGGGGGGGATGGCAGCTCGTTGCAACCGAACCAGGTCGACATCTTCGGGTACACGATCATGAACGACTGGTCGGCTCGCGACCTGCAGCGTCGGGAGATGAAGGTCAACCTCGGCCCCGCCAAGGGCAAGGACTTCGCCAGCACGCTCGGGCCCTGGCTGGTCACCGCCGACGAACTGGAGCCCTATCGCGATGCCGACGGGTTCCTCGCGCTGGAGATGTCGGTGTCGGTCAATGGCAATCTCATCGGCCACGACCTGTTGTCGAATATGGGCTGGCCGTTCGAGGAACTCGTCGCCTACGCCTCGCGTGGCGCACAGGTCCGCGCCGGTGACGTGCTCGGCTCCGGAACCTGCGGCAACGGGGGGTGTCTTGCCGAGTTGTGGGGCCGGCGGGGCACGCTGGACCCGTCGCCCCTGCGACCCGGCGACGTCGTCGAGATGACCGTCGAGGGAATCGGAACCATCCGCAACACCGTGACCGCAGGGACGAAGCTGCCTCCGGTGACATCGGCCCGGTCCCGGCCACGCGTCCGGAAACGTTGACCTGCACCACCCCAGATCCCATCCGCCGCATCACGAGAGGGCATTGACATGTTTGAGTTCTTCCCGGGCAATTACGTCTGGAATCTTGGCGTTGTCGCCGCGTTGAACAGCGGCGGCCTGATCGACGAGGTCGATCGGGCGTGCCGCCCGATCCGGGAGGCGGCCGCGAAGGGTTCCGACGCCGGCACGGGTGACTTCCTGCGTGCGTGGACCGCGCTGACCGATCAACTTGTCGGACAGGCGGAACAGGCCGAGAAGGCAGGGCATCAGCGCACCGCCGGACAGTTGTACTTCCGTGCCACCAACTATCTCGCTCAATCCGAGCGGATGCTGTCGAAGTCCGACCCGAACCGGGTGCCCACCTACCGGCGGATTCTGGATCTGGCGCAGAAGTCCTTCGAGCTGCGCGACCCGCGGGTCCGTCGTGTCGAGATCCCCTATGAGGGAACGACTCTGCCCGCGTACTTCAGTGCGGCTCCGGCGACCGACCAGGGCCCCGCGCCCGTCATGATCATGTTCAACGGCCTGGACTCCACCAAGGAGCACATGTACAACTCCGAGCACTGGGCCGAGCTCGCCGCGCGGGGGATCTCCACCTTGATGGTCGACCCCCCGGGGTCCGGTGAGGCACTGCGCCTGCAGGGTTTGACGTCCCGGGTCGACTCCGAAGCCTGGGCCACTGCATGCGTGGACTACCTGGAGACACGGGACGACGTCGACGAGACCCGGATCGGGCTCGTCGGCTGGTCCCTCGGCGGCTACTACGCGCCGCGCGCCGCCGCGTTCGAGAAGCGATTGGCCCTCGTTGTCGCCTGGGGCGCCAACCACAACTGGGGGGCCGTCCAGCGCCGCCGGTTACAGCGGGAAGGTGAGCGGCCGGTGCCGCACTACTGGGAACACGTCCTGTGGGTCTGGGGGTTTCCTGACGACACCGACCTCAACGAGTTCGTCGACTTCGCCGACCAGGTGCACCTGGATGGCGTGGTGGAGCAGATCGACGTGCCCTTCCTGATCTGCCACGGCGAGAACGATCGGCAGATCCCGTTGGAGTACGCGCACCGCTCGTATGACCAAGCGGTCAATTCCCCGAAACGCGAACTGCGGATCTTCAGCCCCGAGGAGGGTGGTACCGAACACATCGGATTGGACCACCTTTCCTACGTCAGTACCTACATCGCGGACTGGGTCGCAGACACCCTGCTCGAAGGCCCCAGACAGCGGTGAGTCCCTAAAGCTGGCAGATGCGTTCGATCATGCCGAACCAGGGCCAGTCACTCAGCACCACTGTCAACCGCGGCGTACGCAGGAGGATCGATGAAACTGTCCATCCCACAACTGATCTGGGAACCGACAGCGGAAGCGGTCGCCGCCGCCAGAGTGACCGGGTTCATCCAGACCGTGAACGATCGCACCGGCTTGGCGCTGAGTAGTTACGACGACCTTTGGACCTACTCCACCGAAGACATCGCCGGCTTTTGGGCGGCCGTCGCCCAGTATTTCGACATCCGCTGGCACCAGCCACCGGCGTCGGTGCTGGACGATCCGACGATGCCCGGCACTCGATGGTTCCCGAACGCCACCCTGAACTACGCCGAACACGCCCTGCGCACTCCGGGCGGGGCTGACGAGAACCATCTTGCGGTCCTGTCGATCAGAGAGGACGGCTCGCAGACGGAGCTCACCCTGACCGAGCTCCGCAGCGAGGTCGGGGCCGCACAGGCTGGCCTGCGACGGCTTGGCGTGGGTCCGGGTGATCGAGTGGTCGCGCTCGTCCCCAACACTGTGCATGCCCTTATCGGGTTCCTGGCCACCGCCGCGCTGGGGGCGGTGTGGTCGTCATGCTCCCCGGACTTCGGCGCCGGCTCGATCCTCGACCGATTCATCCAGGTGGAACCGACCGTACTCATCGCCGTGGACGGTTATCGCTACGGCGGAAAGAGCTTTCGCACCGACGAGACCGTACGCAAACTACTCGACGCCCTTCCGTCCCTGGCTGGTGCAGTCCACATACCAGAACTCGACACACCCACTCCAACCGGAATGATCGGTTGGAACGAATTGACCGCACGCCGGGCAGCCCCGGAGTTCACCGCGGTGCCATTTTCTGCGCCCTTGTGGATTCTGTACTCATCCGGCACCACCGGACTGCCCAAACCCATCGTCCATTCGGTCGGCGGCATCCTGCTCGAGCACCTCAAATCTCTTGGCCTGCAATGGGACATCGGTCCAGGTGACCGATTCCTGTGGTTCACGACCACCGGTTGGATGATGTGGAACTTCCTCATCGGCGGCCTGCTGGTCGGCAGCACTGTCATCCTGTACGACGGCAGCCCGGGATATCCGGATCTCACCACCCTGTGGCGAATTGTGGGGGACCACAGGGCGAGCGTCTTCGGGGTATCTGCTGCCTTCGTCACCGCGTGTCAGAAGGCTGGTGTCGATCCCTCCGCGTCGATCAGTCTGGACGCCCTGCGAACCATCGGGTCAACAGGATCCCCGCTGGATGAGAGCGGGTTCGATTGGCTCAGCGGTCAGGTCGGGCGCGACGTCCCCATCATCTCGTTCTCCGGTGGCACTGACCTGTGCACCGGCATTGTCGGGGGCGCACCCATCGTGCCGGTCTGGCGTGGCGAGATCTCCTGTCGGGCCCTTGGTGCCCGCGTCGAGTCCTACTCGGCCGAGGGTCTGCCACTGACCGATGAGGTGGGCGAGCTGGTGATCACCGCACCGATGCCGTCCATGCCGGTCTTCCTCTGGGGAGACTCCTTCGGGCAGCGGCTCCGTAGCTCGTATTTCGAGCCTTGGCCAGGAGTTTGGCGGCACGGTGATTGGATCGAGATCACCAGCCGCGGAACAAGTATCATCCAGGGCCGCTCCGATGCCACCCTGAACCGCGGTGGAATTCGGATGGGCACAGCCGAGTTCTATCGGGTGGTCGAGGCGTTGCCCGAAGTCGATGACTCCCTGGTGGTCGACACCTCTTCCGCGGCCGGCGACGGTGACTTGCTGCTGTTCGTGGTGCTCGTCAACGGCGGTGATCCGCAAGGTCTCACGAACACCTTGAGATCCCGGATCCGAACAGAACTGAGCCCGCGACATGTGCCGACCCAAGTCGTCATCGTTCCAACGCTTCCGCGCACTCTCAACGGGAAGAAGTGCGAAGTTCCGGTCAAACGAATCCTCGCCGGCGCCACGCCTGGCACTGTGATCTCCCGCGATGCCCTGGCCGACCCCGCCGGTTTCGACGACTTCCTCGATGCCGTGAGCCACCTGCGCATTACTGCCGGCGACAGGTGAACCAGCCCCGAAGGGCAGACGGTCGAGGGACTCGGGCCGAGACCCGAGGTCCTCATTCCAAGCGGATGGGCCGCGCGGTTGCGCTCGCCCCGTCGGCCGCTGCGGATCGGTCCAACGTCGCCGATTCAGGCGTCCAAGCGGAAACCGACCTTCATACTGACCTGGTAGTGAGCAACGTGCCCATCCTGGATGTGGCCCCTGACCTGTGTCACTTCGAACCAGTCGAGACCTCGGAGCGTGGTGCTGGCACGGGCGATGCCTACTTCGATGGCTGCATCAACCCCATCCGGGGAGGTGCCAACGATCTCGCTCACCCCGTAGACGTGTGTGGCCATTTTGTCCTCCTGTCGAGAAACACTGTGCACAGACCCTAGTGCCTGTCGGAGATCCCTCACCGAAGCACTCGACCGGAATTGTTGATAGATGTTCATTGCGAACTGTGCTCGTCCACTCTCTGGCCACGCTGCAGTGCCACGGGTTACGTTGTCGACCTAGGGCGCGCATCGCGGGACTTCTGCTTGTGGCTTGCACGAGACATTGCAAGCCTCATCCACGGAGGGTGTCTCGCGGTGACCCCCCAGGCACGCCACCGTCGCCTTGTCGGCGGTTCCTGCCGACGGGCGGGGCACACGCTTCGGCCGAGGTCACAGTCGAAGGTGGTCGTTTTTCGGTGAGCAACATCAAGTGGAGCTACATGGACCATTGGCGCAGCAACGGTCCGGCCGGACCTATCGACCAATGGCATTCCCACAAGACGATGTCGGCCTTTCTCAAACAAATCAAAGCGGTCGGGTTCGACGCCATTGATACATTTGACTTCCGCATCTGGCAGATGTACGGCGATTACGGCGGGCCGGTCAAATATCAGGAAATGGTGCGGGACCATGGCCTGGAAGGCATAATCAACACCTTCCATGCAGCAGACTACGACACCCGCAACTACGCTCCACATCTGCGTGAGACGCACGAGAACATTCTCGAGGACTTTCGGGTGACCATGGGTCGCTGGTCGGGGGTCGGGCTGAACAGCATCATTGTCATGCCGGCAACGCTGTACTACGACATGGAACCCATCACGGAGGACAAGCTCAAGATCACCGCTGAACTCTGGAACAAGGTAGGAGAGATCACGGCCGGCCACGGAGTGAAACTCACGTGCCATCACGAGTTCTTCTGCGGCATCCAGAGCGAGGCGGACATCGACACCTTCTACGCCAACACTGATCCCCAGTACGTCTCCCTGTTCGTCGATACCGCCCAACACTGCATTGCTTCTGTCGACCTGGTTCCGCTCTACCGCCGGCATGCCCACCGGGCCAGTGGCTTCCATTTCAAGGACACCCGCAACGTGGCCACCGGTGACGATCACCGTCACCGCCCGGACTCCGAGATCATGGCACCAACGACGGGGAAATGGTTCTACGAAATGGGCACCCCGAACGGCCTGGTCGATTTTGAGGAAATGATGCGTGCCATCAAGGAGGAGCAGTTCGAGGGTTGGATCACCGTGGAACACGACAAGGCCAACAAATACGGCGGCGACTACTCCGAGAGCACAGCGATCTCGCGCTGGTACGCCGCCAACGTCCTCGAACACATCTACCGTTAGGCGCCGACATGAATACCATCAGATGGTCGTACGCCATCAATCAGTACAAGCCTCAATTCGACGACTTCGTCCGGCGGGAAGACCACGAGCGAGCCCTGAAGACGATGTCCATCGCCGGTTTCGAAGGCGTCGAACTGACGACGGGCAGCGGGCGATGGGAACCGCTGGGCAACCCGACCCAGTTGACCGCGAACTTCGGTTCGCTCCGCAGATTCCGCACCTTCCTCGACGACTGCAAGATCAGTGCCGTCTCCAGCTGGTTCTTCGACCCCCACCAGCGGGTGATGGAAGACCTGACGCCGGCGCTCTCCCCGCTCGTCGCAGCAGACCGGGACGGCATCGTCGCGCGGGCCACCTGGTTCGCGTCGGCACTGGCCGAACTCGGCGGCTCGGTCCTCGTCGCCAGTGCCACCCCGCCCGCCGGGGACTGCGGCGAGATCGATGACGCCGCGCTGGGTCGCCTGGCCGACTGCTGGGCTGCTGTCGGTCGGGCGACCCTCGAACATGGTGTGCGGACCGCGCTGCACGTTGATTTCCTCTCCCCGCTGCGGGAACCTGCCAACCTGAACAGGCTGCTGGAGCTGATCGGTCCGGCCGACGCGGGCTTGGCCGTCGACACCGCGGAATTCACCATCGCCGGGCAGGACCCGGCGGAGATCATCAGGCGACACCCCGGCCGGATCTGGCACGTGCAATTCAAGGACGCCTTGGCCGTCGACGCTGCGGGGGAGTACCTCGTTCCGCACGCTCAATACTCCGTGCGACAGCGCGGCGGCGACCGCGAGATCCCCAGGTGGTTCGCCGAACCCGGCGCCGACGGCGGCCTCGTCGATTTCACCGGTGTCATGCAGGCACTGATCGACATCGGCTACACCGGTTGGATCGTGTTCGAGAGCGACCCGAGTCCGCACCCGGCCACCAGCACCCTGCTCGGCGGATACCTGATGCAGGAGCAGCTCCGGCCCTTGATCGCCGCGTCTGTGGTCGAGGGACATGGTGTCACTACCGCGAAAGGTTCCTGATGTCACGCCTCATCACCTTGGCGGCCTTCCGTGTTGGGGGAGTGATCCCATGTCGACCCGAAGTGTGGTGACGGCGTTCGCGCGTCAGTTCTACGACGATCGTGACGTCGCCGGCGCCTTCACCCGCTACGTGGCCCCGGAATACATCCAGCACAACCCCGGGATTGCCGACGGCCGCGACGCCGCCATCGCTGCGTTGGCGGGTGCGTGGGCAAGCCCCGACCTGCGGGTGAGCGTGCGGTCGATCCTGGTGGACGGCGACACCGCCGTCCTGCTGATCGACGGGCAGTTCGGCGCCGACGTGCGGTTCGCGGTCGTTGATATCTACCGGTTGAGCGGCGACATGATCGCCGAGCACTGGGATGTCAAGCAGGAGTTCCCGGCGCAAATCGTCAGCGAACACCCCTTCTTCATCTGAGCCGGTCCGGACCCCCCGCCCTACCCACACCACATTCCCGTCAGCTCTCCGCCCCGATATGCCTGAACATGGCCGTCGGGGCGGTGCTGTCTGTACCCACGGACCCCCGCTGCGGCTCTTCCATCTTCGCCAACGATGTGCCACTATTCGAAACGATGATTTCCGTTTCACTTCCAATGCGGCCAAACTCAACACCATCACCGGGACCAGCGGCCAGTTGCCCGCAGGTTGACCACGGTGGATAGCGACCCCCATTTCGACGACGACGTCAGGAAAGGCTCGGCCAGCTCATGATCAAATCCCCCCGCACTGCAGTACGCAGTGCGATCGCCGCTACCGCGATCGCCGCGGCGCTGGTGCTCAGTGCCTGCTCCTCGAGCAGCGACAACGCCAGCACCTCGGCACCGGCCTCCGGAGGTGGCAGCGGTTCCGCGGCCGCCTCCGGTGAGGCTGTGACGATTACCCTCGGCACCCAGACCGCGCAGGGCGGCGAAGGCCCCTACCGGCCGGTGGTCGCGGAGTTCGAGAAGGCAAACCCGAACATCACCGTCAACCTGGTGGAGACCCCTACCGACTCCTACGCCCAGGTGCTGCGCACCCAGCTGCAGGCCGGCAACGCGCCCGACGTGTTCTACGGCCAGCCGGGTGCCGGCAATCCCAACGCGATCCTGCCCTCCGGTGAGGCCGGCTACGCGACGGACCTGTCCAGCTACTCCTGGGCCACCGGCGCGATCCCGGCCAACTCAGAAACGCTCTTCACCCTCGACGGCAAGACCTACGGAGTCCCGGTCGACCTGGCCCCGGTGTCGATGATCGCCAACCTGACCGCCTACAAGGAGCTCGGCATCGAGCCGGCCACCACCCTCGACGAGGCCTACCAGCAGTGCGCCACCGCCAAGGCTGCCGGCAAGAGCCTGTACATGATCGCCGGCGCCGGACCGCCCAACCTGGGGCTGTTCGCCAGCCAGGTCGCCGCCAGCCTGGTTTACGGCGCAGACCCCGACTGGAACACCAAGCGAGCGAACAAGGAAGTCACCTTTGCCGATTCGAAGGAATGGCAGGCGACGCTGCAGCAGGTGATCGACTACAAGGACAAGGGTTGCTTCCCGGACGGGGTGGAGGGTGCCGGCTTCCCCGAGCTGACGAACGCCATCACCTCCGGATCCTCGCTCGGCATCTTCGCTCCGTCCGGTGCCGTCGTCGATTCCAAGGCTGCCGCGCCGACCCAGGAGTTCGGTGCCTACGTGCTGCCCGCCGCAACCGTCGCCGACACCCGGTCGATCCTGTCGACCACCAATGGTCTGGCGGTCAACGCCGGTAGCCCGAACCAGGAAGCTGCGCTGAAACTGCTGGAGTTCTTCACCGAGCCGACCAGTCAGGACTTGTTCGCCAAGTCCAGCGGCAATGTTTCGCTGGCTGCGACCGCCAGCACCGGAGTTCCGGCCGACCTCGCCGGGCTCGGTGACTTTCTCACCGATGAGTCGAAGCACGTTCCGCTGCCGAACCTGTTCTGGCCCAACGGCGGCGTCTACGACGCCCTTGGAACCGGTGTGCAGGGTCTGTTGACCGGGCAGGCGACGCCCGAGGTTGTCCTCGAGGCCATGGATGCCGCCTGGGATCAGACGTCCTGACCGGCCGCTGACCCCGACACCGCCCACCACATGACAACGAAGACACCAATGGGAGCCCGGTTATGAGTACGACGTCAGCGAAGACGGGTCCGGTGAGCGAAACCGAACCAGCAGGGACCGGCAGCGGCCGCCCGGCCCGGCGGCTGCCGAACCGGGACTCCCGGTACGCGTCATGGTGGTGGGCGGTGCCTGCCGTCGCGCTGGTCATCGCCATCCACTACGCGGCGATCGCCGCCGGATCGATCTACGCGTTCACCGACTACAAGGGTCTTGGCAGCTTCAAATTCGTCGGCCTGGACAACTTCGCCAAGATCTTCAGCGGCGGCGCGTCGATGAAGGCGCTGATCAACACCCTGATCATCGCCTTCGTCTTCCTTATCGCCACCAATGGGATCGGGCTGGCCTTCGCCCTCGCCCTCAACCGGACCTTGCGATCCCGGCACTTCCTGCGGGTGATCCTGTTCGCCCCGGTGGTGCTCAGCCCGCTCGCAGTGTCCTACATCTGGAAGTTCATCTTCCAGCAGAAGGGTCCGCTGAACGAGTTCCTGGCATCCATCGGCTTGGAATCCTGGCAGCAGACCTGGCTGGGCGATCCCCAGGTGGTGTTGATCTCGATCCTGCTGGTGATGGTGTGGCAAAACGTCGGGCTCACCATGGTCATCTACCTGGCCGGCCTCGCCAATGTCCCGGAAGACCTGGAAGAGGCGGCAGCTCTCGACGGCGCCGGGGTGTGGAAGCGGTTCACCTCGGTCACCCTGCCGATTCTGCGGCCCACCATCGTGGTGGCCTCCACACTGATCCTCGTGCAGGGCCTGCGGGTCTTCGATCAGGTGCAGGCCCTCACCGGTGGTGGCCCCTACGGAGCCTCGGAAACCCTGGCGACACAGGTTTACAAGGAGACGTTCGTCAACGGCCGCTACGGGTACGGCGCGGCGCTGTCGCTGGTGATGACCGTGCTCATCCTGGT
>Ga0164306_10000597_pt1 | contig 15018 bp, 11 predicted proteins | sample Whisoiple_242_MG_FD_110213 | JGI IMG/M metagenome (GOLD analysis project Ga0164306, IMG submission 110213) | Soil microbial communities amended with fresh organic matter from upstate New York, USA - Whitman soil sample_242_MG | ecosystem: Environmental > Terrestrial > Soil > Unclassified >... | reverse complement strand
AGGTAGTACATTGCAAAAGGGATACGAACATTGCATGGGTGAAGACTACGAACCGCTGCGTGTACACGAGTGGTGGAAGGAATCGGTGGAAAAAAAGAAGGAAGAAAGATTACCACCTGCTATAGAAGGGTGGGAAAAGATGACACTACGAGAACGAGCGCAAAATGTATCTGATTGGAGCAAGATGAATGATGAAGAACGCCCTTCGGTGACTGGCGGAAAGACTAAAGACCTGGCAGTCAAATTACGCGGGAGTTGGATAAACGATACGTTGAAGAAAGGATACGAATATTGTACTGGTGAAGATTATGAACCTTTGCGTATACACGAATGGTGGAGGGAAGTGGTGGAAAAGAAAAAAGAACAAAAATCACCTTCTGCTATCGAAGGTTGGGAAAATATGACACCACGAGAACGAGCGCAAAATGTATCAAATTGGAGTACGACGAATAATGGAGAACGACCCTCCGGAAGAGGAAAAACGGACGACCCTGCAATCAAATTGCGCGGGAAATGGATTCATAATACATTGAGTAAAGGATACGAACATTGCACTGGTGAAGACTACGAACCTCTGCGCATACACGCGTGGTGGAGGGAATCGGTGGAAAATAAGAAAGAAGAAAAATTACCACCTGTTATAGAAGGTTGGGAAAAGATGACACCACGAGAACGAGCGCAAAATGTATCTGATTGGAGCACGATGAATAATGGAGAACGACCTTCTGGCGGAAAGACTAAAGACCCGGCAGTCAAATTACGCGGGAGTTGGATAAACGATATGTTGAAGAAAGGATACGAATATTGCACTGGTATAGATTATGAAGCTTTGTCGATACACGCGTGGTGGAGGGAATCGGTGGAAAAGAAGAAGGAAAAAAAACTACTACCTATTATAGAGGGGTGGGAAAAGATGACACCACGACAAAAGGCTCAAAATGTTTCCGACTGGAGCACTACGAATAACGGAGAACGACCTCCTCAAAAAGGTGGAAACTCGAAAGACCCGGCAATTAAATTGCGCGGGGGATGGATATCTCATGCATTAGAGAAGAAATACGAACACTGCATGGGTGAAGATTACGAACCTTTGCGGATACATGCGTGGTGGAGGGAATCGGTGGAAAAGAAGAAGGGAAATAAATTACCTCCTGCAACTATAGTCAAAGCGCCATCAGAGTCTGGTTTCGCTAGTATATTAGCAGCAATTTTGTAAAATTCTCAAAGCTTGTAGATCACAATAACAATGGTTAAAGAAATCTCAACATTCTAATGCCTGCAATTCTTCAAACTGGTTTATTCTGTAGGTATAATGCTAAAGCATCCATGCATGTTGTGACGAGAAATCTCTCCTTTTCTCCAGTTTTTATCTGCATCATTGTTTGCAAATGAATTAACAATGCCTTCACTTCACAAAAACAATATTTGAGAAACTTTTGTTAGATGTATATCCAGTGGTTCTTTATTGTGGATAGGTCCTTATCTACAACTACGAAACCGATAAACGCAAAACTACCCAAAGGAACATTTACTATCTGTGTGTTCATCAAAAAACTTGGTAAACCATCCGCAATTACAAAATCTCCTGTTTTTGTCTAAAAATTGTGAACCAATTGTAATATTTGAAATCGTCCCCATGTTACAATAATTACAATGAGCATCTTGCACAGGATTGATAATCAGACAAGTGCTACAACGATTGATTTCCATGATGGAGGATGATGGAAAGGCTATGGAAAGGATGTGGAAAGGCTATGGAAAGGCTGAAACTTTGAAGAAGTATAGATTCCTTTTATATACCTAAAAACGAGTTTGCGTTTTGACATCTATCGATAGTTGAGTAATCTGATTTCTGAAGAAACATCTAATTTTGATGTTCAATCGCATTGATGATTCAATCGCATTGTTTGATGTAAATGTTGAAGATGAGGTGTTGTGTAGCTGTGTAAGTGACAATTGCTCATGATGCAACTTGATGCATATAATGATGTAATTGAATAAGATAACAAATTAATTACGCAATATTTGCATGTTTTGCAGATGTATCGAACGGCGCACCGCCTGCGCAATGGATATTTGGGCGGATTCCTTTAAGCACTTTTATTCTTACCGGCTGTATGTGTTTATTGGTCATCCTTTTTGACATCTTCAGGAGACTTTGCCACACCAGTGTCACCATCTTCTGCAAACTTGTTAACTGTTCGAGTGAATGTACGGACAGTTCCATCGCCTGATGACAAAGTGTCTCCAAGATTACCAGAGTTGTGCAAAGATGCTGTCCATGCGCCACCTCCATCCTTGTGTTCTTTAAGAAATTCCTTTTCATTCTCATAATCTTTTGCCATTTCACCAAGAGCATCCTTTTGTTTACGGAGAGCGTCTTGAATTTCAGGCTCACCTTCATGTTGCTGGATAGCAATGTTGAGAGAACCTTGTTGATTCTTGATGTCCTCTAGTGGATCATGGTCTACCTTGGCAGGATCATCGATAACGATACGCTTTTTGATTGCTTCTTCAGACATTTTAGTGTTCTTGATAATTGACAAGAAAAAAATTTACATTTCTAGCATATTCTAGACCAAATGGAACAATGCAGAATAATCGACATCTTCCAGAGCTTCTAGAGCCGTTTGATAATACATTCACGTTGCGAAGACCAACAACAACAACAACAAATTTCTATAAAGACAACGTTGTTGCCAAATATCCCTTTCAACAACATCTTACAACCCACAACTTCTTACTACAACACATCGCAACCTACAACATGCAGCAAGCAACAGGTCTCGGAGGCAAAGGTCTGGGCAAAAACGGATCTAAACGTCATCGCAACAACATTCGTCGCGATAACATCAAAGGCATCACAAAACCAGCTATTCGTCGACTCGCTCGTCGAGGTGGTGTAAAGCGCATCGGTGGGCAAACATACGAAGAAATACGTGGGGTTTTGAGAACGTTTCTTGAAAATGTACTCCATGACTCCATAACCTACACTGAACACGCAAAGCGCAAAACCGTCACATCACTCGATGTAGTATATGCCTTGAGACGACAAGGTCGAACATTGTATGGTTTCGGGCATTAAGAGTTGTTATGTAAGCTCACTATGGATGGATAGATTAGTTACTTAGTTAGTTAGTTTCTGCTATCGATAAAAACATGTTTCCTGTATCTATCTATCGATAGATGCTCATTGAACAAATTCTATTCAAATAAAAATATCATTTAAACCTCAGCTTTCCACATGACCTTTGTCTAGAATTTACTATTCCTAGACTCTGAAGAACATTACAACAATGGTCAACTTTACAATCGAACAGATCCATGCGCTTATGCGCAAAAGCCGCAACATTCGAAACATGTCCGTTATTGCTCATGTGGACCGTAAGTAAATGTTCATCTTCATGTTTTTCCACGTTCTCACAATTCGTTTTCAGATGGAAAATCCACATTATCCGATTCACTGGTCGCAAAAGCTGGTATTATCTCTCAAGAAAGAGCAGGAGAACAATGTGTCATGGACACACGCCAAGACGAAAAAGATAGGGGTATTACTATCAAGGTACGTAAAGTATCACAAACGCATTTGGGATATCCTAATTCATAATTTTCACTACAGAGTACAGCCATTTCTCTCTACTTTAACTGCCCTCCTGGAGACATTCCGTATCTGAAAGAAACTCCCGAAAAGGAAGGAGATGAAGTACCTTTTCTCATCAATCTTATTGATTCTCCTGGTCATGTAGACTTTAGTGCCGAAGTATCTGCAGCTCTTCGTACTACAGATGGTGCACTCGTAGTTGTTGATGCCATCGAAGGTGTCAGTTGTCAAACAGAAACTGTGCTTCGCCAAGCTTTACAAGAATCAATTGTTCCTGTGCTCGTAATCAACAAAGTGGATCGCGCGTTACTAGAACTTTGTATGGATAAAGAGGATCTTTATCAATCCTTCTGTCGAATCATCGAGAATGTCAATATCGTAGTTGACACTTATCAAACAGAAACAATGAAGGGGATTATTTTAGACCCAACCGTTGGAAACGTCGCTTTCGGCTCAGGAAAGGAAGCTTGGGCTTTCACATTGATGGATATGGCGAAAATCTACGAGAAGAAAATGGGTGTTTCCAGAGACAAGTTGATGAAGAAGTTGTGGGGAGACAACTTTTGGAATCCAAAGACAAAGAAATGGACAACTTCGTCAACTGATGAAAACGGCAAAACGCTGGAAAGAGGATTCTGCATGTTCGTGTTGGAGCCAATTTACAAGATTTTCAATATTTTCAAATCTGGAGGTGGAAGAGATGCTTACGAACCTATGCTCAAGAAACTGAATCTAAGTTTGACTGCCAAGGAATGGGAATTCACAGACAAAAAGCTTCTCAAGACAGTGATGCAAAAGTTCCTACCGGCTTCTGACGCTTTGCTTTCCATGATGGCAATCCATTTACCAAGTCCTGTGAAAGCACAGAGCTATAGATGTGAAAATCTATACGAAGGTCCCATGGATTCCGAAATTGCCGAATGTATCCGTAAATGTGACCCTGAAGGTCCTCTCATGCTTTACATCAGCAAAATGGTTCCAACAAACGATGGAGGAAGATTCTATGCTTTTGGACGTGTCTTCTCCGGAACCGTTCAGGCTGGGCAAAAGGTTCGGATTCAAGGACCAGATTATGTTCCTGGTAACAACAAGGACATTTATAAAAGCACTATTCAACGCACGGTTCTCATGATGGCGTCAAAGGTCGAGCCGATAGAAAATTGCGTGGCGGGGAACATTATCGGATTAGTTGGAGTCGATAACTACATTTTGAAGAGCGCTACAATTACAACTGCGGAGGATGCCTACAATTTCAAATCAATGAAGTTCTCAGTCAGTCCTGTAGTGCAGATTGCTATTGCTCCAAAAGATGCAAGCGATTTACCGAAACTCGTCGAAGGATTGAAAAAACTGGGAAAATCCGATCCTTGCATCGTGAGTCATGCTTCCGAATCCGGAGAATTTATCGTGTGTGGTGCTGGAGAACTGCATCTCGCAATCGCCTTGCAAGATTTAGAAAAAGACCATGCAAAAGTGCCAATCAAGAAGTCGAACCCTGTTGTACCTTACCGTGAAACGGTCACCGAGGTCTCCAGTATGGTCGCTTTGTCGAAATCACCGAACAAACACAATCGTCTTTACATGACAGCTGAACCCATTAGTACGGAGCTTTGTGATGCTATCGATAACAAAGAAGTTCACCAGGAAATGGATGAAAAAATTCGCGCAAAGTATCTTGCGGAACATCATGAATGGGATGTCACTGAAGCTAGGAAGATTTGGGCTTTTGGGCAAGCTTCAACATCATCAAACGCAAATATCATCGTTGATGGAACAAAGGGTATCCAGAACATGAAGGAAATCAAAGACCATGTTCTCGCTGGATTCACATGGAGTGCTAACAAGGGTCCACTTTGTGAAGAGCCACTCCGTGCTTGTAAGTTCGATATCAAAGATGTCGTGCTGCACGCAGACGCCATTCATAGAGGTGCTGGGCAGATTATGCCGACCTCAAGACGAGTTATGTATGCTGCGATGCTTTTAGCAAAACCGACTTTAATGGAGCCGATTTATCTTGTGGAGATTGTTGTTCCTGATACAAATATTGGTGGAGTGTTTCAATGTTTGAACAAGCGTAGAGGAAAGATTATTTCTGATGATTTGAAAATCGGTACTCCATTACACTCCTTGAAAGCGTACTTGCCCGTAGCAGAGAGTTTTGGATTCGTAGCTGCTTTGCGTGCTGCTACATCTGGTACTGCGTTTGCAACTCTCATGTTCTCACACTGGGAGAGTTTGCCCGGTGACGTTTACGATCCTGATAGTCGACTACATGCAGTAGTCAAGGAAATCCGAGCGAGAAAGAATTTGAAACCTGAGATTCCCACGTACTTAGATTACTATGACAAATTGTAATACCATGTTTCATGTAGTGTCATGTAGTGTCATAATAGTATTCCATTTTTCTTTACTCCAACTACCAGAACCCTCACTCTCAAAAATACTACGTCTATCACTTGTGTTGAACTCTCTACAGATGAGAACACAATTTTTCTGTGCATATCCAATTTTTGAATCGAGTCTTTCTAATGATACTATCCAATTCTTATCGTCTTCAATTGTTGGAAATCTCATTCTGATACCTGTGTAATGGCATAATCCGTTCTGAGTTTCATATAAAGCAATCATATCATTTAATGTCATTTCGTTTGCACACAAATTGCGTCCTTTTTTATTTCTTTCCACGGTACTATTACTTGCAGACTTCACTAATAAAGATAGATATCCACGGGGAATTAACTTTCTTCTTTTATAATAGCCTTTTCTGCATTCTGAACATTTGTTTCTGGTAACCTTTTGAACCCAAGTTTCGCACTCGATACACAAAAAGTGTTCTATATCATCAATAAAGGTTGTTTGCGATTTTACCCTGGTCGAAATTTTTCTTTTTTGCGCAGAAAGATCAACTAAAAGTTCCGTTCCAGGAAGCTTTGACAAAATAATTGCTTCTTCAAATTTTTGATTAGACCACTGACATGAATTGTTAAATTCTTGGCAGCATAAAACAGTGTTACCCACAATATAACCCTTACTAGGATCTAATCTCTCGATACTGCAACACCAATCGCTTCCATATTTTGTGGTCATTTGTATACCTGAATAATAACACTTACATTGTTGAGTTTCCCACAGATTCAGAAGATGATCAATTGTAACTGCAAAAACTCCTGCATCTATTCTTCCAATTTTTAGACGCTTAAGGGCGTGACTTTTAGCGCCACTAAGCAGAGTACGCAAATGACCTCTTACTGTACACAAATACTTCTTATTCAAACGTGCTCGACACTGTTCACAATACACATAACGGACATCTGTGTTCTTCCCTTTGAATCTAAACTTTTCAATGCTCAATATCTTTTTGCATTCAGCGCATGTTTTCTCAGTCAAAGAATTACGCTTTCTAGCAAAAGTTTTTGAGCGTCGCTCATATGCACAAGAAGGACAGCCTTGTAAAGCCCCAGTTCTCCTCCTTACCTGTTTGAGATATTGGCTCTGACAATTTGAACATTGCCATTTTGCTACATAATGGCTTCCTGCAGCAACATCTTCAGGTTTACGGTCATTTGTGGAAAGATATTCTTTTACTAAATCAGGAAATTCTGACAACAACATACCTGTGACCAGAATCGTTTTTCTTGGCTGACTAACCATTTTAACTTGCGTTTGCTTATTCTTTTCATGACAGAGCTTTCGTTATCTTTAAACGCGTGCTAAGTTTATCAGACGCAAAATGCATCTAAACCTGCTTGAATGGTATTGACCATCATATCCGGATCTATTTTACCTGATTTGCAGACCATTCCGAATCCAATGGAAACAATCTCAACCAACGAATTTCGAATGAGATCCGCAATCTTCATAATGTCATTTTGAGGGATGTTGTATTGAATCCATGGTGGCTTACTTATTTCATTGGGCATAGTGATATAACCTTCACGCTCTAGCCGAATTTTGTCTACTAATATTTGATAATCTTTATCAGATTGTCCTGGGCTTTTTACTGGAATTGCATATGTCACAGGATTTGGGGTTTCAGTCCAACTTGTTCGAGAGTAATCCGTTTGAATCTGTTGTAGGAATTGACTATATCCTGTGGAAATAGCAGTGGTCATCTGGTTTTTCATAGTATCGCAATTTGCTGCAGTAGGATTACTAGCAACACTTGTCGCTAGTTGATTCTTGAAATTAGTACGTGCGTTTAACCATAATTGCTTCAAAACAGGACATACTAGCATTTGACCTCCATCAATTAAGCCTTGAACCTTTGTTATCAAGTTCAGCAAGTCATTATTTGTAGTGGTATACTTCAATCCTAATCGAGTCGGACCACAGGATGGGCATTCAGTTTTCGGACATGGTGGGCACGGAGTAGGTGCTGGGCACGGAGCGGGTGCTGGTGAACTTCCTCCCATTCAATTATAACAGGTTTGATACAGATATATTAATAGTATGATTACAAATTTATTTCATGCTAAAGGTTTTGTTCCGCACCAATCGAATTTTGCCGGTGTGTAGTTGATACTTTTGAGAACCTTACTCGTGTTCTTGTTGTACACCACGAAACTTTTGCCATCAGCACTCTTCCTGTAAGCCGGACTATCATAACCTAATTTTTCCATATTATCCACGTAATGTTGCACAGTTTTCTTTGCTTCTTCTTCCGTTTTGCACACCTTTGACATGTTACTCTTATGAACAATATCGAATGCTTTGTCTAAATCAAGTCCCAATGATGCCCCCATTCCTTGAACAACATAGATGATATCAGCCAATGCGTCTACGGTTTCCACTAAATCATGGTTTTTGACCGCTTCTTCTAATTCTTTGACCTCTTCTCGTATCAAAGATAAACGGTATTCAACTAATGCAGGATTCTCTTTGAAAATATCATGTTGAGGTTCTTTGTATACTGGAACACCAAATGTTTCATTGAATTCAACAACGCTTTGAAAGTCAGTCTTGCGTTCTTCTTGTTCCTTTGACATGATGATGACTTGATGACTCGCTTGATGACTTGCAGGATAACAACTACAAATGCGCTTGATTATGAGATAATATATAAAAATAAATACAAAGTCAATTCTACATCTGATTCTAGTGTACAACTCTACATCTACATCTACATCTAAACAAAACATCTAAACAAAGCTACCAGTGTCACATTGAGAGAATTCAGGGACAACACACTTGTACGAGTTGCTTGTTGCAGCACAAACAGTCACACCAGCACAGTTTGTGAATCTCCAGGTACCCACAACGGGGTTAGAAGTAGAAGCTCGACAAATTGCGATTTGTTTTCCGGAACAACGAGGATGGTCAACAGTTGGGTTGCAAACTCCCCCAGTCAACTTTTCACCACAAGCAAGCTTCATGGGAGAGCAAGGGACACTATAAGTAGATGTGGAAGTCACCGTAGCGGTAACTGATTTAGTAACGGTAGGGCGATTAATCGGACGGGTGATGGTAGAAGTGAAAATTGTGGCAGTTTCAGTCATTGTGTCATGAACGGTCTGAGTAACCGATTCCGTTTCAGTATTAGTAATGATGTCGGTAATAGTATCATGAATTGTCTCAGTTTCAGTGTCATGAATCGTCTCAGTAATGGTGTCGGTAACAGTGTCATGGACTGTATCAGTTACTGTATTGGTGACGGTGTCATGAACTGTATCGGTTACTGTATTAGTGACGGTGTCGTGAACTGTATCAGTTACTGTATTGGTGACAGTGTCATGAACAGTCTCGGTTTGAATAACTGTTGCCCACAACGATGCACATTCGAGGTTTGCAAAGCAGTTATTGTTGGCATTCGTACAAGCGTTGGGGCACTTTGCTGAGACGAGGTTGCTAAGGAGAGCAAAGGTGAAAATGATTGCCTTGGCGTACATATTGTTGATGGTTACTGTTGCGAATGTGAATGTTGCTGTTGCTACTTGCTGTTGTTGTGGATGCAGAGAAATTCCAAGGTAGAGTTGAGCATTTTATAGACTTTTTCGGTGATTAAGCACAACGAGAGTAAAGGAATTGGAAACGGTCTAGATTTAAAGTGTCATCAACTATCGATAGTTGTAGATAATTGAAGATGATTGTGAACGTTGCCACCTAATTTTTCTATGTTCTAGATTAAAGACGATAGATAACATAACATTTACGATGGATCCAGATCTTTTATTAGTGTTCCTTTGTATTTTCTTCATTATCGGTGGTGGTGGTACACTCTTCTGGAAATTACGACAGGACAAAGTCACCTCTACGAGAAGAACATCACATGCTCAAACGCACCAACTTCAAACGCATCAACTTCAAACGCGCCCACTGACACAAAATGCCATATTGACAGAATGGTCTGAAGGAGAATGTCAAACTCTTTCTGGAACCTGTGGTAAAGGAGAAGTAATTCATACACGCTCATGTCTAAGGGAAGGTACTGGTAACGGGAAAAGATGCTCTGATTATCCCTTGGAGAAGAAATCATCATGTTATGTACAATGCCCACGACCTAATAATGTTGTAGACTGGGGACATTCTAACGATGCAGCCGGTATCCCTCTAGGTGCTCCCAAAAAGGGCTGGTATGATGTGTCTGGTCAAGGTCAACCAAATGATTACTGTCGATATGTGGGAGAACCTGGTAAGATTTTTTGGGCATGTCATGTAGAAAAGGAGCCCTATGTGAAGATGGATCCTTCACATCTATCTTTTTCTGGCGGTCCTTCTAACAAAGAGATACCGTTTGTACCTCATTTAGTAAGAAAGATGTGCCCTGATCATAATGTGTATGAAACAGCAACTGACCCGGATTTACAAAAGTCTATTGCCAACGGATTCTTTGCACGTTGTGGAGCAAAATGCGTTTATGACCATAGAAACCCAAAGAGTGGATGGACGTTTGATGGAGGATGGCAACGAATCGATGACATGTCGATTCATGCATGTGGAACATTGCTCAAAGATGAGATGAGAAAATCTATTGATAGATATGAGAGCATATACGATGTGAAAAACGCATGGTCCGGCATCGTTTGAGGCGTTTGTGTTTTTCTGCTACACCTGCTTACGTAATCAGGTATCATTGATAAGCGTTTGAATTAGTGGCGCGTCCCAGAATGAATCGCTCTGGATTGTTCTGGGTCATTCTGATTGTTCTGGGTTATTCTGGATTGTTTGGATTGTTCTGGAGTGTCCTGGAACTGCCTTTGTTATTGAAACTTGCGAAGCTTTCCGAGTGTTTCCAAAAGCTATAAAAGGTCGACGCGCAACAAACATCCCCAGCTAACAACACACAACACTCGACGCGGCAACAAAACATCCCCAGCTAACGCACAACATAACCGATTTCTATAACAAACAACAGCATCATGTCTCACACTCCTGCCGAAATCGCCCGTCGTGACGCCTTCCATGCTAAACTTTTACACACATTTGACCTCGGCAACAAACTTCACATTTCTCTTTTGCGAGCAAATTTTGAAGGAAAGTCCATGTCTGTCATAGCGCACATCCTCGTCTAAATGGGATTTAGTTTTGAGGAGCTGCCAGACGCGTCAGATGTTCTTCTTTGCATTAGTAGGGTAGCAATGCAAAACCTTCTTGAAATTTGTGACGTGTAGCTGTACTTTTTTGATCTATGATGTATAATAAGCACATAACAAGAGCGGTTCTGAAAACACTTGAGTGTCATATTGTATACATTTGTAAACAAACATGAACATATGGTTTCAATCTGAGTTATCTACTATTGCATTGACTAAGACCCCATGACAAGCTAAGATGCGTCTGAATGGCATCCATGGGCGTGGCGTTGCGCAAAAGATGTCATTTCTTCTAATCGTCCATTGCAAAGAATGATGGTCTGTTTCTATGCATCTAACCGATGAGATAAGATGTTTATGAATTTATTGACATTGCCTAGCTTCTTATTATTGAATAACATCATATGCATCAAGACATGCTATTGAAACACTGCATCTATGGTTGCCAGGTGGATTCCTTTAACTACGTTTATTTTTCACAAGCTACTATCGATAGTTATGACAATTGAGGGCGGCTATCGTTCGCCACAGAGTAACGAAATAATGCATGCTATTCGAATGGGTTCAGATATGTACACAGACGAATTATAAAGTAACCTAAACCGACTATGATAACTAATGCGAGACCAACTAGGATAAGTATATAATACAAAAGACCTAATATCATCCAAAAAGCGAATACTGAATCAGAAGAGAAACATTGCCCGTTGAAAGTGTCATATGCACCACTTAAAATGAATCCACTAGCTAGATTGACGAAGGTGTACATAAACCAAGGAACAATCATAAGAGTCCTTATAAGAGCCTTTATGGTCGGAGATGTAGTTGGATACGAAAAGAGGGCGATGGTGAACCAGATAAGTATAAAATTTATCAACGCGTAAATCATCCACACTTTTCCAAATGATACAGTATCTCCATAAAGATATCCATTGATATCTCTACATCGATTTCTAAAGATAGCTTCCGCACGGTTTATTTGGAAACCGATGTATACGATGATGATAAAAACTACCACTAATGCGATAATGATTGCCAGCTTTCGTTTGTTCAACCTACGTCCGTTTTTGGCAGGTGCGGAATTATTGACACGAACCGATTCGAGAGGAATAGTGTGGAGCTCATTGGATTCGACACCATCTGAAGAAGTCGCTTGTTGTTCGACATCAACATTTTCATCATATGGTGGAGGATCAAATTGACCAAGAGCACCCTTCTCTGTCAACGGTAGGTCAGACATATCGGAGATAAATAAACCACATGAAGATTGCTGAAATACCGTTCTTTAAATGACTTTATCCATTTGCCCGCTATCTATCGATAGATAGTTGCTCGGCGACCCTGTGTGTTATAATTTAAGGCTTCGCATTAACGCGAGCTTTGCTCGCTTTATCGATAGATGGTTACCGAGCAATTCTCTATATATTTCACGTAAAATGAATGACCTTGTTCACAGCACAAGTCAGTTATCTTCAAAATGGATTTTGCAAAAGATTTTTCGTCAGACAACAGTTCCTTCAATACTGCATGCGCAAATGGCGATATTGAGACAATCAGAGCTATGTTAGACCAAGGTCATAGTCCAAACGACAAAGGTCTTTATTGGATTCCTGAACTAGAGGATGATTTAGCTATCAAGATTCTGGAAATATTTTATGAAAAAGGAGCTAAACCCGACGATAGTATTATACAAGCTCCTGCTTGTAATGGTGATCTTAAGACTGTCAAATATCTCGTCGAACGTTTTGGTATCAATCCTAGTTATGACGAGGATGCTCCAGTTATAGCAGCTGCATCAATGGGTCACATGGATATGGTGAAATATTTGGTGGGTTTGGGAGCTAATCCATTGAATCCCGAATATGAAGAGGGTGCAGAGACTGCAATGTCTGGTGCAATATGTAAAGGTCATTTAGAGATGGTCAAATATTTGATAGATTCAGGGGCAACCATACCGCCTAACGACGACTATTTTGTCAAATTAGCTGAAGAAAGGGGACATCAATCAGTAGTAGACCATATTCGAAAAATCAACTCTACGTGAATGGACCGAGATTGTAATCGAAAAGGATTTTGCAAACGAATCAGATCACTTTTTTGATAATGAACGTTTGGGTTTTCCACATATCCATTGCAAAGAATGATGGTCTGTTTCTATGCATCTAATCGATGAGATAAGATGTTGATGAATTAACTGAAACTTGCCTAGCTTCTTATTATTGAATAGCATCATATGCATCAGGTCATGCTATTGAAACACTGCATCTATGGTTGCCAGGTGGATTCCTTTAACTACATTTATTTTTCACAAGTTACTATCGATAGTTATGACAATTGAGGGAGGCTTCGTTGAACTTAACAAGATTTCAGTTGATCAATTTTCTTTTGTAATCTGGCTTTCTCACTTTCCACTTTAGCGATTTCCGCATCTGTGACTGTTTTGATGTAATCTGTTGAAGTCCAAATGGTAATAGGTTCGACTTTGATATAATTATTGTAGGTGTCATATGAATCTCCAGTTTGTTTGCTCCACACACCGTCTTTGTCTTCATAACACTTTTCGTGTTTGAAATATTTTTTAGCCTCTTCAACAGATACAAAGAACAAATCTGTTTTTTCCCAAGGGAATTTTCGCCATTCTGTATCGTACTCACCAAAGGAATCTTGTCTCTTGATAACGCGATAGGATGTTTGTGACATTGTTTACTCTGATAATATCATTAAAAAGTCTGATAAAACGCGATGAAATACAAAAGTCCATACATACATGTACACAAACATTCAAACGCATTACTAATTAACCCAAGACTATAAGTTTTCCATCACATGTAGTCACATATACCTTCCGCTTATGAAATGTCGGACTAGTGAACTTGCATACTTTTGCACCCATGGAGAAAAATTCTCTAAGGATACCATTCGAAGGTGTTCCTTCATATGCTCTAATCTTACCACTATTGACATCATTGATCCATATTGCAGCTGTTCCGATATTACTTGCTGAGGATGTCACAGCCACATTTCCCACATTGATGCCTATGTTACTGACCGTTCTTCCGGCAAGCTTCCATGTATTTGTCGTAGGTGAAAATTTGTACGCTTGGATTCCCTTGTTAAAAATGCTTATGTAAAGCAACCGCTCAGGTGGAAACGCCGAAGGTGTACATCTCGATGCACCACCTGTCTGTATTTTCTGCAGCACAAAGTCCGCTTTCCCCCTTCCAGCGAATCCACCGAGGTCATTTGTATTGACAAAGAACAAATTCCCATCTTTTCCAGAAGTCGCTCCAGTCCCGATTGAACCTTGATTGAACTCTTTCGGTAACAATGCCAAAGACCCGATTCCTAAATCTAGCCCTTTTGCATCGAGATCAACAGTGTTGCTGGGAGTAAAGAAATCTATCGGCTTTCCAGTTTTTGCTGAATATCTCACAATAGAATTTACTAATGGACTTTTTATCGCATCTCTCCCACGTATCATTCCAGAGTAATCAAAGTTCCCGAAACTGTTTCCACTCGTCGCATAAAAAGTATCATCGCCACGAGTGGATGGAGCTGAACCTGCCATCCAAATTCCTCCACCTCTCGTATCCGAATCAATTGTACTCGTCGCAAACACAGATTTGACCACACCAGTCTCTTTATCGATAGTAAAGACCCATCCATGGTAATCAAATAACGAACAGTAAGCTCCAAAAGTTACAACTATCCGCCCATCTATTGCTAACAATCCAGGACGTTGCTGTTGTTCACCAGGTTGAAATGTTGCACCATTGTATGAACCCTTTATTTCCACAGGGAAACGCGCCTTAGTCTCCCATGTGTAGAAATTCAACGCATGCAATTTGTATACTCCATTTTGTAAACCCGACGATGTCCCAGACTTGT
>Ga0164306_10000596_pt1 | contig 15030 bp, 17 predicted proteins | sample Whisoiple_242_MG_FD_110213 | JGI IMG/M metagenome (GOLD analysis project Ga0164306, IMG submission 110213) | Soil microbial communities amended with fresh organic matter from upstate New York, USA - Whitman soil sample_242_MG | ecosystem: Environmental > Terrestrial > Soil > Unclassified >... | reverse complement strand
TTGTTGACGAACTTCTTCACGATGGCTTCTTTCCAGTGCGTTGTGGGATGGGACGGGACGGTTGCGTTGCCGGCGTACCGGCGACCTCAGAGGTGAGACATCATTCGGTGGGCCAATTCTGAGCAATTTTCTCTGTGATGACGGCCAGCGCCATGGCGCCGGCATCGACAGAGCCGATGCTGCGCTCGCCGGTGTAGCTGGCCCGGCCGCGTTTTGCCTCCAGTTGCTTGGTGGCCTCGGCCGCCTGCAGCGTGGTGTCGGCGGCTGCCCTGGCGATCTCGGCAGGCGACTTGCCCTGCGCCACAGCCTCTTGGATGGTGTCGGTCGCCGGGATCAGGGCGTCGAGCAGGGTCTTCTCACCCAGCACGGCCTTGCCCCTGGCATGGATGCCGTCGGCGGCTGCCCGCAGCATCTCGACGACGTCTGCACCCGACAACTCATTCTTGCCGGCGGCTTTCGCCCCGGCCCGGAGGAAGGCGGTGCCCCAGATCGGGCCGGAGGTGCCACCGATCCGGGAGGTGATCACCACCGCGATCTTCTTCAGGAAGGTGCCGATGTCGCTGCGGTCGTAGCTGTCCCAATCGTTCAGGACGATCTCGAATCCCCTGGCCAGCGAGTAGCCGAAGTCGCCGTCACCGACGACCGCATCGAGATCGCCGAACTCCTTCTCGTTGTCCACGGCGGTTTGCGCAATGGTGCGCACGACGTACTCGACCTGATCAAAACTGCTGGTGGTCATGGCTTCTCCAGATTCCGGCTGAGTAAAGCGGCCAGGTCGTCGAGGCTGACGAACCCTTCCGGATGCACGTCATGGGGATCGGCGAGCACCACGGTCCGCTCGCCGTCCGGGTCGCCCAGGCTCGAGACCACCAGCGCGGCACCGGAAAAGTCCTCGTCGACGGTGTAGGTCGACACCGTCACCACGCAGCGCAGGCCGGCCCCGAGCGCGGCGCGCAGCCCGTTCGCGCTGTCCTCCACCACGATCACCTGGTCGGGTTGCACCCCGAGGGATTCCACCGCCAGGTGGTAGATGGCCGGATCGGGCTTCTTGGCCGGCACGATGTCCCCGGCGAAGACGGCGAGATCGGCAGCCAGTTCGCTGCCGACGGCGTGATCGAGCACTGCCCGCACCGATGGTTCGGCGGAGGTCGACGCGACGGCGAGCTGCCAGCCGGCGGCGGCAGCCTCGCCGACGACCCTGGCGATACCCGGCCGGCCCGGCATCGCGCCGGCCGCCACCAGATCGGTGTAGGCGGCGGTTTTGTACCGGTGCCACTGTGCCAACATGTCCCTGCGTCCCGCCTCGTCGGCCGGCAGGTTGTTGGCTGCGACGAACTCCGGGGTCAACAGCGAGGCCATTCGCTCCTTGCCGCCGCCGATCAGCACCTTTCTGGCGTACTCCTCGTCCGACCATTGCACCGGAATTCCGAAGGCGGCGAACGTCTGGTTGAAGGCCGGCAGGTGGCCGTACCGCTCGGTATCGGCGAGCACGCCGTCACAGTCGAAGATCAGGGCAGGCACCGGGCCGGTCACCCGGCCTTGCCGGCACTGCCGAAGGTGCGCATCAGCTCGGCGGTCAGCGCAACGGTGTCCGCCTGGACGGCCTTGAAGAGCGATGGCGGATCCCACTTGTCGCGCTGCTCGGCGTCTCGCAGGAACGCCAGGTTGGACTGCATGAACTGCCGTTTGAGCGCCGTGGAGATGTTCACCTTGGCGCAGCCGCGGGCGATCAGATCGGCGAACTGCTCGTCGGTCAACCCGCTGCCGCCGTGCAGCGCGCACGGGATCCCGGTGGCTTCCAGCACGTCGGTGACGCGTTGGGCGTCCAGCGTCGGGGCGGAGGAATAGACGCCGTGCGCATTGCCGATCGACGGTGCGAACACGTCGATCCCGGTCTCCCGGATGTAGGCCACCGAGACGTCCAACGATTGCCGCGCGGCCTCGGTGTCGGACCCGATCCCGTCCTCGACACCGGTGATCGACTCGATCTCGCCTTCGACCTGGGCGCCGTACTGCCGCGCCTGGGCAACGACTTCCACTGTCTGCCGCTGGTTCTCGGCCACCGGCAGCTGGGACGCGTCGAACAGCACCGAATTCCATCCGACTTCGAGGCATTCGGTGATGACATCCCGGTCAGGGCAATGGTCCAGATGCAGGGACACCGGCACCTCGATGCCGGCCGTCATGGAGGTCCACATCGCATACAACACCCGGCTGCCGATGGACCGGACCGTCTTGACAGAGGTCTGGACGATCAACGGCGAGCGTTCCTGGACGGCGGCCAGCAGCACCCCCTCGAGGGTGAGGTCGTTGAGAATGTTGATCGCCGGGACGCCGTACCGCTGTTCCAGCGCGGGATCGACGATTTCCTTCAGGGACACGACTGGCACAGAGAGCTCCTCGCGCTGCCGATCTCTCGATCCGCCCGGAGTGGGACGGTCGACGCGGCGGCGAATCGACGACGCCTTCGAACCTATGCAGTCGTCGGCGATCATGAATCGGGAGCTTCCCCCGTAGCAGGGTAGGGAAATCCCTACCCCGCATTGTCACCGGCGACAACCGGGATCGAGTCTGCTGCGATGAACCGCGTTGCTGATGACGGGCAGTCGATCAGGACTGACTGCCCGTGACCGAGGCACTTTCGGCCAGGAAGTAGTCCTTCATGGCGGGGTAGTAGTCGTCGAACGACGGCAGGGGCCGGTCTTCCCGGCTGGCCACCAGATTGTCCAGGTAGTACTCCCAGCCGGGGCCGATCTCGGCAACGCCCTCGGTGTCCTCCCGATGCTGCACGAACGTCAGTTCGGTGTGCTCGCCGCGTTCGGCCAGCCGGATCTCGAGGTGCCAGCTGCCGCCCTCGTCCGAGGTGGTGATCTCGAGTCGGCTCGGCGGGTCGCAGGACTCGATCCGCGCCGTCGACCAGGCATCGCCCTCCTCGAAGCCCATCTGCACGCGAATGGTGTGGCCGGCTCCCGGTTCACCCTCCCAGCGCCCGAACCAGCGGGCGGTGCGCTCGCTCTCGGTGACGCTCGCCCAGACATCCTCCACCGAACCCCTGATCAGCCGGGTGAGTACCAGATCGACGCCGTCGGCGGTGGGCACGAGTCGTCCGGTCGGGGTGGGGCTCATGCGATCTCCTCGTTGTCGGACGGCTCCGGGTCGTCACCGGGCGCACGCCCGGGGCCGCTCCGGGTGCGGCGGTGATCGCCGCGGGTGCGGGCGACTTCGGTCTCCAGGGCGTCGAAACGCTGTTCCCACCCGGCCGGCACGGTGAATTGCTTGATCCAGTCGGCGATTTCCTGCAGTGGTAACGGGTCGAGCGTGTAGACCCGCCGCCGTCCGGTCACCGTGTCATGTACCAACCCGCACTCCCGCAGCACGCGCAGATGACGGCTGATGGCGGGACGGCTGATGGCGAACCGGCCGGCGATCTCGCCGGCGGCGGCCGGATGTCGATGCAACATCTCCAGGATTTCGCGGCGCACCGGGTCGGTGATCGCTGCGGCCGCCTGCATGAGCAGAAGCGTAACGCATCGGTTACGCGATTGAAAGGTGACGTCGGCCCGGCGTCAGGTCGTTGCATCGACGGGGGGACCGCCGTACTTCTGCTGCGCCGCCTGCGCCGCCGGGCAATGGCCGAGAGTTCGTTCGCACGCCTCCAGGTCGCACAGTCGACAGATCCAGGCGCCGCCGTCCTTGACCCGGACGGCATTGGCCATCACCCGACTCATCAGGCGGTGCAGGGTTTCCCGGTCCTGATCGGTCATCCCGGCCAACATCTCGTCGAGTACTTTCGCCCGGGCCGTGGTGATCTCCGACGCGAGCTCACGGCCCCTTTCGGTCAACGTCACCGACCTGGACCTGCCGTCGGTGCCCGGGCCGCGGGACACCAGACCGGCGTCGGCGAGCCGGTCGACCAGTCGGACCGCGCCGGAAGGGGTCAGCCCGAGGACCTTCCGCAGTTGATCGACAGTGGGTCGATCGAGGAACTCGGCCAACGCCGAGAGGGCCGCCGCCGCGGTCGGCGACTGTCCGGTGGCGCCGGCGATCGCCGCCAACGACTGGTCGGTGATCACCTGGGACAGTGCGCCGAGGACGTTCCCGGCGGCGGGGGAATTCACCCGAGGTCGTAGCGCAGCGTCAGCGGCATAGAGGGGTAGTCGTCGTGGGTGGAGCGGCTGGTCACCGTCCCGGTGAGGCCGGCCAACTCGCCCGTGCCGCTGCCCGGCAGCACGGTGGATTCGCCGGTGGCCGCGGTGCCGTCGTAGGCGCCGGTGCCCTGCAGGACGAAAGAGCCGGACCGCCCGTCCAGGGTCGCGGTGATCTGCATCAGCGAGACGTAGCTGCTGGTGCCATCGGGGCGGTAGTACATCAACGCCTCGAAGGTGGCTTCCTCGATGCCGTCGGCCGGCCCGAGCTTCACCTCGGCACGGGTGAACTTCCGGCCGTCATCGGATTCCCGGTACGGGTTCTCGTCCCAGGACTTGATCTCCAGCTTCGTTTCCAGTGTCTTGGTCATGCGGTTCATTATATGTGTGACGCAGTCACATATCAAGGGTTGCGAGGGTTGCAGCCGCGGCGAACACACCTGGGACGGCAGGAGCGCTTGGTCCTGAGCCCTCGACGGAACGCCCTGCCCGCGACACAATCAGTGTCATGGTGAACCCGACCGACACCTCCGGCCGTCCCGACCTACCGGCCGACCTCCAGCGCGCGGTACCGGATCGGGACGGTGAGCCGGCGATCGCCGACACCCTCTATGCCGCAACGGAGGAGCTGGAACACGCGGCACCGGAGTTGCGGGCGAGCGCGGATTCGGTGGCGGACATCGTCGGGCCGTTGGTACACGTGACCGACGCGTCGGTGCTCGACATCGACGATCCCGACCCGGCCGCGCTGCTACCGGACGACCGCGCCGAACAACTCGCTGCCATCCTCACCGAAACAGCCGAACGGGCCAATGATCTCGCCGCGGTGCTGACCGAAGCAGCGGAGCAGGCCGAAGGTCTGGCGGCGGTGCTGACCGACGATCACACGGAATCTCACGACGACTGACCTGACGGCATCTGACGAGCGCTGACCCCAGGTCAGGTCCGAGCCGGGTGATTCGCTCGGTCAGCCTGCCTGGTCGAAGAAGGCCCGCATGTGCTTGACCAGCCCGGCCGGATCGTCGGAGATCGGCACGTGGTTCGCGCCGGGCAGCATCCGCAGCCGCGCGTGCGGGATCAGCGGCAGGTAGCGGAGGACCTGCGCCGTCAACGGATCCGCCGTGCCCTGGATGAACATCACGGGACCGGAGATGGTGTGCAGCGACAGCGCGACGTCGAACATGCCGAACCAGTTCGCGGCGTCGTAGCCAGGAGCAACGGCATAGCCGGTCAGTAGTTGGCGGGCGTCCTTCGCGCTCAATTGCCATGGGCGGCTGCGGTTCCCGACGAAGAAGGCCATCCGGCCGACCGGCGACCGGCTGAGCTCGCCGGCGGCGGGCGCCAGCGCCATCGCCATTCCGCGTCCTGCGGCCAGGCTCAGGTAGCCACCGAGGCGCTCCAAGGGGGTGCCGAGGCCGTCGGGCCCGATCGCTACCACGGCGCGCGCCCGCGGCGAGCTGCCCAGCTGCAACGCGACCCGGGCGCCCAGGGAGTACCCGGCGATCAGATAGTCGTCGACACCCAGCTGATCGAGCGTCGACTCGACGGCGACGGCCAGATTGGCGGCTGTCGGCGCGACACCGGGCGGAAGCGGGCGGGAACGGCCGAATCCGGGGAGGTCGATCGCGATGACATCGAAATCCCGTGCCAGGTCACCGATCACCGGACGCCACCCGATATGTGACTCGCCCATCCCGTGTAGCAACACCAACGGTGTACCGGTGCCGACCCGATGGACGAACAGTCCGGGGCCGTCGGTATCGGGCGCCGGATGGCCGGGTGCGGGCGTTGTCGAAGGTGCGGCTGTCACAGAGATTCTCCCGACTGACGGTGGACGTGGGCGCCGGCCGCGTGGCGCTACGACCTGATGACGCGAGCCAGCTGGCCCGCGAAGAATGGTGCGGCGAACAAGGAAAGCGAGAACGCCGGCACCGGAGGGTCATCCGGCACCGGCGTTCTGGGTGATTGCTCGTGCGTTCCCGAATCGGCGCAACAGCGCGTCATCGAGTCAGCGGGTCATGCTCAGCGCTGACTACTCGCTGTCGGCGCTCACCAGACGCTCGATGAGCTCCTCGACGGTGCCCGACTTGGGCAGCCCGCGCTCGGCCAGCTGATCGGACAGCTCGGCCTTGGTCAGCTCCTCGTACGGCTCGCGCGCCTTGGCGTGGGCTTCCTTGGCAGCGGCCCGCTCGGCCTGCTTGGCCAACCGTGCCTGCTCCTTCTCGGCCTTCTCGGCGAGCTCGGCCTGATCCTGCGCGACCTCTTCGCCCTTCTTGGCCTGAGCGGTGGCGATATCGGCAACCGCGTCGGCGGCGGACTCGGTCTGCTCCTTGACGACACTGCTGACCTTCTCAGCGCTCTCGCGCAGCGAGCCGGTCATCGAGGTGACGAGCTCGGCCCAGCGGGTCGCCAGATCGCGGTTGAGGTCGACCGACTTCTGCACGTACTCGAAGTAACGCTCGACCGGCTCCACCATGTTCAGGGTGGGCAGGCTCGAGACGAAGTCGACCCGGTCGGTCAGGGTCTTCGCGCCCTGCTTCCAGACCTCGACCGACTTCTCGGTGGCCTGGCGTGCCTGAGAGGCAGCTGCGGTGTAGGACTCGGTGCTGGTCATTGCTTCTCCTTCGTGGAGTTGTGACGCCAATGCCGGCGTCGGATGTCTGGCCGTCGTGGCCGGGGATGGCCGCACGTGGCCTGCAGGCGTGAGTTGGTTCCCCCCAGCGCCATTAGCGACGTTAGCTGTACAAGGTGCTAACGAGCTAACTATTCGGGTGTGACGATCGTTCCGAAATTGGCCTGTTTGAGGCCGGTTTCGAGGGGAATCCGGTGGGATCCGGGTGTGCGACCCAGGCTGCCAGCGTTCGTTCCTGTTCGAGAACGACCACAGCAACAAGGGTCCACGCGTGCGCAACGTTGCGCTTCTCGGTGAGTACCCGGGATCGGTGACCTCACACATCATCGTGACGTTCGCCGCATTGTCGGACGCAGTGCTCGCCGATATCTGCACATGGGCAAGAGTGAGCCAATGTCCCAGAGCCCGCCGATGGTCCGCACCGTCACCGCCGATATCGACCTGGACGTCATCGAACCGGGCCGGGTGGTCTTCCAGGTGGCCGTCGCCCGGGCTCCTGGGCTGAAGGTGGTGGAGTCGTTCGATCTCACGGTCGATGGCCGACCGGTCACCGTCGATGAGGTGATCGGCGTGACCGGCTCGCGATTCCACCTCGTCGAACCACCGCGCGGCAAGATGCTGTTGTCCTACCGGGCCACCGTCACCGGTCGGGCCGACCCGCCGCCGCTGATCGACCATGAGCTCATCGAGTACCTACGCCCGAGTCGCTACGCCGAGTCCGACAAGCTGGCCCGCATCGCGCAGGGGGAGTTCGGGCACCTCACCGCCCCGGACGACCTGCTGGCCGGTGTTGCCGCCTGGGTGGGCGGCCACCTGAGCTATGTCTCCGGCAGCAGTGATCCGATCGACGGTTCGGTGGACACCTACCTGCTCGGCCAGGGCGTGTGCCGGGACTACGCGCACCTGGTCTGTGCGTTCCTGCGGGCTCGGAACGTGCCGGCCCGGCTGGTCGCGGTGTACGCACCCGGCCTGTCGCCGATGGATTTCCACGCAGTGGCCGAGGCCTTCGTCGAAGGCGTGTGGCGGGTGGTCGACGGAACATTGCTTGCCCCACGATCAACTCTGTTGCGGATCGCCACCGGACGGGACGCCGCCGACACTGCCTTCCTGGAGAACTTCGGCGGTTCCATCGCTTTCAACTACGCCACCGTCAGCGCGACGGTCGACGGGATGTTGCCCGGTGACGACCCGCGCAACCTGGTGACCCTCGGCTGACCTGCACGGATCGTCGGGGTGGATCTTGATCGGTCGGCGCGTGGTCGAGACAGGCCGCTGCGGCGGTTGGCGTACGCAGTTGTTACAGCGAGGTGAAGCTTGGTCCCAGCGCCGGCGCTCGTGTCCAGAAGTGGGCGAAACGGAATCTATTCTTTGTGTGCTGTCCGGAAGCCCGGGCGGTGCTCGATCTGAAAGCCCGACTCATAGATGGAACGATTGTGACGATTCGCATACAGCAGAAGCCCCAGACCACCAAGATCCAGTTCGTGCTGCCGGACGACGTGCATGACGGCGCCGTGTCCGCGGTGGGGTCGTTCAACGACTGGGTGCCCGGCGTGCACCGCCTGGTGCGCCGCAGCAACGGCACCCGCAGCGTGAGCATCGACGTGCCGCGGGGCGAGGAGGTGCGTTTCCGCTACCTCGGGTCGGGTGGCGTGTGGTTCGACGATCCCGATGCCCACGAGATCACGCCCGAAGGGTCACTGGTCCGGGCCTGAGAGGTTCTCGGTAGGCCAACGGCCGGCCGGTGGGACCTCGAGCACGGTTCGTCACGAACTCCGTCCGGCCATCCCGGCCAGTTCCGTGCGATTGCGCGCGCCGCTCTTCCGCAGCGCCGATCCGACGTGCTTCTCCACGGTCTTCACCGAGATGTGCAACTGCTCGGCGATCAGCTTGTCCGGCAGACCCTGACTCACCAGGTCGCGGACCTGCAGTTCGCGGGGGGTCAGCAGCGGCGAAGCAATGGTCGGCGCTGCGGGGGATCGGCTGTAGAGGCCTTGCAGGATCTCGTCGGTGAACAGTGCGTCCCCGCGTGCCGCGGCTCCGATCGCTCTGGTGAAGGCGCTCACGTCGGCGTCGATCATCACTGCTGCGCGGGCGCCGGCCTGCACCGTTTCCCGCAGTCGGACATCACCGCACGACGCGCTGTCACCGATGGCCACGACGGCGGCCGCGTGATCGTGACGGCGGAGCGTGGCGGTGACCTGCCCGGCACCTCCTGGTAGCGCGACGTCGATCAGGACGACGTCCGGGTCCAGCAGTCGGTAGGCGTGCAGGACGTCGTCGGCCGAATCGATCTCGCCGACCACCTGGACCAAATCTGCCTGTTGCCCGAGCAGCGCGACCAGTCCCGCCCGGACCAGCGGCCGGTGCTCCACCACCAGGACGGTCGACCGGTGGTCGGGCAGTGCTGCCTCGTGCGCGTACGGAATCGCGGCGCGAATCGTGGTGCCCCACCCGGGCGTCGCGTCGATGTGCAGGGTTCCGCCGAGGCGTTCTGCGCCGCGGGCCATGTCTGCCAGCTCGGGCGGCCCGCTGCGAGGCTGTCCCGTTCGGGAACCGTCCGGCCTGGGCAGCTGAGTGGAGTCGAACCCGACGCCGTCGTCCTGGATGAGTAGCACCACGTCGGTTGCGCTGTAGACCAAACCGACCCTGGCCGTGCGGGCGTCAGCGTGCGCCACGATGCTGGTGATCGCCTGGTGGGCCACCCCGAACAACACGTCGACCACCGCGACCGGCAGCGACCGCGGCGGTCCGGCGACCACCAGCCGGATGTCCAGCCCGGTGCTCCTGGCCCAGTCGACCTGGGGCGCGATGGCCTGCTCGATGGTCGGCGCCTGTGCCAGCGCGGGACGGACACCCAGCACCGTGCGCCTGGTCTCGGTCAGCGCGCTGAGCGCGGCCCGACGAGCGAGGCCGACCCGATCGCGGGACTCGATGGGGGAGACATCGGGACCAGGTGCGTCAGCGTCCTCGCCTCTGCCGATTCCCGACGGGTAGATATCGGCGCCGCCGATCGCCTCGTCGCCGGTTGCACGTTCTCCGTCAGCGCCACCTCCATCAGCGCTACTTCCCTCGGCGCTACTTCGTTCGGCGCTACTTCGTTCGGCGCTACTTCCATCAGCACCACCGTTTCCCAGGTGCGGCACCACCGAGGCCAGCGCCCGTGACACCGAATCGTGGACGTCGCGCACGATGCGCTCGCGCTCCCGGCCGGTGGCCTCCGCCCTGGCCAGCTCGGCGGCCTGCGCGTGCATCCGGGCGTTCACCATCGCGAGCCCGGCGTGGCCGGCGAAGAGCTCCAGCAGGGTGACGTCCGAGGCTTCGAACGTCCGGCCCGGATCGCGGCTGAAAACGATGCAGGCCCCGATCACCGCACCCGCCCAGCGGATCGGCACGCCGATGGTCGCGTGCAGGTCCACCCGGTCGTCCGGGTCGATGTGGCCGCCCCGGACGTCGGAATACTCGGCGAACGTCACCGGGCCACCAGCTCGCAGGATCTCGCCGGTGACACCCTCGGTCAGCGGGAACTCCCGGCCGGACCGGCAGGCGACCCCGAGGTCGACCTCCTTGCGGTAGGTACCTGCCGGCTCGTCGACGATGCAGATGGAGCCGCTGGAACAGCCGAGCAGGCCGGCGGCGTGCCGCAGAATCCGGACCAGCAGCGGACGCAGCTCGAACTGACCCGCCAGATCCTCCACGACACCGGACAATGCGTCGAGCTGGTCCCGATCCACTCCAGGTGTGTCGGATGCTGCGCGGGGTCGGCCGAGCGACGTCTGCCGACGGCCGGCGTCTGCGTCGGGTACGGGTTCGGCCGGGGCGGCCCGCCCGTCGGAATGCTGCCCGACCGGGTCGGTGGCGTGGCTTTCGGTGGCATAGCTCAGAGTCATCCGGGTTGCGTCCTCCACCGGCAACGGTGCCGTGCAGTGTCCTGCCAAAGGGTACGCGGGATGCCCGGATTGCCTCCGTGGTCGTCGAAACGCGAAGTTTCTCCTGGCCGCTGCGACGGTCTCGGTCCGGCGAGGGTGCCGCGCTCGGATACCTTGACCTGCATGACTGACGCGGCCGGTGCACCACGTCCGACCCCCGAGGTGGGTGCCGGCATCGTGATGCCCATCGGTGGAGCCGAGGACAAGATCGGCCGGATGACCGTCCTGCGAGAGGTCGCCAGGCTTGCCGGTGGGTCGTCGGCGCGGATGGTGGTCATCTCGACGGCCTCATCGCTGGGTGACGAGATCACCCACGCCTACCTGCAGTTGTTCTCCTCCCTCGGGTTGACCGATGTGGTCGGGATCCGTCCGGAGAGCCGTTCCCAGTCGGCTGCCCCGGACCTTGTCGCCGCGGTCGATCGGGCCACCGCGGTGTTCATGACCGGCGGCAACCAGGTCAAGCTCGCGACGCTGGTGGTCGGCACCGCCCTCGGGGAGGCGATTCTCGCCGCCCACCGGCGGGGGGCGCTGATCGCCGGCACGTCGGCCGGAGCGAGCATCCTCTCCGCGCACATGGTCTCGTTCGGCAGCGGTGGGGCGACGCCGAAGTTCCGGGTGGGCCAGGTGTCGCAGGGACTCGGCCTGCTCGACGACGTCATCGTCGACCAGCACTTCACCCAACGGAACCGGTTCGGCCGGCTGCTGGCCCTGATCGCATCGAACCCGGCCCAGCTCGGGGTGGGAATCGACGAGGACACCGCCGCGATCATCCGGCCCAGCGGGTTGATGGAGGTGAAGGGCCGGGGGGTGGTGACGGTCGTCGACGGGTCCGACGTCCTGACCACGTCGTACACCGCAACCGGCACCCAGCCGTTGATGATGTCCGGCGTCAAGCTGCACACTCTGCCGCGCGGGGTGATTTTCGACCTGACCGCGCGCCGGTTGGTCTCCGCCCCGGGATTGCCGGACACCGGCACCCCGCCCACGGTTGCCTCGCCGGCCGACGTGCCCGCCGGCACCCGGCCACGGACCCGGCGGATCGCCGCCGAGGGCGCCCATGAGACGACGTCGGAACTGCGACGCCGACCCGCGTCGTCCTGAGATGGTGCCGGAGACGCCGGCGGCCCCCGTCGCAGCTCGTTTGACCTCGATCCGATCCGGGAACTGCGCGTGCTGCAGCGCAATGGATTGCGTTGGAAGCACTGCGGCGCTCGCACATCGGGGTGCGGGCCGACAGCTGGGGGTGGACCTTGGGTCTTCGTGAGGCCGACTCCGTCGTCGCGTTGTGCGACATCACCAGCTCGGTGAACCGTCGCAGCGTCAGGCGCGGCGACCAGGGCGTCATCCTGAAGCAAAGCGGTTGGCATCCGGTGACTTTCAAGGTGCGGTTCACGGTCGAGGAGACCACCGTCATCCTGGACGGCGTCACGGATCGACAGATCGAGCGGATCGGCGGGTCGCTGGGCGACCCCTATGAGGGTCGTGAGCGCCCCGGGGAGAAGCGCGGCAACGCCACCGATCCGCAGTGGACAGCACGAGACCCGTTCGCCGAAAGCCGGCCCAGTCCCGGACAGTGAGCTCAGCGAACAGCGCGAGACCCGTTCGCCGACGGCCGGCCCAGTCCCGGACCGTGATCTCAGTGGACAGCGCGAGACCCGTTCGCCGACGGCCGGCCCCGATCCGGACCGTGACCGCAGCGAACCGCGCGAGACCCTTCGCCGACGGCCGGCCCAGTCCCGGACCGTGATCTCAGCGGACAGCACGAGACCCGTTCGCCGATGGCCGGCCCCGATCCGGACAGTGAGCTCAGCGGACAGCGCGAGACCCGTTCGCCGAAAGCCGGCCCAGTCCCGGACCGTAATCTCAGCGGGTACGGCGTGCCCTGCTACTCGAAGCCGAACAACCTGGCCGGGGTCTCCCACAACACCTTTCGACGATCGTCCGCATCGGGGATGAGCTGTTCGGTCAGGGCCAGGATGGTGCCGTAGTCGATCCGCTCCGGAGCCCGGAGAAACGGCCAATCGGATCCCCACATACAGCGGTCCGGGCTGAAGGCCTCGAGCAGTGCGTGAACGTACGGCCAGGAATCGGCCCAGGGATAGCGCTGCGCCGAGCACTTGACCAGGCCGGAGATCTTGACGAAATATCTGCCGGACGAACCGAGTTCGAGCAACGTCCGGAACCCTGGTTGGTCCAGTCCCGCTGCGGGATCCGGGCGTCCGCAGTGGTCGATCAGCACCCGGACCCCGGACGGTTCGAGCAGCGGCGCCATCTCCACCAGCAGGTCGGCCTCGACCTGGACGTCGGCGAACATGCCGAGATCGGCGAGGTCGTTCAGTAGTCGACCGGTGTCCCGGAAATGGTCGACGCCGAGCAGCGAGGTCTGCATCGTGGTCCCGACGATGCCGCGGTCCCGCAGCTTCTCCAGTTCCGCGCGGGGAATGTCGTTGTCCACCACGGCGACGCCCTTGAACCGGCCGGCGCCCCTGTCCAGAAGGTCGAGCAGGCAACGATTGTCGGTGTCGTAACCGGAGTTCGGTCCCACGATGACGGCGTGCTGCGCGCCGTAGGTGTCGAACAGCGTGGTCAGCTGACCCGCGCTGCCCTGCTCGTTCTCCACCGGGTGGTACCAGGCCTGCGGCGCGTACGGGAACCCGATCGGGTCGAGCAGGTGGTTGTGGCAATCGATCTTCGGCTCGTCGGAAATGCTCACAGCGGCCAGTGTCGAGCATGGCTGGTCTTGCTCACCTCGGGAAACGGCAGATTCCGATGAGCGGGAGCCGTCCCGGTTTCCTTATGTACGTAACAGTGACGTGGCTCTGCGTGACCGGCATGGTGAGCGAGCGATCGAGGCCGGTCACATCACCCAAGTCACACACGCACGCAGATCACGCAGGCACCGCACGCGGCCACACCACTCATTGGAGAGCGAATGACGACAACGCAGTCCCCCACCCCACCGGATCCGCAGGCTGAGGTTCCGGTGAAGCGGAAGAAGGTCAGTACGCATTGGTTGTATGTGGCGGTGATCGTCGCGGTGGTCGCGGGTATCGCGGTGGGCCTGATCTTCGGGAAGCAGGCCGCGGGGTTGGCGGTGATCGGTACCGCGTTCGTGAACCTGATCAAGATGATGATCGGGCCGATCATCTTCTGCACCATCGTGTTGGGCATCGGGTCGGTGCGTAAGGCCTCCCAGGTCGGGAAGGTCGGTGGCCTTGCCCGGTTGTACTTCATCGTGATGTCCACGTTCGCCCTGTTCCTGGGGTTGCTGGTCGGGAACCTGATCACCCCGGGTGATGCACTCAAGACCGCGGCGTCGACCGCGACGTACACGGTGCCCGAGGTGGAAACCTCCGGGAACTTCCTGATCGACATCATCCCCACCACCCTGGTGTCGGCGTTGACGTCCGGGTCGGTGCTGGAAGCGTTGTTCGTGGCGTTGCTGGTCGGGTTCGCGGTGCAGGCCCTTGGTGCCAAGGGGCAGCCGGTGCTGAACGCGGTCACCGTGCTGCAGCGGCTGGTGTTCAAGATCCTGGCCGGGATCATGTGGCTCGCCCCGATCGGCGCGTTCGGCGCGATCGCCGGCGTCGTCGGGAACGCCGGGTGGGCCGCGATCGGCGCGCTGGGGTTGTTCGTGCTGACGTTCTACGCCACCTGCCTGGTGTTCATCGTGGTCATCCTGGGTGGGTTGTTGAAGGTCACCACCGGGTTCAGCATCTTCAAGGTGTTGTACTACCTGCGGCAGGAATACCTGCTGATCGTCGCGACGTCCTCCTCGGAGACCGCGCTGCCGCGGTTGATCGCGAAGCTGGAACACCTCGGGGTGTCCCGCCCGGTCGTCGGGATCGTCGTCCCGACCGGGTACTCGTTCAACCTGGACGGCACCGCGATGTACTTGACGATGGCGTCGTTGTTCATCAGCAACGCCCTGGGGATGCCGCTGTCCTGGTCCGAGCAGCTGTCCCTGCTGGTGTTCATGATCGTCGCGTCCAAGGGCGCGGCCGGAGTCACCGGCGCCGGCCTGGCCGTCCTGGGCGGCGGGTTGGCCTCCCACGCCCCGGCCCTGGTCCCCGGTGTCGGGTTGGTGGTCGCGGTCGACCGGTTCATGTCCGAGGCCCGGGCGTTGACCAACTTCTCCGGTAACGCCGTCGCGACCCTGGTCATCGGGCACTGGGTCAAGGAGATCGACCGGCCCCAGGCCAACCGCGTGTTCACCGGGGAAGACCCCTTCGACGACACCGACATGCTCGACGAACACTCCGCCGAAGAACACCGCGCCGACGCCACCGCCTACAAGAAGACCAAAGAAATCTCCGCCACCCACTGA